>Ga0210064_1000664_pt1 | contig 15999 bp, 14 predicted proteins | sample Muzzi_CordC_D2_FD_185531 | JGI IMG/M metagenome (GOLD analysis project Ga0210064, IMG submission 185531) | Wetland microbial communities from San Francisco Bay, California, USA, that impact long-term carbon sequestration - Muzzi_CordC_D2 (SPAdes) | ecosystem: Environmental > Aquatic > Marine >...
TATTGTGATTTTGGAATATTAGGTACTTGGAAAAAGAGAATTGCACTTGGCAAGCGTGATAATTTGATGGAAGGAAGTGATCTACCTTCATCCGGAATCAAGGATCCTGCATCCAGTATCTTGCCCATTGGGCGGGAGATGATCATATTTTATAGCTTGTCAGCTTCCAGGCCTCCCGGCTTCCCGGCCTTTTTACCATCCCCCCAAAATATCCTGCCCCCGCTGCCGGGCGGCTTCTTCCTGGAATTCGTGAAACCTTGTGCCGACTACGGTCGCAACGTTTGATGTGACGGCATAGCCCATATCCGGGTCTTTCTCAAAGAGTTGCCGGAGGCCTTCCCGATCAACTTTGATTAACTTGCATGGTTGGCCGGCACAGTATCCGGACAGTCTATATTTACTCGGTGATGTGAAGCTTGACCAGCCGAAAGCGCCGGCTTCCGTTATGGCGGAAATCGTGTTTTCCCGGGATGCGGTCCCGCCGGCAGCATCAAAGCGCAGTTCAACCAGGCCCTCTTTGACAATCCAGAGGTAGACGGCATCGTCGCCCTGTTCAAAAAGTTTGGTTTCCGGCTCAAATTCCGCCTCCTCACAGAATTCAATTATCCCAGCTAATTGCTCCGGGTTTAGACCCTGGAAGATTTGGACTTTATCTAAGAAATCGATGTTGATCATGGTTGTCTCCTCTGATTAAACCAGGGCATAATCGGTCTGAACTTCACCCGTCAGGATGTGCTGTTTGAAAACCCGGCGCATCTTTTCAGCGTTCATTTTCTGGTAAACGACCGGATCTTCGCCTTCAATCTCCACTGTTACGTTGGGGTGAGTGTCACAATTTCCGATACACCCGCCGCTCTTGACCTCGATTTCCGGGCGGTCGGCAAGGGCCAATTCCTCCACGAGGGCATTCATGACCTCGCGGGCACCGGCAACAATTCCGCAGGTGGCCAGATGAACCGTAATTTTAGTGTTGGCATAGGAAGGTTTCGAAGCTGCGTCCTGCAACTGGCGAAAACGCTGGCCGATGATTTCCACCAGGTTGGACATGACCAGATAGCCGGTTTTTGAATCCTGTTTGAAAAGATTAGCCAGTTGTTCTCTTTCAATTTGAATGACTTTGCAGGATTGGGTAGCGCAGTAAGCCGACAATCGATATTTATGCGGTGCTACCAGACTTGACCAGCCGAACGTCATAAATTCGGAGATCGAGGAGATGGTGTTTTTGGTCGAGGTCGGACGATCCGGCAAATCAAAACGCAGATCAACCCGCCCCTCTTTTACCATCCACAGGCAGGCGGCGTCATCTCCCTCGCTGAAGAGTTTAACATTTTGCCGGAATTCCATTTCGCGGCAGTGATCCTTAAAACCGGCAAGCCGGCTGTCAAGCAGCCCTTTGAATACCTCCACCCGACGCAAAAAATCGAGACTAGTCATCTCCAGCTCCTTATTATTGAATAATACCTCCCCGAAGTCTGCGGGGGAGGATCCCAAAAGGTTTGGCCGTTGGGAAACTATAGCGCATTGAAGGTTAAATTGCAATAAATCACGGCAGGATGCAAAACGAATATTACCATAAGATCCTCCGCTGCAGTTCGCTTGGCAATTAACTTGACGTTACCCTGCAGCATCAGCATTGCTAATCAAGCGTCATACCCCACAGATAAACCCTGCGGCCCTCAAGTATTGGTAACCCCGGCGCCGTGGACCTGACCGGCAAGCTCATAGGCCGTCTTTGGCCATCTCAGGATGGGGATTCCTTCCTCATCGGCTTTTTCAATGGTTTCCTGATCGGGTTCCTGACCGCCGGTCAGGATGATCGCCGCCATCTCGTGCAATACGGCAACGGCAACAATGTTCTGATGCGTTTGGACGGTCAACCAGATGCAGCCATGGGGAGCATTGGCCATCACATCGCTTAACAGGTCGCCGCAGTAGCCCCCTTGAATTTGACGGTCGAGGTCATTTTGGCCCGCAACCACATGCAGATTAAATTTTTCTGCTAATTCTTTGACGTTCACGTCAGATTTTTCCTTTCCGTTGGTTGAATACGCCAATCAAAAAATCAAAAATTTTCAAACCAAAATTAAACGATTGGTTTGACCCCTTTGCCGGCGCGTGCGGGGCCACTCCCGCACGAATATGATCTGGATTAAACCGGAATTTGCGCACGGTAATTATTTATTTTAGGTATAATATACAATTGTGAAATTCAAGACCTAATTCGATTAAACCGCATCTCAGTCAAAAGCATTAAGGGAATTGATTTATTATCATCTTTTCGTTATAGTAGCCGTTAACATTTGGAGCCGGGATATGAAGTACTTTCCATAATATGGAATCCGATTAAATCACAAGGGCACGAATTGAAGCTGCTGCATACAGCCGGATGAATCCAAATGAATCAGATTATGAGTGAACAAAAGCCATCGCCGGATAACCATGCCAAACCGAATTCCATCGATTTGCGCTTAAACCTCAGTCATATTCTTGATCTGCTGCCCTGCCATATTTCCATACAGGACCGCGATTTTCGCATTATTTTTGCCAACCGGCTCTTTATAGCGGACTTTGGCGACGCTACCGGCCAATTGTGTCACACGGTATACAAAGGCATGCGAGATATATGCCCCAACTGTCCGGTTCAAAAAACATTCCGCGATAAACGCTCACATGTTAACGAGGAAACTGTTCAACTGGCCAGCGGCAAAATCTGTCAGATTTTGATTCAGACCTCCCCTATTCTTGACGATAACGGAGAAGTTGCAGCGGTCATCGAAATGTCCACCAACATTACGGCGATAAAAAAGAGTCAAAAAGAGCTAAAGATGTTGGGCCAGTCGATTACCCTGATCTCCCATGGAATAAAAAACATCCTCGAGGGTCTGGAGGGCGGCGCCTATGTTGTCGATGAGGGATTCAAAGATAACGACGTGGCCCTGGCGAAAAAGGGATGGAATATCGTTAATAAAAATATTATCGAAATTACCGATGTGGTCAAAAATATTTTGTATTCTTCCAAAAACCGACCACTTAAATACGAGACGGCATCCCCCGGCCGGCTGGTCAAAGATTCAATCGCCCTATTTAAGGAAAAAGCCGCCGGTATACACATCCGCCTCAGAGAGCGAATCAATCCCCATCTGCCCGATGTTCAGGTGGACATCGCCAGCGTGCGCCAGATGCTGCACAACCTGATCTGGAACGGGTTGCAGGCGTGTTTGAATGATCAGCAAAATAAGAATCATTTCGTCAGTGTCAAAACAGACTTCTATGATGACGATCATTTTTTTTTTGAAATAGCGGATAATGGTATTGGTATGGACCAGAACACCCAGCGCAACATTTTCGAAGAATTTTATTCAACCAAAGGCAGCGGGGGCACCGGCCTTGGCCTGGCGGTGGTGGAAAAAGTCGTCAACAAACATGGCGGCCGCATTGAGGTCAATTCGGCACCGGGTGCGGGAAGCCGGTTCACCATTATTTTTAGAATTTAGATACGCTATTATTGAGGGCGGATTCAACAGGGGATACATTTTAGCTTGACGAAACCGTTCAAATAATTCATACCATAGTTGTCAGGTATAAAATAGCTATGTCTGATATTATCAATCGGTTCGTCATCAACCCAGGCCCCGGATTGGGCGATATTTTACTTGATCGGCAGCGTGCGCTACCCTAAAAATCGCTCAGCTTCGGTTAAAGCAGACAAAAAAGGAGAGTCTTATGGGAAAAAGCCTTAAAGTTGTTCTGGTCGATGATAATACCGATTATTTATTCACCATGCAAACGTTTCTTGAGCGCAACGGGTTCGAGGTGTTCACCGCCGATGACGGACAAAAAGGATTGGACCTGATCCGCAAGGAAAATCCGGCTATCGTATTGCTGGATGTGATGATGGAATCCCTTTTCTCGGGCTTTGAACTTTGCAAAAAATTGCGAACCGAGGATGATCTGAAGCACATTCCAATTATCGGTGTCTCCGGAATGGGTGACGAATTGGGCATTGACTACAAACAATGGCCGGACTTTGAGTACTTCAGCCCGGATGCATTTCTCGACAAACCGGTTGACAAGCAACGATTGCTGGAGTTGATTCCGGAAACCATCGAAAAAGCCCGCAAGCGCAAAAAGCGTCCGAAATGGAAAGAAAAAATGGATGCAGAATGGGCCAAGAAGGCTTCCAACTCACATTAAATCAAAAAAATAATCCGACCGGTTAGGAAATTAATGAAATAATGGAATGATGGGCACACAGTTAAGCTTAAGCGTTATGATGAAATAATGGGTATCAAAAGTGGGCCGCCCAGGCGGATTAATTTCTGATCGGTGCCTTTTATAAAACAAGATCCCATTCTCTGCTAAACCCAATATTCAAACATTCCTTTATTCAAGTATCCCATCATATTCGACTGCGACGCAGCCGGTTTTCTCTGACCGGGCCGCGGGGACCCGGATTTCAATTATAGAAGAAATTGGAGATTGTTGGTCCATGTTCGATTATCTGCTTTACACTTCTCTGATCATTTTTCTCCTCGGCTCAATTTATAGAGTTTCAAATTGGTTTACTAAAAACATCGGATTTATCGGCCGAAACATCACACCCGTCCAAAGATTACAGGCGGCGGCCGGCGGCACGCTGCGGGTAATTTTCAGCACAAAAATTCTGGCGGTTTTCAAAGCAATCCTCGTTGACGTGTTGCTGCTGGGCAGAGTTTTCAAAGAAGATAGCGTGCGTTGGCTGGCACATATGCTGATTTTTTACGGCTTTATGTTGTTGTTGCTGATGCATGCCCTGGGCTCGGTGATTACCGCGGCCTGGTTTGATGACTATTACCCCACGGTCAATCCGTTTTTCTTCTTGCGGGATTTATTCGGCGCCATGGTCCTGATCGGCGTTGCCCTGGCTGTATTTCGCCGCTATCTGTCAAAAACGCCGCGTTTGAGAACCGGCGGCCGGGACCACTATGCCATCATCATTCTGGCGGTGATTATGCTGTCCGGAGTCGGCTTGATCGGGCTTAAAATGACATCTCACAGCGAATTTACGCTCATGGTCGAAGACTATGCCGGCCTGGATGATGAAGCGGAAATTCAAGCGCTTGAAGCGGTGTGGGTGAAGGATTACGGCCTTGTCGCACCCGATGCGGCGCAGCCGTTTGACGAGGATCTGTTGGATGCCGGTCGCGAAGTAAACGAGGGCAACTGCATGGATTGCCATGCTGCGGCCCATTGGGCCTTTACCGGATATACTCTGGCTAAAATCATCCGACCCGTGGCAGTCCTTCTCGATCAGGCCAACGGCATCACCATTGTCTGGTACATTCACATCATCGCCTGTTTTGCCGGGTTGGCCTATCTGCCGTTCAGCAAAATGTTTCACATCATCGCCACACCGATCAGTCTCGTTGTCAACCGTGTCACGGATCCCCAAACTTCAGCACCGGCCAACATTTTAACGCGCCAAATCCTGGAGTTGGACGCCTGCACCCACTGCGGCAGCTGCACGCTGCATTGTTCCGCCGGCATGATTTATGAAGCGATCGGCAACGAATTCATATTACCTTCCGAAAAAATGGCTTATCTGAAAAAATGGGTGGCCGCCAAAATCCCGGATAAAAAACAGCTGCAGGCAATCAGCGAAGGTGTTTATCTTTGCACCAACTGTGACCGCTGCACGGTACGCTGCCCATCCGGAATCCGGCTCAGGGAGTTATGGTTCAATGTCAGGGAAGAGCTGCTGTTAAATGGCCCGCCGCTGCCCCCTGTATTGACACCATTTTCATTTGCACGCGGTGTCGTGGTCAAGGAATGGCTCCCATCCGATGCATACATGGCGTCGATCGAAAAAGCCGCCGAACAAGTTGCCGGCCGATCGGCCGAACTGATTAAAAGCGAAGCGGTCATCCCTTTGAATGCCCTGCCGGATGAACGCCTGCAACTGAAACCGGGCGGCAACACGTTTTCCCATTGTTTCAGCTGCCAGAGCTGCACTACGGTTTGCCCGGTGGTCAAAAATTATGAACAGCCGGAACAGGTGCTGGGCCTGCTGCCCCATCAGATCATGTGCAGCCTGGGGCTGGGTTTAACCGAAATGGCCAGCGGCGCCAAAATGATCTGGGATTGCCTGACCTGTTACCAGTGCCAGGAAAATTGCCCGCAGCAGGTGAACGTGTGCGACTTGTTGTATCAGTTGAAAAATGTTGCTGCTGCAAAAAGCTGACGGCAGCCGTTGAGGGGTTTAGTGTTCAAAGGTTTCGGGTTATAAGGATAAAGGTCAAAGGTTAAAGGCTGAAGGTTTCAGTTTTCAGGTGTCTGCTCAGCCGCTGGCCTGATAAGCGGCCAGTCAAATCGAAAAAGGGAGTCTCATACGATGTGTCAGATCGAGTCCATCGCGGTTACAAACCGCTCCCACATCTCAAAACGCTATAATTGATATATTTCTATTCGGCTGGTAGAGCAAAGGGCTGGAAAGTTAAAACAGACACAATACACTAATTTTTAGTCAATTTAGGCATTTTAGTCCGCCTACGGCGGATTAGGCATTTGTTGGACAACCAGGATTCTTTTTTAATGCCGGATAGTCGGTATCAATACCCAACACAAATGGGAGACCAAATGAAATTCGCTCTCTTTCAAGGCTGCAACATCCCCGCCCGGCTGAGTCAGTATGCGGATGCCACGCAAGCCGTCTGCAAAAAACTGGATATTGAACTGGTTGAGTTGGCTCAATTCAATTGTTGTGGATATCCGGCCCGCAATATCGATCAGCGCGCATTTGTGCTGTCGGCCGCTAAAAATCTGGCGGCAGCCGAGATGGCCGGTCTGGAAATGATGGTGATGTGCAAATGCTGCTACGGCTCCCTTAAAAAGGCTGAATACATCATGAGTGAGGATCAGGATCTGAAAAACGACATTAATGCCGTCCTGGACAAAGAAAAGCTTCACTACGACGGCCGGGTCAGCATCAATCATTTGTTGACCGTGTTGCACCGTGATGTGGGAATCGACAATTTGAAATCCGTGATTTCAAAAACTTACAGTGGTCTGCAAATCGCGGTCAGCTACGGCTGTCATGCCCTGCGCCCGAGCAAAATCACCGGTTTTGACGACCCGGTGTCGCCTAAAATATTTGACGAACTGGTGGAAATAACCGGGGCCTTTAGCGTTGATTGGACTCGCAAGCTGGATTGCTGCGGGGCACCCTTAACCGGCATCAATGACCGGCTGGCAAGGGACATGGCCTCCAAAAAGATAGCCAGTGCCAAAGATGCCGGCGCACAGTATTTGTGCACGGCATGCCCTTACTCCCACATCCAGTTCGATTGGGTCCAAAGTCAAATGGCAGCCGACTCCGACCGCCGGGAAACTCTGGCCCCGATTCTATACCCCCAGCTGCTCGGATTATGTCTGGAAATTGATGAAAAAACTCTGGGGCTTTCCAACAACCGGCTTGATCTGGCCGATATTTCTTCATTCTTGATGACGGAGTGATTATGTCAACCCTAAATTTAGGTGCCGTGATGGTGGTCGGCGGTGGAATTGCCGGAATGCAGGCTTCCCTGGATCTGGCCGACGCCGGTTACTATGTCTACCTCGTCGAGCGGTCGAGTTCGATCGGGGGCATGATGTCCCAGTTGGACAAAACATTCCCGACCAATGACTGTGCCATGTGAGTTATTTCGCCGAAACTGGTCGAGGTCGGCCGGCACATCAATATCGAACTGCTGACGCTGGCGGAAGTAGACCGCATCAGCGGTGAAGCAGGCAATTTCGAAATCAAGTTGATCCAGCACCCGCGCTACGTGGACATGGAAAAATGCATCGCCTGCGGCCTGTGTGCCGAAAAATGCCCCCGCAAGGTTACCAATGAATATGACGCGGGCCTCAACAAACGCAAAGCTGCCTTCGTGCAGTATGCCCAGGCCGTCCCGCTAAAGTATGCCATTGATGCTGAAGAATGCATTTATCTCAAACGCGGCAAGTGCAAAGCCTGTGAAAAATTTTGCCCGGCCGATGCGATTTACTTCGATGATCAACAAAAGGAAATCTCTCTGAAGGTCGGCGCCGTGATTCTGGCTTGCGGCAGCAAAACCTTCGACCCCCGCACTTACGACACCTTCGGCTATTCAAAGTCTGACAATATTGTCACCAGCCTGGAGTTTGAAAGGATCCTTTCAGCTTCGGGACCCTACGGCGGACATCTGGTCAGACCCTCCGATAAATCCGAACCTGAAAAAATCGCCTGGCTTCAATGCGTCGGCTCACGAGATACCCATATCGGCGCCCGGGGATACTGCTCCGGAGTCTGCTGCACCTATGCGGTCAAGGAAGCGATTTTGGCCAAAGAACACAGTAAAAACGGTCTGGATGCGGCCATCTTTTATATCGACATTCGTACCTTCGGCAAGGACTTTGAACGTTATTATAATAAAGCCGAGCAGAAAATGGGCGTGCGCTTTATCAAGTCGCGCATTACCCATGTCGAACCCATGGGTGCCGATGGAAGACACTGCATCCGCTATGTCGACGGCGCCGGCACATCCATGGCAGAAGAATTCGATATGGTTGTGCTGTCAGTGGGACTGGGGGTCCATGAACAAGCCATCACCCTGGCTGAAAAAATGGGCGTCGCGTTAAACCAATATCAATTTGCAAAAACCGGCAGTTTTGACCCTGTCCAGAGTTCGCAACCCGGCATCTATGTCTGCGGTGCCTTTCAGGGGCCCAAAGATATTCCGACATCGGTCATCGATGCCAGTGCGGCGGCCGGCCAAGTCGGCAGCAAGCTGTTTAATGCGAGAGGGACCCTTACCAAAACCAAAGAATTGCCCGAACCAATCGATGTCAAAGGCGAACCGCCCAGAGTCGGCGTATTTGTCTGCTGCTGCGGAACCAATATTGCCGGTTTTGTCGATGTACCGGCGGTCGTGGAGTTCGCTAAAACCCTGCCCAATGTGGTCTATGCCGAGCAAAATCTGTTCAGCTGCTCCCAGGACACCCAGGGTCAAATATCTCAGATTATAAAAGCGCAACGTTTAAACCGGGTCGTAGTATCGGCCTGCACCCCCAAAACCCACGAACCCCTTTTCCAGGAAACGTTGATCAACGGCGGGCTTAACAAATACCTTTTCGAGATGACCAATATTCGCAATCAGTGCTCCTGGGTCCATAAAGATGATATGAAAAAGGCCACTGAAAAAGCCAAGGACCTGGTGCGGATGTCGGTGGCCAAAGTCGCGCTTTATGAACCCCTTGAGGAGCCGAGGATGAAGATCAACCAGGCCGCCCTGGTCATCGGCGGCGGTGTGGCGGGCATGACCGCTGCCAGGACTTTATCAAAGCAGGGATACCAAACGCACCTGATTGAAAAGCGTGGAGAACTTGGCGGTCAGGCCCGGCATATCAACGAGACCTGGCAGGGTGAGCCGGTCGGGCCGTTTTTACAGGATTTAATAAATGAGGTGCAATCCGATGACAACATCGCCGTATACCTGAACGCTTCCGTTGAAGCCGTCGACGGCTTTATCGGAAATTTCAAGACAACGATTAAAAACGGCGGTAAACCGACAGCCGTAGAACATGGCGTCACCCTGATTGCTTCCGGCGCAGCTGAGCTCAAACCGGACGATTATTTATACAACCGGGATTCGCGGGTCCTGACCGGACTGGAACTCAAACACAAGCTCAAGGAGGGTCTAACTTTTGACACCTGCCGCACGGCGGTATTCGTCCAGTGTGTCGGTTCACGCATTGCCGAGCGGCCCTGGTGTTCAAAAGTTTGTTGCACCCAATCCATCAAAAGTGCCCTTGATCTCAAATCGCTTAATCCTGACATGAATATCTTCGTATTGTACCGGGATTTAAGATCCTATGGTCTGCGGGAAGATCTGTACCGCGAAGCCCGGGACCGGGGCATAAAATTTATCCGTTACAACCACGATAGCGGATTCGTCGTCACGGCGGCCCAGGATTATCTGGCGATCAACTTTACCGATCGGGTGCTTCGCCGTGCTATGGTCATTCAAAGCGACCTTTTGGTTTTAGCGACTGCCATTGTGCCGCAACAACACCATCCGCTGGCGCAACTTTACAAAGTGCCTCAAAACGCCGACGGCTTTTTTGCCGAAGCGCACGTCAAACTGCGCCCCAACGACTTTGCGACCGACGGCGTCTTCGTGTGTGGTTTGGCCCATGCACCCAAGCCCATCGATGAATCCATCGCCCAGGCCCAGGCCGCCGCCGCCCGGGCCGTAACCGTTTTATCGGCTCTGGAAATTTCAGTCAGCGGCACGGTGGCCATGGTGGACCCGAACTTCTGCAGCCAATGCGGCGTATGCGTTGCGGTGTGCCCCTATTCGGCCCCGAAGTTCAATGAAAATTCGGGCAAGGCCGAGATCCAGCCGACACTGTGCAAGGGATGCGGGTTATGCGTCGCGTCCTGCCGATCCGGCGCCCTTCATCTGAAAGGATTTGACAACTCTCAGATTATGGCCATGCTGAAATCGTGCCTGTGGGGCGACGCCACGTTTGAAACAACGTTCAGCTGACGGAAATTGAAGATTGAAGATTGAAGATTTGTGGTATTCTATCGTTTCCAATTTCGATTTTATAGTAATTTAGATCAATGCCGTAAATTCAGTCTACTATAAAAATTTAGCTAAAATTTATTATTCTTTATACTTATTTTTACCGCAGGGAAAAATAATAATGAAAACATTTCACAACCTGATTGAAGATGTGCAAAAGCCCGGGCTTTGTCATCGGTGCGGGGGCTGCGTGACGTTTTGCACGGCCGTAAACTTCGGTGCCCTGGAGCTGGATGCGGAAGGTAAGCCCGGCTATGGGGATGAGGATAAGTGTATTGAATGCGGCCTGTGTTATTCCATTTGTCCCGAAATCGATGAACTGGATGAAGAAACCAAAAAAAGACTGGCCTGGAGCCCGCCCATCGGGCGGGTCATCGAAACCGGCATTGCGCGGGCAACGGATGCCGATGTTCAAAAAATAGCCACCGACGGGGGTGTGGTTACCGCCCTGCTGCTGCATTTATTTAATAGCGGCAAAATTGACGGCGCGATTGTGACCCGACAATCCGGCCCTTTCATGCGCGAGCCGTTTTTGGCCGTTTCGGAAGCAGACATTCGCAGTGCCGCCGGATTTTTCTTCGACACCTCCCACGGCATGAAAAGCTTCAGCGACTATTACGTCACCTACGGCCAGATCAGGGAATTTGAGCCCCTGATTAAAAAAGGCCTGCAACGGGTTGCGTTTGTCGGCACCCCTTGTCAGATTAAGTCCGTCCGCCGCATGCAAACCCTCAACATCATTCCTTCCGATACGATTAAATTCTGTCTGGGACTGTTCTGCTCGGGCAATTTTGTATTCGGAGAAACGCAAAAGGAAAAAATTGCGAAAATCGGCGGATTTAAATTTGAAGATGTCAAAAAAATAAATATTAAGGAAGATCTGATCATTCATCTTAACAGCGGTGAAGTCAAAACGATGATGCTCGATGAGCTGGAGTTCATGAAACGCTTTGCCTGTTATTTTTGCCCGGATTACTCGGCCGAGTATGCCGATGTGTCATTCGGCGGCATCGGCGCCGAGGAGGGCTGGACGACCGTAATTTCCCGCACCCCGGTCGGCCGGGCGATTATGGCCGATGCCAGATCCAAAAAAGCCATCGAGGACAATCGGCGGGACGGCTATCAGAAACTGCATTCCCAGGCCCTTCAAAAAGTAAAAGCCTGGTCGGCTAAAAAAAAGGAGACCGCGCTTAAAAACAGAAAACCCCTTGGAAAAAAATTTCCGGGTCTCAAACAGAATGCTTGAAACAAACCAAATTTATTTGCTATTGAAGTATTCACGGTTTTCAGATTAATTAAGGCAACGAGATAAAATTTAGACTACATCGCTCACCGATGGAATAATGGAATGGTGGCATGGGGCCGATGAGCCTGTGGCTGGGAGGGGAAATTAGCATTAAATGCATTTTTCAGGAGGAGATTAATCATGGCGGAAGGTGAGGTAAAATGGTTCGACGAAAAAAAAGGTTTTGGATTTATTTCAACTGAAGAACATGGTGACGTGTTTGTCCACTACAGCGGAATCGATGGCAGCGGGTTTCGGACATTGCAGGAGAACATCCGGGTAAGCTTTGAGATAACTGATTCTCCCAAAGGGCCCCAGGCAATCAATGTAAAACCATTGTAGCCTGCAATACCGGCGCTTACTTTCAATCTGTAATAAAAGCGGCAACGTCCGGATGGGCGCTGCCGCTTTTATTTATCGGCAAAGCCGCCTTTCTGAAAAACATTAATTGATTTTTTTTTAGATCTGTTATAACAAGCATTGGACTACCCTTAATGAAATCCTCTGCCGCAATTTCATTCCTGAATCGAAAGGCATTATCATGAAAGCGTTATTAATATACCCCGCCTTCCCTGATACTTTCTGGAGCTTCAGACACTCGCTTAAATTTATTCGCAAAAAATCTGCCTTCCCTCCCCTGGGGTTGTTAACGGTGGGGGCCATGATGCCGACCGAATGGTCCAAACGGCTGATTGATTTGAACGTCGAAAAGCTCGCGGACGACGATCTGGCCTGGGCGGATTACGCCTTTGTCAGCGCCATGGTTGTCCAACGCAAATCGGCCCAGCATACCATAGCACGCTGCAAAGAAGCCGGGCTAAAAGTGGTGGCCGGCGGTCCGCTCTTCACCAGTGAGCACGAGCGATTCGATGCGGTTGATCATTTTGTGCTAAATGAAGCCGAGCTGACCCTGCCCCCATTTTTGGCAGATTATAACCGCGGCCATGCCCAACGTATGTATACGACACCTGAATTTGCCGATATCCAGCAAACACCCGTTCCCATGTGGGAACTTATCAAATTGAAAAAATACGCGACTATGAGCATCCAGTTTTCGCGTGGATGTCCGTTTAACTGTGATTTTTGCAATGTCACGGCGCTATTCGGGCATCGACCGCGTATTAAAACCGCAGATCAAATCATTGCCGAGCTGGACAATCTTTACAACCGCGGATGGCGCGGACAGGTTTTCTTTGTAGACGACAATTTTATCAGCAACAAAAAGTATCTCATAAACCAGTTGTTACCGGCCTTGATTGACTGGCAGAAGGATAGAAAAGGATTTTTGTTCAACACGGAAGCCTCCATCAATCTGGCTGACAACGAGGATCTGATGCATGCGATGGTGGAGGCCGGATTTGATACCGTTTTTATCGGCATCGAAACACCCGATGAAGAATGTCTGGCGGAATGCAACAAAAAACAAAATAAAAACCGCAACCTGATTGAGAGCGTCAAGCGCATTCAGCGTACGGGTCTGCAGGTTCAGGGCGGGTTTATTGTCGGTTTTGACTCCGACGGCCCTTCAATTTTTCAAAGACAGATTGATTTTATTCAAAACAGCGGCATCGTCACCGCCATGGTGGGGCTGCTTCAGGCACCGCCCGGCACCAAACTTTATGAACGCTTGAAAAAAGAAGGCCGGCTCAGCGGCCTGCTTAGCGGCGATAACGTCGACGGCACCACCAACATCATACCCAAAATGGACATGCGCCAACTGCTCAAAGGGTATGAGAAAATTCTAAACAACATCTATCGACCACGCCCCTACTACAAACGGATCAAAACTTTTTTACGGGAATATAAAGCGCCCAAGATTTCAATAAAATTGGATTTCCAGCGCTTTCTGGCCTTTTTTCGCACCTCAATCAGAATCGGGATATTTGGCAAGGAACGAATCCAGTACTGGAATCTGGTTCTCTGGACCCTGTGCCGCTGTCCGAAGCTGCTGCCGCTGGCCGTTACCCTGGCCATCCACGGTTATCATTTCCGCAAGGTGTGCAAACTGTAATACCTGCCAAACACTCTAATTGGCCGGGTTAGCGCCATTCTGCTGGTTTTCGGAATACAGATTCTCCTCCATCAATAGCAGGCGTGTCTGCACCAGATTTTCAAAACTGGCTTGCTGATCGGAAGGCAGGGGGGGGCCCTTGGTGGACTTGATGCTGTTGGGGTTCACCGGCTTGCCGTTGATACGAGTCTCATAGTGCACATGCGGACCGGTGGCCTTGCCGGTTTGGCCCACCCGGGCGATGGTCTGCTCCTGTTTCACATAGGTGCCTTTTTTAACCAGCAAGCTGCTGCAGTGGCCGTAATATGTCTTGTAACCGTTTGGATGGCGGATGACCACCAGTTTACCGTAACCGCTGCGCCAGCCGGCAAACTCAACGGTGCCGGCGGCGGTGGCAAAGATGGGTGTGCCGTGGGCCGCACTGTAATCAATGCCCGTGTGGCGCTTGAATATTTTCGAGATGGGGTGAAAGCGACTTGTCGAGAAAGATGAGGTGCGCATGCCGAATTTGACCGGTACACGCAGAAACATTTTGCGCAAAGGAACGCCCTTTTCATCATAATAACCTGCCTGGTGGCCATCGTCGAAATAAAACGCCGAAAATGTATCGCTGCTGCTGATATATTGGGCCGCAATGATTTTACCGTATTTTATAAATTGCCCGTTCAGGGAATATTTCTCAAAAAGGATCCGGATGGTGTCCCCCTTACGGGGATAAAGATAGAAATCGATGTCCCAGGAGAAAATATCGGCAAAGGCGGCAACCAGTTGGCTGCTCTCCCCCTGTCCGGTGACAGCCAGATAAAGGGAGCTTTCAATGGTAAACGTTCGGGCCACGGTTTCCAATTCCAGTGAAATTTCCCGGCGATAGGTGTGAAAGGCACCATTGTCAGTTCTGACAGCAACATATTGATCGTCAGGCCCCGCTATATAGGTCAGTTTCTGGAGCTTCTTTTGAGGTGTCAGGTAGACCTGGTACTCATCTTTGGGCCGGGCATTGCGAAAATCGAATATCCCTTTGAATGATCGGGCCAGGGACAGTACTTCTGAAGGGGCGATCCCACAAGCCACCAGTATATTATAGATGGGTTGCCGGCCGATTCGACCGTCAACGAGAGTCAGTGGTATATTCATGGGTGGCGGTGCAGGGGATTCTAACGCGGAGGCGGCCGGCTCAACCGAAGGCTCCCGCCCCGGCAAACGGGCAGCAAAGGCAGATTCAAGCATCACCAGACAAAGGAGCATCAGGATCATCGCCATGGTAGCGGATCGAATTCTGAATTTAGGCATCGGCATTAAAATGGGGCGGTTTTCAAATATCACAGATCAGGTTCAGGTTTTCGCTTCGGCGACTGAAGCGTTTATATATGAACTTCGGCAGCTTGTCAACTGGCTCGGGTGCTCATACTGGGTTTTAATTACGATATCTTATTTATCGGCAAATGGCCAGATTTCTTGAGTTTCCATGAATAAAATGCTGAATTTATCTGCAGCGATGAGCTATATATGCTTCCAGAAAACGTAACTACTGCCAAGCAGCGCAACGGCAACGGTCAGATCCAGGGCGGCCATGCCAAGCAGGAAGGGATAATTCCCATGGGCAATATTTGATAATGCAGCGCCGGCCAGAATCATTAAAGATAATAATATAAAAAAAACGGGGCTGAAAAATTGCCAGATTTTGGGTTGATCCAGTGCAGCGATTCGCGCCAGATTTTTCCGGCAGCTATTGCTGAAAAGAAACCTGGCTCTGATGCCGCCGAACAAGACGGCGAAAATTGGGGCAGCCCACGTCCAGTGCATATCCGGTTTAAGTAACTCTGCCTCCAGCAATAAACTGCTGCCCTTAACCAGCAGGACAATACTGCCGATATACCAGACCAGCGCCGCACAAATAACCAGGGTACGATGGGATGCAGCAGTTAGCAAGAGAAGTCTAAATCCTTATAAGAGCCAAGGCATTGTCGATATTTGACCGCTACTGCGCCAAACGCGCTAGTAACTGACGATGTCTTCTTTAATGATCGCAAAATTGATTTCATCGGGATGGTTATAGTAAAGCGTAATGTGCTTTTTGATGACAGCCAGTTGGTTTTCCAGTTTCGACCTGTATTTCC
>Ga0210064_1000666_pt1 | contig 15970 bp, 13 predicted proteins | sample Muzzi_CordC_D2_FD_185531 | JGI IMG/M metagenome (GOLD analysis project Ga0210064, IMG submission 185531) | Wetland microbial communities from San Francisco Bay, California, USA, that impact long-term carbon sequestration - Muzzi_CordC_D2 (SPAdes) | ecosystem: Environmental > Aquatic > Marine >...
CTGGTCATTCCCGTGGTCTCGGTGGCCGGCGTGCTGCTCAACGGCATCCTCAAGCGGCGCGAACTGCGGCGGCTGCGCGGTCACGGCATCGACGCGGCAAAGGCCCTGGACATGGTTCACGGCGAGGTCAAACGCATCGCGCCCAACTGGTGGATCCTCGGCGGCAGCCTGCTGTTCGTGATCTTCACCATCACGATGGGCCTGACGGAGGTGCCTTTCAACCAGGAAATCATCTTCGCGGGTTCGATGCTGATCGTGGGGTTTCTCATCAACCGCCTGCTCAAGGTGCTCGAACCGGAGGCCCGCAACGTGCTGCTCGGCACGGCCATTATCATCTTCATCTACCGCGCCATGCCCACCCCCGGTGCAGGCCAGACGTGGTGGATGATCGACCAGCTCGGCTTCGACCAGCAGTTCCTGTCGGTGCTGTCCCTGATCAGCAGCGGGCTGGCGCTGTTCGGCATGTTCATCTTCCGCCGCTTCATGGCGGAGAAGTCCATCGCCTACATCGTGGTGTTCCTCACCGTCATCAGCACCCTGCTGACCTTCCCGATCATCGGCATGTACTACGGCCTGCACACCTGGACAGCGGCGCACACGGCCGGCATCGTCGATGCGCACTTCATCGCGCTGGTGGACACCGCGATCGAGTCACCGCTCGGCCAGGTGGCCATGATCCCCATGCTCGCCTGGATCGCCAACTCGGCCCCGGCCAGACTGAAGGCGACCTTCTTCGCGGTCATGGCCTCGTTCACCAACCTGGCGCTCTCGGCCAGCACGCTGGGCACCAAGTACGTCAACCAGATCTATACCGTCACCCGCGAGGTCACGGACCGCGACACCGGCGCGGTGACGGTGCCGGCCGACTACTCGGAGCTGGGCTGGCTGATGATCACGGTGGCGGCGCTCACCTTCCTGCTGCCGCTGGCTGCCATCGGACTGGTGAAACTGACCCGGCTGCGCAGCGCCTGAGTGATGCAATTCTGTCAACCCGGGAGAGGGGATAAGGGCTCAGTCGTTTTTAATCCCCGACCCTCTCGGCAACTGCGTCCCGCGTTGTTCCAGTGCATTTCCAACTTGAAAATAACAGATATTGACTAGTCCAGTATGACTTTAATAGCCACGGAATCCACGGAAGGACACAAGAATATGATTAAGGAAACTCTGATTAATTCATATCTTACGTCATTGCGAGCGTAGCGAAGCAATCTCATAACCAGTGAATCAAATAGTTACAGATTGCTTCGTCACTTCGTTCCTCGCAATGACGATTTAATCGAGTTTCCTTAAAAAGGGTAATGTCTCTTTCCGTGTTTTTCCCTGGGTCCCGTGGCCATAATATCCGCCATCATCAGATAGAAACAGTACCAGCGCCTTGCAACAGCAGCCTGAATGCAGGGCAGCGGAATCCGGGGAAAGCAGGCAGCTATCCCGGGTTACGGCTGGCGGCCTTCATTCAGGCGACTCACTGTTAATTCGCTCCCGCATCGGCTATAAATGACGCGCATGAACAGACTCAATTCATGGCCCGCCCTCCTCGTGCTGCTGCCGGCACTGCTGCTGGGCGCCTGCGCGAGCACACCCACCTTCGATACCACCGGGGTTGTGCCCGGGCTGACACCGCAGACCGTCACCGCCAATCCGCTGCCGGCCACCGGAGAGAGCGTCCAGTGGGGCGGCACCATCGTCGGTATCACCAACCTGCAGGACCGCACCCGGATCGAGGTGCTGGCCTATCCGCTCGACAGCAAGGCAAGACCTAAAGACGACGGCCGCCCGCTGGGGCGCTTCTTCCTGGAGCAGGATGGTTTCCTGGACCCGGCCACCTACAAGCAGGGCCGCCAGGTCAGCACGGTCGGTACCGTGACCGGCACCGTCACCAGTAAGGTGGGTGAAGCAAGCTACGACCACCCGGTGGTCGATGCCCGGCAGATCTACCTGTGGCCCGATAACCAGGGGCCGCAAGGCTCGGGCGTCACCTTCGGCGTCGGCGTCGGCAGCGGCGGCTGGGGCAGCGGCTCCAGCTGGGGCGTCGGTGTCGGCACGGGGTTCTGAGATTCCGGCACCCGATCGCGGTCAGGAGACCGCTCCCACCCAACCAGACACACCTGAACGTATTTTGGGCCTTGCAGCATTCGTTGACACATCCGGCATAACCCGGCTGCAGGCCCGCCAGGCAGACAACAGCGCGAGGCGTATAAACCCGGGGAATCCGCATTACCGGATTCCGCATGCTGCATCCTGACAAGGCGGCAAGCCGCGCAATCGTTTCCTCCAAACCATCGTCGTTGCCTGGCGACAGCAGATGGTCCATCCAATCAACCAGTTGCATCCACACCACTGCATTCTGTCGTTGTTCAAAGACATTCGACGCAGTTTTAACGCGCCGCGGAGCGGCCGGGAATCCAATAAACACAGCAAATCAAGCCGGTTAGCCAACCTGGCCCGACTATTGCCTTATGTCTCGCAATAGATTTGGGAGTTTAATCCCATATTTGAATGCGCCCTTGCAGTAGGGTGGGTCACCACCGGGACATGCCCTGGCGCAATGCGCGGGGGCGCACACACAACCCCTGGCATGCCACACAGGCGGCTGTCCAGACAGGTAGCACGCTTGCCACGGGCCATACATCAAGAGGGACATGTGATGAACGATACATACACTATTCGGCAACACCGGGAGCGCTGGCCCATAGCCATATTACTGGCTTTACTGATCGGGCCAATTGCAGCGCTCCCGGTGTCTGCCGACCCCTCGCAACTGGTCGATCTCGGCATCGACATCTCCCCCACCGATATCAACAACAACAGCACGATTGTTGGCTCGCGCAAGACGGACACGGGCAGCGTCGCGTTTCGCTGGCTGGCGAACAGCATGCCTGTGGACATCACCGGCGCCACGGTAGCCAACGCAGTCAACGAGTCCGACCAGATCACCGGCAATACCCTAACCGGCGCCTTCCTGTACGACGGCAGCCTGCGCGAATGGGACGGCTACGGCGGCTACGGCATCAACGAATCAGGCCAGGTCTCCGGTAACCGGGAGTTGAACAACCCCTACCGGGCAAGTCCGCTGCCGCTCGACCCGGCCATCTACACACCCAACAAGTGGGACAACCCGGGCATCGCGCAAACCTATCCACGCGGCACCCGGCTGGGTGTCTATGCCGACCTGTACGTACTTGACGATATCAATGACGCGGGCTTTGCCGTCGGCAGCCGGCGCCGCTACGGCCTGAGCGGTTCTTCCTCCATCCTGACCACGCCGGCATTCGATGCCGTGACCTACCTGCCCATTCCCTACGGCGGCCATGCCGCGGCCATCAACAGCCGGAACCTGGTGGTCGGCGCTACCGGCACCAACTCGACGAGCGGCGAGTTCTCCCATGCCTATCTCTATGATTACAACACGGACGCCCTGCTCGACCTGGGCACCCTGTACGGTGGGCTAACCAGCAGTGCGGCGGATATCAACGAGCTCAACCAGGTCGTCGGCACGTCCTGGCTGGTGACCCAGCTCACCAGCGTCTACGACCCCACGCAGTACCATGCCTTCCTCTGGGAAAATGGCTCGATGACCGACCTGAACACGCTGCTGCCGGCCGGCTCCGGCTGGATTCTGACCGCCGCCACGGCCGTCAACGACAATGGCGATATCGTCGGCACGGGCCTGCTGAACGGGCAGCTTCATGGCTTCCTGTTAACGTCGGGCCAGACGCAGCCGCCGATAGCAACCGAGCCACCGGTTGCCGTGGCAAGCGCCGATGTGACCGCTGGCAAGGCGCCGCTGGAGGTGAACTTCAGCTCGACGGATTCCTATGATCCCGAAGGTCCCCTCGCCGGCTATAACTGGGATTTCGGTGACGGCAATCCGGACACGACCGAGGCAAACCCGGCGCACATATACACCGATCCCGGCAACTACATCGCCGTGCTGACCGTGACCGATGGCCAGGGCCAGACCGCAACCGCACAGATCGAGATCCAGGTGCGCAAGGCAAAAGGCAGCGGGAGACGCTAACCATGAAGGGTGGCATCTGCACAAATAGATGCAGCTGCAGGAACGCCGCCCTTCGGCGTGATGCTTTGAGACCGCCGCGCGGCCGGCCGTGCACCGCGCTCAGAGTGTAAAGGTGAAATCGTTGACCAGCGCACCGGGCAGCCGCGCGCTGGAATCCGAGCGCCATTCGTAGCTGCCGGCATCCAGGATGTGCTCGTGCTCGGCGGTAAGACCTTCGAGGCAGTCACCGAGGATGTGATAGAGGCTCTCGTCGAAGCGCATGACCCTGGCCGGCGCCACCGGCACCCCGTGTTCCACCCACAGGCAGGCGAAGCGGGTCATGCCGGTGATGCGGCAGTGGTTTCGATCGGAGAAGTTGCAGTACCACAGGTTGCTGATGTAGAGCCCGGTATCGAGCGCGCTGAACACCGCGTCCTGGTGCAGCCGGCCGCCGCCGAGTTCCAGTGACTCCGGATATTCGCCGGCGCAGTTGACCGCGGTGCCGTATTCCCTGGCGCTGCGGCTGTCGGCCAGGCAGTGGTGGTATGCGCCCTCCTCGATGAGCACGACGCTGTCCGGTTTGATAAAGCCGGCGCGGGTGAAGCGCGGGGTCAGGCCGGCGGCGTGGTTCTCGGTAATGCTTACATCCGCGTGCAGCGTGAAGCCATCGCGCACCATGCCGAGCAGCGGCGTCTGCGCGGTGCGATGACTCTTCAGTCCGAAGCCGCCCCAGCTGACGGTTTCCAGCAGTTCGTAGAGGGCCCCCGGGCTGAGGAACACGCGGTACCTGCCGGGCTTGAGGGTGCGCGGTTCCTGTCCGAGCAGTTCGAGGGTCTCGCGCGCGTAGTCGATCTTGCGGGCGAGGAAGTCATCGTTCCAGGCAAAGCCGGCGTAGTTCTGCTTCACTGCCGTGTCGCCCGTGCGATAGATGCTCCAGTCGAGGTTGAAGCTGTGGGCGCTGTGCCAGTTGAACTGGCCCAGCGAGTTGGCGAAGCCGCGACTCTGTTCGCCGCCTGCCCAGACGCCGACCAGGTCCAGCCCGCGGGCGGCCTCCATCAGTGTCTCCAGTGCAGCGCCCGATTCAGGCAGCCGGTTGTCACCGTGGTGAACGCTGTTGCGTACTTCGGTGGCGTAGTTGAGATGCGGGTCCTCGGGCAGCAGCGGCAGCTGGACGCGCAGTTGTTCGAGCAGCATCAGCGCCTGCGCAAGGTCGGTATCGAGACTGCCACAGAGCGGCATGGACGCCCCGCTCTCGCGGCCGTCACGGATAAGGTCCAGCTCCAGCGCCTGCTGGTACACGTGACCGGCCTGGCGGATCCTGTTGTGGTTCAGGCGCACGAAATCCGAGGCCTCGCCCTGGTAGTTCAACAGCAGTACCTCGCCGTCAGCAAGGCCCGCGCAGAGCGTGTCGCTGAGTTCGCGGAAATAGGTCTCCATTGCCAGCCTCCTTCCAACTGGATGATCACGAATTCTGACAAAACAGGCGGAGTTCCCGTGTTTTTATCCAGGGAAGCTCTTACATTAAATAGAACCTATATCAAAATAGTTTCTGCATAAAATACAGTGTCTCGTTTACGACCCCGCTGCACATATCCTGCTGTAAAGATATCTCGGTTCAACAGACATATTTCGTCACTTTATTCCCCGGCAACTGCGTCCTGCATCGCCTGAGGCGCCTACTTTTGGTGCCCTATCTCCTGCATGGCCCAGGCCAGCTTCTCGACCGGTTCCCGGTCTCACCTTTTCCCTGTAGTCGCCGCAATGACCGATTAATCAGAACCTCCCTAACCAGGGAAGACCACGGGAATAACGCAAACGGCTTTGTTTCTTTGCCTGTTCTTCCGTGGATTCCGTGGCCAGCATATTTGTCATCACCGGATTCAAAACAAGCTAATCGCCCCCGAAAATCTCGACGTTGCGGAACACGCAGGCCGGCGAGGCATGGCCGACGTGGACCACCTGATTGGGTTCACCCTTGCCGCAATTGGGCGTACCCCATATCTCGAAGCTGCGTGCGTCGCCCACCGCGGCGAGGTTGCGCCAGAATGTCGCGCTGATGCCGCGGTAGTTGGGATTGCGCACCAGCCCCCTGAGTTCACCATCCACGATCAGGCGGCCGAGCTCGCAGCCGAACTGGAACTTGTTGCGGCTGTCGTCGATGGACCAGGAACGGTTGGTTTCCATGAGCACCCCGGACTCGATGCAGCTGACAAGTTCGTCGAAGCTGCTCTCTCCGGGTTCCAGGTTGAGGTTGGCCATGCGGTCGATGGCGGGACGGTTCCAGTCACAGGCGCGCGCGTTCGCCACCCCGGGCATCCCGGCGCGGGCCTGCGAGGTGACGCCGCCCAGCGGGCGCAGCAGAATGCCTTCACGGATCAGGTAGCTGCGCTCGGCCGGCGTACCCTCGTCGTCGAAGGCATAGCTCGCCATCTCCTGCGCCACACCGGGGTCGAAGGTGACGTTGAGCAGCCGCGAGCCGTAGCGATAGCTGCCGAACATGTCGGCCGTAACGAAGCTGGTACCGGCATAGTTGCGCTCGTCACCGAGGATGCGGTCGAGTTCCAGCGGGTGGCCGATGCTCTCGTGGATCTGCAGCATCATCTGGCTGGGCATGAGCAGCAGGTCGGCCGTGGTCAACGGGCACTCGGGGGCCTCGACCAGGGCGATGGCTTCCTCGGCCACCTGCCGGGCGCCGTCGGGAAAATCGAAGTCCGCGAGTTGTTCGAGTCCGCCCTGGCGTGCCGAATGCCAGCCACCTCCACTGCGCATCTGGGTCTGCGAACCCCGGTTCGCCACGGCGGCGTAACCGGGAATGACATAGTGGAACGCCTGCTTGATTGTCACGCCGTCGCTGCTGAGCAGCATGACTTCGGTCTGGCGACGCCCCAGGAAAGCCTGCCGGTCCACGATGCAGTCGTCCGCGTGCAGCGTGCGATTGATGTCCTGCAGCAGTTCAAGCTTCTCCGCCAGGCTCCAGGCATCCCAGGGCACGGCCACCGGCGTGGTATAGCTGCCAGAGTGCTGCGGCCGCGGCAGCTGCTGCGCCTCGACCAGCACATGGCGACGGCTCGGCTCCAGCCACTGCAGCGCCTGTTCGCAGGCCGCCCGCAAACCCTCGCGAGTCAAGGCGCTGGTGGCCGCATAGGCACACCCGCCACGATCCATGAGCGTGATATGCACACCACGGTTTTGCGCCAGGCTCGGCGGCTGCACCACCCCGTCGCGCACGCCGAGCGTCTCGGTCTCTTCGGATACCAGCCGCAGCGACCAGAAGTCCACGGAGGGGACGACGGCCTTGAAGGCATTGATGACGGGTTGCCAGTCTTTGGGCATGGGAACATCGGGTCCAGGCAGTAAACCGGACTGCATTGTAGCAACCGATACAGGACTACGTTAAGGAAATCAGGGAACGCCTGCTGAAATCTGACGCGTCATTGCGAAGCGCAGCAATCTCCAGTTGAGTACTCATGAAGCAAAGGATAGCTTCGCTACGCAATGACAACTTGAAAATCACCCGTTCTGATCAACCCTGGGCGGCGCGGTGCAATGGCAGGCCGGCAGCCGCAGCCTGCTGTTTCATCAGGTCGACGATGGCGTAGACGCCCACGTGCCGGTTGGGCGAGAGATGCTCGCCAAGCTGGAGCCGGTCGAAGAACTCGTCCATGTCAAAGGACCCGATCTCAGCCACCGTCTTGCCGTCGGCAAGCTGGATCAGCACGGCCAGCACGCCCTTGATGATGCCGGTATCGCAGTCGCCGCCGAAGTGGATATGGCCCGCTGCGTCGGGATCTTCCCAGGCGTGCACCCACACCTTGCTCATGCAGGCCTTGACCCGGTTGGCCTCGACGCGTTCGCTCTCCGGGATTGGCGGCAGCTGTTCGCCGAGTTCCACCAGGTACTGGTAGCGGGTGTCCCAGTCACCCAGCAGCTCGAACGTCTCGATGATGTCGGAAAGTCGTGTCATGCCGTTTCCTCGAAGGCAATGGATTCGCCGCAACCGCAGCTCGAGCGGGCGTTCGGGTTGCTGAACTCCAGCCCCTCGCTGAGCAGCCCGTTCTTCACATAGTTCACGGTCATGCCGTCGAGGTACGGCAGGCTGGCACTGTCCACCAGCACCTTGATGCCGCCGGCTTCGAAGACCGTGTCATCCTCCTCGATTGCGCCGGCATAATCGACAACATAGGCGAAGCCACTGCAGCCGCTCTTGCGGGTGCCGAGGCGCAGCCCGATGCTGCCCTCGTGCTCATCCAGCATCTTGCGGACATGCTGTGCGGCGCTGTCGGTCAGTTGTATTGCCATCACATCCTCCTCTGCAGTTACAGTAAACCCAGTTCCAGACGGGTGAAGTCATCCAGCCGGTCGCGGGTCCAGGGCGGATCCCAGACCAGTTCCACCCGGGCCGTTTTGACGCCGGGCACCTCGCGCACGGCGCATTCCACCTGGCAAGGCATGGCCTCGGCCACCGGGCAGGCGGGTGTGGTCAGGGTCATGCGGATGGCGACGTTACCTTCGGCATCGATGTCGAGCCGGTAGATCAGGCCGAGGTCATAGATGTTCACCGGGATCTCGGGATCACGGATGCCGCGCAGCGCTTCGATAACCGCACCCTCCAGGAGTTCCATGCCGTCCTCGCGGGTCTCTGTGCTTTCATTCAAGGTGGCCATGGCTACTCCCCTTCAACAGCGGTCGCGGCCTGCGCCAGCAGTGCGGCCACGGCGGCCCGGACGCGCTCGCGCAGCGGTGCAATCCGGCAGCGGTCGAGGATCTCGCCGGCAAAACCCAGGCAAAGCAGACGCCGCGCCTCCGGGGCATCGATGCCGCGCGAACGCAGGTAGAACAGCTGCGCCGGGTCCAGCTGGCCCACGGTCGTGCCGTGGCTGCACTTGACGTCGTCGGCATAGATCTCCAGCTGCGGCTTGGTGTCCACCTCGGCATTGCGGCTCAGCAGCAGGTTGGCGTTGTGCAGGTGCGCATCGGTCTTGCTGGCATGGGGTTTGACCTCGATGCGACCATCGAACACGGCGCGCCCCCTGCCATGCAGCAGGCCCTTGTAGTTCGTATGGCTCTGGCAGCCGGGTACGCTGTGACAGATGTCAATGTGGGTATCCGTGAGTTGCTGGTCACCGGTGACATACAGGCCATCCAGCTCGGCTGCGGCCGCCGGGCCAAGGAAGTCGATGTTCAGTTCGGTGCGCGACCAGGCGCCGCCAAGGGCGAAACCGGTGTTGCGGTAGCGACTGCGCTCGTACTGGTTGATGAACAGGCTGTGCAGGTGGAAGGCGGCGGGGCTTTCTTCCTGCAGCCGGATGTGCTCGAGTTCGGCATCGTCCTGGAGGATGACCTCGCTCAGGCTGTTATTGAAATACAGCGACGCATCCGGACTGGTGAAGCGCTCGATCAGCGTCGCCTGTGCGCCGGCCTCGAGCAGCAACAGGTTGCGCGACTGGGCCACGACGGCATCGGTCGGTGCTGTTGTCAGGTGCAGCACCTCGATTGGACGCTCCAGTTTCCGCCCCTGCGCGACATGGATGATCAGGCCGTCGTCGATGGCGGCCGTGTTCATCGCACTGAAGGCATGCAGCGGCACACCGGCGGCCTGGCCGAGCCACTTCGCCGGCACGATCGGGTTGCGTTCTATCTGCTGTTTCAGGCTGCCCACGGTGACACCCGCAGGCAGCGCTTCCAGGCTGGACAGGCCGGCGACAAAACGGCCGTTCACGAACACCGCCCGGTGGGCATCCAGCTGCGGCAACACAAAGGCATCCAGGTCGATTTCCGGCAGGTCATTGCCGGCCGGGACGAAAGCCTGCTGCAGCAGACGGTCGACACTGGTGTAGCGCCAGGCCTCCTGGCGGCGCTGCGGGAAGCCGAGCTGCTGCAGGCTAGCCGCGGCCTCGCGGCGCTGCTGCGCCAGCCAGGGCTGGCTGGCGCCGGTGAGCTGCGGCTGGATGCGCGCCAGGCTGTCACGGTAGCTTTCCAGCGATGCTGCGGCAGCGGTGTTCATGCGGCATCCTCCTGTTCCAGCCAGCCGTAGCCCTTCTCCTCGAGCTCCAGCGCCAGCGTCCTGTCGCCAGAACGCACGATCCGCCCCCCGGCCAGCACGTGGACAAAATCGGGGCGGATGAAATCAAGCAGGCGCTGGTAATGGGTGACGACGATCATGGCGCGCTCGGGGCTGCGCAGGGCGTTGACACCGTCGGCAACCAGCCGCAGGGCGTCGATGTCGAGGCCCGAGTCGGTCTCGTCGAGGATCGCCAGCTTCGGTTCCAGAACGGCCATCTGCAGAATCTCGTTGCGCTTCTTCTCGCCGCCGGAGAATCCCGCGTTGACGTTGCGCTTGAGAAACCGCTCGTCCATCTGCAAGAGGCCGAGTCGCTCGCGAACCAGTTTCATGAAGCCGACCGCATCCAGCGCCGCTTCACCGCGCGCGGCCCGCACCGCGTTGAGTGCAGTCTTCATGAACACCATATTGTTGACGCCGGGCAGTTCCACAGGATACTGCAGCGCCAGAAACACCCCGCGGCGGGCGCGTTCCTCGGGAGCCAGCGCCAGCAGGTCCTCACCCTCGAAGTTTACCGTGCCGCCGGTGACCGTGTAGCCATCGCGCCCTGCGAGAATATGGGCCAGGGTGCTTTTGCCCGAACCGTTCGGACCCATGATGGCATGCACCTCGCCGGCGTCGACCTTCAGGTCGACCCCGTTGAGGATCGGCTTGTCGTCCACGCTTGCCTGCAGCTTGTCTATGTTCAGCATTGCGATTGCTCCATTTGTCTGTGTGATCAGCCGACGGCACCCTCCAGGGTGACATTCAGCAGCTTCTGTGCCTCGACGGCAAATTCCATCGGCAGTGTGTTGAAGACCTCCTTGCAGAAGCCGTTGACGATGAGCGAGACGGCGTCCTCCTCGGAGAGGCCGCGCTGGCGGCAGTAAAACAGCTGGTCCTCGCCGATCTTCGAGGTCGTGGCCTCGTGCTCCACCTTTGCCGTCGGGTTGCGCACTTCCATGTAGGGGAAGGTGTGCGCGCCGCAGCGTTCGCCGATCAGCAGCGAATCGCACTGGGTGTGGTTGCGCGCGTTTTCCGCCTTCGGCGTCATGCGCACCAGGCCGCGGTAGGCGTTCTGTCCCTCGCCGGCCGAGATACCCTTGGAAACGATGGTGCTGCGCGTGTTGCGGCCCATGTGGATCATCTTGGTGCCGGTGTCGGCCTGCTGCCGGCCACGGGTAACGGCGACCGAGTAGAACTCGCCGACCGAGTCGTCGCCGCGCAGGATGCAGCTCGGGTATTTCCAGGTGATGGCGGAACCGGTCTCGACCTGCGTCCAGGAGATGTGGGAACGGTCACCGTGGCAGTCGCCGCGCTTGGTGACGAAGTTGTAAATTCCACCGCGACCCTCGGCATCGCCCGGGTACCAGTTCTGCACGGTGGAATACTTGATCTGTGCGTCCTCCATGGCCACCAGTTCGACGACCGCGGCATGCAGCTGGTTTTCGTCGCGCATCGGCGCCGTGCAGCCCTCGAGGTAGCTGACGTAGCTGCCGGCCTCGGCGACGATCAGCGTGCGCTCGAACTGGCCTGTATTGGCCTCGTTGATGCGGAAGTAGGTCGACAGCTCCATCGGGCAGCGCACGCCTGCGGGGACGTACACAAAGGTCCCGTCGCTGAACACCGCGCTGTTGAGGGAAGCGAAGAAGTTGTCTGTGTGCGGCACCACCGATCCCAGGTACTTCTGCACCAGTTCGGGGTATTCGCGCACCGCTTCCGACATGGAACAGAAAATGACGCCCGCTTCGTGCAGCGTCTTGCGGAAGGTGGTGGCCACCGAGACGCTGTCGAACACCGCGTCCACGGCAACACCGGCCAGCGCCTTCTGCTCCTCGACGGGGATGCCCAGCTTCTGGTAGGTCTCCAGCAATTGCGGGTCGATCTCGTCCAGGCTTTGCGGCGCATCCTTGTCGCGCTTCGGCGCCGAGTAGTAGGAGATGCCGTGGAAGTCGATGGGCGGGTGCCGCAGGTGCGCCCAGTCGGGTTCGGTCATGGTCAGCCAGTGACGGTAGGCCTTCAGGCGGCGCTCCAGCATCCACTCCGGCTCCGTCTTGCGGGCCGAGATGGCGCGGATGACCTCCTCGCCGAGGCCGGGCGGCAGGGTGTCGGATTCGATCGACGTGACGAATCCGTGTTCGTACTCGCCACTGACGAAACGTTCCACTGCCTGGTTTGTGCTACTCATGACCCTTGTCTCCCATATGCCGGGTGAATGTCCGCTTCAACTCATCGCCTCGACAGGAATCGCGCGGTCGCATGATTCCCGCCAAGGTCCCTGCAAGGCATCCCCTGAGCGACATCCAGATAGCCGGCACTGGTCCTGAGGAATTCCTCGAGTACCTCGAAATACTCCTCTTCGCGGCTCATGTGCGGGTAATTCATTACAGCGTCAGACATGGCTTTCTCCTTGCAGAAGCATTCACCAGTAAAATTGTTGACCAATATAGTAAGGATTTAGTCTAAATTACCTAGTATTTTAGTCAAGTATTAATCAGGGGAAAGATCATACCCAGGAATGGATATGCCACAGCCTGCCAAATAGTTAAAGCAATACGTTACAGAGTTCATATTACCAATTGATATCATGCTGGATATTTCTGACATCAGCACAGCGGATTTGATCGGGTTATGGCGCAGTTGCGTCCAGCCGCAGTCGTCCCTGAGCCTGGCCGTTGTCAAAGTGAAATCGGAATTTGCGTTAACTGTCGTCCAGCCGGCTGCAGAAAGTGCCGGGTTGTCCGCTGCACTCAGCCTGCTTGCCTGCAACACACCGCACGCCTGGCAAGCGCGACCCGATGCCCATCGTGACTAACCGGAAGGTATGAGCACGGCGGACAGCGACGCCGGGACATCGACGTCGAGGATCACGCCCCGCTCGGCGGTCTCGATCAACTGCAGCGAGGCATGGTGCGCGGCAATGATCCCGCGCGCCCCGGCATCACCGCGCAGCTGTTGCAGGGCTGCGCCGTGGCGGGCTGAGAACCCTACCGGGTGACCGCGCCGGCCCTGAAAGGCGGGCGCAACGATATCAGCGCCCTGCACAAGGGCCCCGGCAATGTTCCGGATAACGGCAGACGGGACCCACGGCATATCGGCAAGCGCGATGACCCAACCCCGGGCCGCGGGGCAGGCAGCCACGCCACAGGCGATGCTCATGCCCATACCCTGTGCGGCATGCGGGTTTGCCACCACCTGCAGGCCGCGCCTCGCCAGCTGCCCGGCAAGTTCGCCTTCCAGGTCGGCGACGACGGCGATGCTGTGTGGCAGAGCCGCCTGCAGCTGCCGGGCTGCGGCGAGCGCCATGGGCGTACCATCAGCCAGCGGGTGCAGCAGTTTGTCGGCACCGAAGCGTCTGCCTTGCCCGGCAGCGAGCAGGATGCCGGTGCAGGCGGAACTCATGCGGCAGCGCTGCCCTCTGCAGCGGTCTGCCGGATGAGGTTCCGCGCAGCGGTGATCTCGGCAAGGATGGAAACCGCGATCTCCGGCGGCGCATGGCTGCCAATGGGCAGGCCGACCGGGGCGTGCAGGCGCTGCAGCTGCTGCACAGATACGCCCAGGCCCTGCAGGCGTTCGCGGCGCAGCGCACTGTTGCGCTTCGAGCCGAGTGCGCCGACATAGAACGCCCGCGAGTCCAGCGCGTCGAGCAGCGCCAGGTCATCGAGTTTCGGATCGTGGCTGAGTGTGACAACCGCACAGCGCGGGTGGACGGCATAGGCCTGCACAGCATCGTCGGGCATCATGTGCACCAGTTCGCATGGCGGCGGGGGCGTGGCTGCCTCCCGGTCTTCGCGCGGATCGCAGATGATGACCTGGTAGTCGAGCAGCAGCGCGATCTGCGCCACGTAGCGGGTCAGTTCGCCACCGCCGATCAGCAGCAGCCGCCACTGCGGACCGAACACCTTTTCCAGGTAGTCATCGCTGTAGCAGAAAACATCGACCGGTGTGGCCGTGTGCAGGCTGACCTCGCCGGTCGCCAGGCACACGCGGCGGGCCACCAGCTCACCGGCCGTGATCTGCGCAAGCAGCCGCTGCAACGGGGCCGCGCTGTCAAGCCGCTCCAGCAGCAGTTCCAGGCGCCCGCCGCAGGGCAGGCCGAGGCGCGTTGCCTCCTCGCGGTTTATGCCATAGTCGATGCGCGTCGGGAAGGTGTCTCCCAGCTGCCGCTCCCGGTAGCGCATGACCAGGTCTTCCTCGACGCAGCCACCTGAAACCGAGCCGCTGAAGGCGCCATCGGCACGCATCAGCATGAGCGAGCCGACCGGCCGCGGCGAGGCACCCCAGGTGCGCGCCACCGTCACCAGCACCGGTTGCGCGCCCTGCCCCAGCCACTCAATGGCCGTTTCCAGGATCTCCCGGTCTGTACCGTATAACGGTTTCAAGCCAGCAGTTGCAGCGGCAACATGTCGAACCACTGACCGGTGACGGCGGACAGGGCGTTGGCCACCGCCGGGGCGATCACCGGTGTCGCCGGCTCGCCCACGCCGGTCGGCGGCTGCGCGGAGGCGACGATATGCACCTCCACCTCAGGCATCTCATTCATGCGCAACACCTCGTAATCGTGGAAGTTCGACTGCACCACACGGCCGTCCTGCAGGGTCAGTTTGCTGTGCAGCGCGGCTGACAGGCCAAACGCCATGCCGCCCTCCATCTGCGCACGGATGACATCCGGGTTCACAGCGACGCCGCAGTCGACCGCGATCACCACGCGGTCCACCGTAAAGTTGCGGTCCTCGTCCACGCTGACCTCCGCCACCTGCGCAACGAAGGAGTTGAAGGATTCGTGCACCGCGATGCCGCGGCCCCGCCCCGCCGGCAGCGGGATGCCCCAGCCGGCCTTTTCCGCGGCCAGTTCCAGCACTCCGAGGTGGCGTGGGTGATCCCGCAGCAGGATCTGGCGGTACTCGAACGGGTCCCTGCCGGCCGCCGCGGCCAGCCGGTCGATGCAGGTCTCCACCGCGAACGCCGTATGGGTGGAGCCCACCGAACGCCACCGCTGGACCGGCACGGGATGCACCGGGGAATGCAGTTCGACGCGGATGTTGGGTATTGCATAGGGCAGGTTGGCGGCACCCTCGACCGAGGTGACGTCTACCCCGTCCTTGATCAGCGCCCCCTCGAAGTCGGTGCCGGCCGCGATCGACTGCCCGACGATGCGCTGCCGCCAGGCGACGGGATGACCCTCGTCATCAAGCCCGGCTTCCACCCTGTGGAAAAACAGCGGACGGTAATAGCCAGCGCGCATGTCGTCTTCGCGCGTGCGCACCAGCTTCACCGGCGCGCTGATGTTGCTGGCCTTGAGGATGTGCGCGGTCTCCACCAGGTAGTCCGAATCCGGATTGGCGCGGCGACCGAAGGAGCCACCCGCGTAGAGCATGTGGATGCTGACCTGGTCAGGCTCGATGCCGAACACCTGTGCCACGGCCTGCTGGTCGGGAGTCTGGTACTGCTCCCCGTTCCACACTTCCACGCCTTCCGGGGTGCGCCGCATCACACAGTCCATCGGCTCCATGGCGGCGTGAGCCAGGTAGGGAAACGCCACCTCGGCCTGAATCCTGCGGGGTGCGGCCTGCAGGGCGGCGTCCGCATCGCCGTCGCCGCGGGCGACGTTGCCCGGCGTCGCAGCCAGGTCCCGGTACTGCGCCAGTAGTTCCGCGGAGCCGAGCGTAAAGGCGTCCGCCTCGTCCCATTCCACTACCAGGGCATCCCGGCCCCGTTTCGCGCTCCAGAAATCGCGCGCCAGCACCGCCACGCCGCCTGGAATCCTGACCACTTCCTCGACACCGGCGGTGCGCTTCGCGGCGGTGGCATCGAAAGACTTGAGCGTGGCGCCGAAGCGCGGCGGCCGCGCGACCAGCGCGGTCAGCATCCCGGGCAGCTGCACGTCCAGGGTAAAGAGGGCCGAGCCGTCGACCTTGGCGCGGCTGTCC
>Ga0210064_1000668_pt1 | contig 15959 bp, 14 predicted proteins | sample Muzzi_CordC_D2_FD_185531 | JGI IMG/M metagenome (GOLD analysis project Ga0210064, IMG submission 185531) | Wetland microbial communities from San Francisco Bay, California, USA, that impact long-term carbon sequestration - Muzzi_CordC_D2 (SPAdes) | ecosystem: Environmental > Aquatic > Marine >...
CGGATAACCACAGCACCAGAATGCCGGTTGTCAGGACCAGTAGGGAAGCAAGACGTGGTAAATTCATGAGGCCGGTTTCAGACTGTGACTGGTGGTTCCGTGTGACGGAGGACTCTACTCAAAAGCCGGGGCCTCGTCTACAGTTACCGGGTATTGTAGGATGTGATGACTGAGACTGCGGGAGGTCCGGATGGCAGCTGAGACGGGTATACTCTACGTGGTCGCCACCCCCATCGGTAACTTGCAGGATATTTCCGCCCGCGCCGTGACCACCCTGAAACAGGTGTCACGTATTGCGGCCGAAGATACCCGGCACAGCAGAAAGCTGCTGTCGCAATGCGGCATTCATACGCCGTTGCTGGCACTGCATGAACATAACGAGGCGGAGGTCAGCGTTGCACTCCTGGTACGACTCCGGTCGGGGTACGATCTGGCCGTTATCTGCGACGCCGGTACCCCGCTGATCAGTGATCCCGGTTTCCGGCTGGTACGCATGGCTCGGGAGGCCGGTATCCGGGTGGTGCCCGTACCGGGTCCTTCGGCCGCTATTACGGCCTTGTCGGCTTCCGGTCTGCCAACCGACCGGTTTGTCTTCGAAGGATTTCTGCCGGCGCGTCAGACAGCGCGCCGGCGGCGGCTGCAGATGCTTCTGGACGAACCCAGGACGCTGGTGTTTTACGAGTCATCCCACCGGATCAGTGAATGCCTGCGGGACATGGGCGAAGCGCTGGGAGCCGACCGGCAGGCGGTGGTTGCCCGGGAACTTACCAAGACCTTCGAGACGATCCAGGGGGGTACGCTGGCGGAATTGCTGGACTGGATCAGTGCGGATGCTAATCGGCAAAGAGGTGAATTTGTGGTGCTGGTTCGCGGTATGCCGGAAGGCGAGCACAGTAGGATCGATGCAGAGGGCGAGCGTGTGCTGGCGGTGCTGCACGCGGAATTGCCCCTCCGGCAGGCGGCCTCGCTGGCGGCCAGGATCACCGGTCTGTCACGCAACCGTCTGTATGCGTATGGCCTGGCAATAAAAAAGAATGATTAGCACGGCCTGGCGCATACGGCCACGGCAGTGAAGCATCCCCTGTAAATCCCCAACGGTACGGATTGTCAGACATTGAACTAGGGTAGTTCGCCTAACAGTAGGTAACTTATAAATATGGGAACTATTGCTTTAATAACATTAGCCACATTTCAAACAGGGATAACCGTATGTTTCATTATTTCTGACGACCATACAAGTGTTAACAGGCCCTAGGGGAATCGGGTTGTCCGTGTTGCCGCAAGGCCCATTCGACATGTTCCCGGACCAGGGCGGAAGGGTCATCCAGGCGATTTTGCAAGGCAATGACCACCGGCCCCGTCGCAGGCGCGTTACCGAGCGCCACGGCCAGATTGCGCAGCCAGCACTCGTACCCGATGCGGTAAATCGCGCTGCCCCGCATACGGGTTTCAAATTCCTGCCGGTCCCAGGCGAACAGGCGGACCAGCGCCCCGGCGTCGAGACCGTGCCGTGTCCGGAAATCGGCCTCCTGTGTGTTACCGGCAAACCGGTTCCAGGGGCAGACCAGCTGGCAATCATCGCAGCCGAAGATCCGGTTGCCCAGCAGCGGGCGCAGAGCTTCCGGGATAGCGCCGCGCAGTTCGATGGTCAGATAGGAAATGCACCGCCGGGCATCCAGTGTCCAGGGGGCCAGGATGGCGCCGGTCGGACAGGCGTCGATACAGGCCTGGCAGGTTCCGCAACGTTCCGGGGTAGCGATATCGGTCGGCAGGGGCAGATTGGTATAGAGCTCGCCGAGGAAAAACCAGGAGCCGGCCTGTTCATTGATGAGGTTGGTATGTTTTCCTATCCAGCCGAGACCGGCCTTCCGGGCCAGCGCCTTCTCCAGTACCGGGGCGCTGTCGGTGAAGGCACGGTAACCGAACGGGCCGGCCATGGCCTCGATCCGTTCGGCCAGTCGCTGCAGGCGCTTGCGCACCACCTTGTGATAGTCGCGGCCCAGGGTATAACGCGACACATATGCACGGGCAGGGTCGGCAAGAATCTGGTCGGGATTCTGCGCCTCCGCCGGCCAGTAATCCATGCGCACCGATATGACGCGGATAGTGCCCGGCACCAGTTCCCGCGGTCGACTGCGTCTGGTACCGTGGCGCCGCATGTATTCCATTTCGCCATGCCGGCCCCGGTCGAGCCAGTCCAGCAGACGGCATTCCTCCGCTTCGAGGTCCGTATCGGTAATGCCGACCTGTTGAAACCCCAGTTCCCGGCCCCAGCACTTGATTTGCCGCGCCAGTGCGAGGTAGTCGATATCCGGGGCGGCGGGTTGGGTTTCGTGCTTCAAGGTGCTGTGGGTGCTGGATTTCTATACGCAGTTCACGGTATGTTGCGCTCCTTGCGGGTGTTTCACCAGGGCGGCAGCGGAAACCGGCTGCAGCAGCAGGGAAGTGCCATGATGATTCCGCCCGGGCCCCCGCTGCCGGAGTTTCAAACCGTCTGGTCCGCCATGATAACAAAGGCCTGATGATAAACGCGTATCCACTCTACACCGCAGCCCAGGTGCGTGAACTGGACCGGACTGCCATCGAGGACGCCGGTATTCCCGGTTATACCCTGATGTCCCGCGCCGGCGAGGTGGTCTGGAGTTGCCTGCGTGCCGAGTGCCCTGCCGCGCGCACCCTCGTGGTAGTGTGCGGGACCGGTAATAATGGGGGTGACGGTTATGTGGTGGCGCGCCTGGCACTGGAAGCCGAATACCAGGTAAGGGTCGTGCAACTGGGAGATGCCGAATCGATCAAGGGGGATGCGCTGGCGGCCCGGCGGGCCTATCTGGCGGCCGGTGGTGCTTGTGATCCCTTTGATGATCAGGTGCTTGCGGATGCCGAGGTGATCGTGGACGCGCTGCTGGGCACGGGGCTGGAGCGTCCCCTCGAGCGGCAATGGCTGGCCGTGGTCAAGGCCATCAACGCGGTCGGTGTCCCGGTCATTGCCGTCGATATCCCCAGCGGCCTGCACGCCGATACCGGGGCGGTATTGGGAGCAGCCGTGCGGGCGACGACTACGGTCACCTTCATCGGCCGCAAGCAGGGCCTGCTAACCGGTGCGGCCGCTGATTTCACCGGGACGATTCATTTCGACGACCTGAGGGTACCGGCGTCGGTCCATGAGCGGATAACCGCGGATGCCCGCCTGCTGATCTCTGCCCCGTTGGGGGAACTGGCGTTTCCACGGGCACGCAACGCACACAAGGGAGATCATGGTCATGTGCTGGTGGTTGGCGGTGATCACGGCATGCTTGGTGCGGTGCGGCTGGCGGGCGAGGCCGCCCTGCGCGCGGGCGCGGGGCTGGTCAGCCTCGCGACCCGGCCGGAGCATGCCGCGCTGCTGTCAGCAGCCTGTCCGGAGCTGATGAGTCACGGTGCCGGTACGGCGCAGGCACTGCGGGCCCTGCTGCCGCGTGCCACGGTGGTGGCGGTCGGGCCGGGGCTGGGCCAATCCCGCTGGGCACGGGAACTGCTGGCGGTACTCCTCGAAACCAGGCTGCCGCTGGTAGTCGATGCCGATGCACTGAATCTGCTGAGCTGTGAACCCGTGCAGCGGGACAACTGGGTGCTGACGCCGCATCCGGGGGAGGCGGCGCGCCTCCTAAAACGAACCACCAGCGCTATTCAGGCCGATCGCTATACCGCGGTTCGGGCGATCGCCGGCAATTTTGGTGGCGTCGCCGTGCTGAAGGGGGCGGGCAGCCTGGTGGCATCGACCGGTTCCCCGGTTGCGGTCTGCACCGCCGGTAATCCCGGCATGGGCAGCGGTGGCATGGGGGATGTGCTGAGCGGAGTGATTGCCAGCCTGATGGCCCAGGGGCTGGATCATTCGCAGGCGGCCGCTGCAGGGGTATGCGTTCATGCCCGGGCGGCTGACCGTGCCGCCGTGAACGGAGAACGCGGCATGATCGCCCGGGATGTCATTACCGAATTGCGAGCCGAGATGAACGACGGCGGTGAAGGTGTGTGAGCCTCCTGGTGCCCGATGCCGGAGCGATGGAGCGGCTGGGCCGGCAACTTGCGCACTCCGCCCGCCGGCCGGGAATTATCTATTTCCAGGGTGATTTGGGCACGGGCAAGACGACCCTGGTCCGCAGCCTGCTGCAGGGCTTTGGTTATACGGGGAAGGTCAGAAGCCCGACGTATACGCTGGTGGAAGCCTATCCGCTGGATGACCTGACGGTCTATCACCTGGATTTGTACCGGCTGGCGGCGCCGGAGGAACTGGAGTGGATCGGTATCCGGGACCTGCTGGCTGACGACGCCAGCCTGCTGGTGGTCGAATGGCCGGAGCGGGGCAGGGCTATGCTGCCGACGTCGGACCTGACTTTTTCCCTTGAATACCTGAATCACGGGCGTCGGGTTGAATGCCGGGTGATGACTGCCCGCGGCAAAAAATTGGCGGAAGGATTGCCGGTCAGTGCCTGTAAAATTTGCCTTTAACAGGGACTTATCATTCGATACTTTTGTTTTCTGACAGATAGTTACTCTATCACACGGACATGTATCGTATTTCTTGCAATTCCACTCGATTTGCGCATAGTATATTTGCCCACCCGTTATGCAGGAATCTGGAGTTCGCCACACCGTGAACCGGTTCGTCACAGGAGTCTGTTTTTTGCTGATGTGCCAGGTACCGGCATTTGCGGCGGCGACCGAAATCCAGGGGGTACGGCTCTGGTCGGCGCCGGATCATACCCGGATCGTGTTCGATACCAGTGGCCCCGTGGAACATAATCTGTTTGCATTGCATGGTCCCGAACGCATCGTAATCGATATACCTGCTGCAACACTGGGGAAACCGGCGCAGCCACTGGATAATAGCGGTGGACTGGTAAAGGGGATCCGCTCCGCGCAGCGCGACCGCAAAACCTTGCGTATCGTACTGGATCTGGAACGAGCGACCCGCCCGCGCAGTTTTACCCTCAAGCCCGGTGGGCAACATGGCAACCGGCTGGTCGTTGATTTGTACGAAACCGGTGCTAACCAGCAAGCGGCGGCGAAAAAATCGATCCCGGAAACCCGGACACGGGTAAGGGACCTGATCATTGCCATCGATGCCGGGCACGGTGGCGAAGACCCGGGCGCCATCGGCCGCAGCGGAACACGTGAAAAGGATGTCGTGCTCTCGATCGCGCGGCGCCTGGAGGCCCTGATCGAAGCGGAGCCGGGCATGCGTCCGGTGCTGGTCCGCCAGGGAGATTATTACATCGGTCTGCGGCAGCGGATCGACAAGGCTCGCAAGCACAAGGCCGACCTGTTTATTTCGATCCATGCCGACGGTTTCCGTGATCGCCGCGCACAGGGTTCTTCGGTTTATGTGCTGTCACGCCGGGGCGCTTCGTCGGAAATGGCGCGCTGGTTGGCCGCAAAGGAAAATTCCTCCGACCTGGCCGGTGGTGTCAGCCTGGATGACAAGGACGACCTGCTGGCCGAAGTGCTGCTCGACCTGTCGCAAACCGCGACGATCGAGGCCAGTGTAGATGTAGCCCAGAACATGTTGCGGGAACTGCAACCCCTCGGCAAGACCCATAAGTCTTCGGTACAACAGGCCGGTTTTGTGGTGCTTAAATCCCCGGATATCCCCTCGGTGCTGGTGGAAACCGCATTTATCTCCAACCCCGGGGAAGAACGCAAGTTGCGTGACAAGCGTCACCAGGAATCGCTGGCACGCGCCATGTTACGTGGCATCCAGCGCTATTTCAGCACCCATCCATTGCCCGGCACCCACCGGCTTGCACGTGAACATACCATCCGGCGCGGGGATACCCTGGGCGAGATCGCCCAGCAGTACCAGGTCAGCATGACCAGCCTGAAGGGCTATAATGATCTCAAGTCCGACCGCCTGCGGATCGGGGACACCCTCCGTATCCCACCTTCCGGGAGTTAGTCCAGCTGACTGCAGGCTATGGACGTCAGATAATTGGCGGGAGGTTTTCCTGATATGAAAGGCATGCGATCAACACGACCATGGCTACTGCTGTGTGCGGCCCTGCTGTCGGGCTGCCAGATGCCGGGTAGCACCGACCCCGATTCTATCTGGTTCAGTATTCCCAAGGGTTCGAAATTGATACTCCACAAGGAATTGACGATTCCCGCCGGGCGGGCCCATATCATGCTGCAACACGGCACGGCGGCCACCGCCGCCAACGAATGGGATGTCAATTGCCGCTTTGAGGTGCGGGACCTCGGTCCCCGGGTCATTCACCCGGACACCTTCCTCATCACCCGCTACAGCAGCCAGCGCGCATGGGTCAACCAGCCCACGCTCATGCGTTTCTACATGGAATTCCATCTGCAATCGGAAAGCCAGGCGGATATCATGCCCATGGTCTGCCAGTACTGGTCCGACCCACTCCAGGGAAGACCGGTGACGGTGCAGGAGGTCGAGGAGGCGCTGGGTGACTATTTCACCTTCGAGTTCGCGCCCCGCCCGAACTGAAGTGACTATTACCCCGCGGCAGCGGTATTATCGCGCGCCATGCACATCCGGGTACTCCCCTCGCAACTGATTAACCAGATTGCCGCCGGTGAAGTCATCGAGCGCCCCGCTTCCGTGGTCAAGGAGTTGCTGGAGAACAGCCTGGACGCCGGGGCCAGCGCCATCGAGGTGAATATCGAGGCGGGCGGCAGCCGCCGGATCCGCATCCGCGATAACGGTAGCGGAATCGCACCGGCGGAACTTCCAGTGGCCCTTTCGCGACATGCCACCAGCAAGATCGCTTCCCTTGAGGACCTGGAACGGATCACCAGCCTGGGGTTCCGCGGCGAGGCGCTGCCCAGCATTGCCTCGGTGTCACGGTTGCGGCTCAGCTCGCGTCTCCCCGGGGCGGATTCCGGCTGGGTACTGCAAAGCGATGGTTCCGAGCGGCTGGCGGACACGGTGCCGGTGGCCCATCCGGTAGGTACCACAGTCGATGTGCAGGACCTGTTCTACAATACCCCGGCACGACGCAAGTTCATGCGCGCCGAGGCCACCGAGTTCCGGCACATCGAGCAGGTGGTGCGCCGCATCGCCCTGAGCTGTTTCGCGGTCGAGTTCCGCCTGCAACATAACCAGCGCCCGGTCTTCCACCTGCCGTCCGCCAGTTCGCGGGAGCAGCAGGAGCGGCGCCTTGCCACACTCTGTGGAACGGCCTTCATGGAGCAGGCGGTCCATATCGAGCATACCGGGGCGGGCCTGTGCCTGCGCGGCTGGGTGGCGGCCCCCGCCTTTTCCCGCAGCCAGCCTGACCTGCAGTTCTTCTACGTCAACGGACGGATGGTGCGGGACAAACTGGTGACCCATGCGGTGCGTCAGGCCTATGCCGATGTCCTGTTTCATGGGCGGCATCCGGCCTATGTGCTGTTTCTCGAGATGGACGCCGTGGCAGTCGATGTCAATGCCCATCCGACCAAGCATGAAGTGCGGTTTCGTGACAGCCGGCTGGTGCATGACTTTCTGTTTCGCACCCTGCACGAGGCACTGGCACAGATCCGTCCTGCCGCGGACCTGCCGGCACCCCGTCCGCTGTTCGGGCAGCACGCTCCGGCCGGGGGGGGGAGTGCCCCGGTGCAGTCGGGTATGGCGCTGGGCGTCCGGGAACAGCTCGCAGGCTATGCCGCCTTGCATCCGCAGGTCGTGAATACCACGGTTACCGAAACGCTGCCCGCGGCCGGGGCGGATGACTACCCGCTGGGCTTTGCCCTGGCCCAGTTGCATGGTGTGTATATTCTGGCGCAAAACGCCACGGGTCTGGTGCTGGTCGACATGCATGCCGCCCATGAACGGATTACCTATGAAGGGCTGAAACAGTCACATGCGGATGGCGGAATTCGCACCCAGCCTTTACTGGTACCCGTCAGCCTGGCTGTCAGCCGGCAGGAGGCGGACCTCTGCGAAACCCGCCAGGAGTGGTTTGCGGAACTCGGGTTCGAGGTCGAGCGCATGGGTCCGGAACGGCTGATCGTACGCCAGGTCCCGGCCCTGCTGTCGGCAAGTGATATCGAAGCCCTGGTGCGGGATATCCTGTCTGACCTGCAGGAACACGGCGACAGCCGGCGTGTGGAGACTTCCGTGAACGAGGTATTCTCGACCATCGCCTGTCACGGGTCCGTGCGGGCCAACCGCCGGATGACCACGGACGAGATGAACGCACTGCTCCGCGAGATGGAACTCACGGAACGCAGCGGGCAGTGCAACCACGGCCGCCCGACGTGGATACCGATCAGCCTCGATGAACTGGACAAGCTGTTCCTGCGCGGTCGCTAGCATTGCATAGCGCCCGGACGCCAGGACTTTTTTTGCACTGCTAGCAGGTAACGGTATCGGATTCCGGTACGCGGTCGTTTTTTTATTTTGATGTGACGATGGATTACCAGCATCCACCTGCGGTATTTCTTATGGGGCCGACGGCGTCCGGCAAGACGGAGATTGCCGCCGGGCTGGTGCGGGAGTTTCCCTTTGAGATTATCAGTGTGGACTCGGCGCAGGTGTACCGGGGCATGGATATCGGCACGGCCAAGCCGGATGCCGCCCTGCTGCGGGTCGCTCCACACCGCCTGATCAATATCCGCGACCCGGCCGAGCCCTACTCGGCAGCCGAGTTCCGTGAGGATGCAATGCGCGAAATGGCGGATATTACCGCCACAGGCCGCATTCCGTTGCTGGTGGGTGGCACCCTGCTGTATTTTCGCGCGCTCGAGCAAGGATTGTCGGACATGCCGCCGGCGGATCCGGGGGTTCGGGCCCGGCTGGAGCGGGAACTGCAACAGGGTGGACTGGAAGCTCTCCATGACCGCCTGCAGCAGTTGGACCCGCAGTCGGCCGCACGCATCCATCGCAATGACCCGCAGCGGATACAGCGCGCACTGGAGGTCTATGAGCTGACCGGCCAGCCGTTGAGTGCCTTGCATGAGCAGGGCCGCCAGGCAGCATTGCCATACCGGTGGATCAAGGTAATCCTGGCGCCGGCAGACCGGGCCCGGCTGCAGGAACGCATTGCCCGGCGTTTTTATTCCATGCTGGATGCCGGTTTTATCGAGGAAGTCAGGGTCCTGTTCGAGCGTGGGGACCTGCACGCTGAACTCCCCGCCCTGCGTGCTGTCGGTTACCGACAGGTCTGGTCCTGGCTGGCGGGACAGATGACCTATGACGAAATGATAAATCAGGCTATAGTAGCCACCCGTCAATATGCCAAGCGGCAGCTGACATGGCTGCGCAGTGAGGAACCGGCACGGTGGTTTGCGACAGAAGATGCAAGGACGCCGGCGCAGATACAGGAATATCTGCAGCAGCGGCTCAAACAAAGTAAAATAACCCTGTGATAGGGCTGAAATTTTAGTATTATTACGCAGAATGGAATATATGGACTTTATTTGACATGACGTCCGTGGGAGAACGACATTGGTCTATGGGACAAGAAAAAGGAGAAGTGACATGAATAGAGGGCAATCTTTGCAGGATCCATTTCTGAATGCGCTTCGCAAGGAACGAGTCCCGGTGTCAATTTATCTGGTCAACGGTATCAAGCTGCAGGGACAGATTGAGTCATTCGACCAGTTTGTGGTGCTTCTGAAAAATGCGGTCAGTCAAATGGTCTACAAACATGCCATTTCGACGGTCGTACCGGCACGCAATGTGCGGATCACGGGATCCGACGGTGGTCATGATAACGGGCCCGAGCCGGGCAATGCCTGACGGTAAATACACCACGACGGGGTGGCTGTTTGTTCGAACGCCCGGATAGTGGAGAACGGGCCATACTGGTCCATGTAAACTTTCCCTCCGGAACCGAGAGGGAGGACCTCCAGGAATTTACCGAACTGGTTCGCTCCGCGGGCGCGTCGCCGGTGGTAACCATTACCGCAACGCGCTCTGCGCCGGAACCGCGGTTGTTCGTCGGGCACGGCAAGGCGGAGGAAATACATGCCGCCGTGGAACAGCAACAGGCTGATCTGGTCATCTTCAACCATGCCCTGAGTCCAAGCCAGGAAAGAAACCTGGAACGGCTGTTGTCCTGCCGGGTGCTGGCACGCACCGGCCTGATACTCGACATTTTCGCCCAGCGGGCTCGATCCTTCGAAGGTAAGCTGCAGGTGGAACTTGCACAACTGAAACACCTTTCCACCCGGCTGGTTCGCGGGTGGACGCACCTGGAACGCCAGAAGGGCGGTATCGGTCTGCGGGGTCCGGGTGAAACCCAGCTGGAATCAGACCGGCGCATGATCAATGCCCGCATCAAGATGATCAACAAGCGGCTGGAAAAGGTGGAGCGACAACGCGACCAGGGACGGCGTGCGCGGGCACGGGCGGAGGTACCCACGGTATCGCTCGTCGGCTATACCAATGCCGGCAAGTCAACACTGTTCAACGCACTGACGGGCGCACATGCCTATGCTGCCGACCAGCTGTTTGCCACGCTCGACCCCACCATGCGGCGTATCGATTTACCGGGTGTGGGGCCGCTGGTACTGGCGGATACGGTAGGGTTCATCCGCCATTTGCCGCACGACCTGGTGGCCGCCTTTCGGGCCACCCTCGAGGAGACCCGGCAGGCCGATTTGCTGCTGCACGTGATTGATGTACAGGACAGCGACCGACGGGCACGGATGGAGCAGGTGAACGAGGTGTTGCGGGAAATCGGTGCGGCGGACATACCGCAACTGTGTGTTTACAACAAGATCGATGCGGACGGACTCGAACCGCGCTACGAACGTGATTCGGATGGCCGCATCGACCGGGTCTGGCTATCGGCAATGAACGGGGCGGGAATGGGTTTGCTGGTAACGGCGCTGACCCGGTATTTTCAGGGTGCACAGGTGCACGGCTGGCTGCAGGTGCCGCCCCACGCCGGCAGTGTGCGTTCCGGACTGTATCAGCTGGGGACCGTGCTGTCGGAACAGGTCGATGACAACGGTAACTGGTGGCTCGAGATCCGGATGGCACGCCGTGACATCGACCGGTTGGTCAGCAACAAGCAGCAGGGATGTGACTTCCATCCGGTGGATAGCGTTGATCTCCTTGCAGGCACCGCCCAAGCTTCATAAACTTAACCCTTTCGCGTTGTTCGTTCCGGTGTCCGGTAGCAGCAGCGTTCAACCTGAATCTGGAGTTGTATATGGCCTGGAATGAGCCGGGTGGCGACAAGCGGGATCCCTGGGGCGGTCAGGGTGGCAACGACGGACCGCCGGATCTCGATGAAATCGCGCGCAAGCTTCGTGAGAAAATGAACCGGTTTCTCGGCAAACGCGGGGGTGGCGGGAGCGGCCGCGGTTCCGGCAATCCGTTAAGCCTGACCCTGGTCATCGTGATACTGCTGGCGGTCTGGCTGCTGTCCGGCATCTACATCGTCGATCCGGCCGAGCGTGCCGTGGTACTGCGTCTGGGCAAGTTCAAGGAGGTAACCGGACCAGGCCCGCACTGGTATTTGCGCTTCCTCGACAGCGTCGAAAAAGTCGATGTCGACAATGTGCGCACCATTACTCACAAGGCCAAGATGCTGACCAAGGATGAGAATATCATCCAGGTCGAGCTGGCAGTACAGTACAAGGTCAAGAATGTCGAGGATTACGTATTCCAGGTGCGCGATCCGGATTATACCCTGCAGGAAGTCGCCGAAAGTGCGCTGCGCGAGGTGATCGGTGCCATTCCGATGGATGACTTTCTGAGTGGCGGCCGCGGCGCGATCGTGAAGCAGACCGAGGTGCTGATCCAGGACGTCCTCGACCGCTATCAGACCGGGCTGCTGCTGACCAGCGCGAACCTGCAGGACCCGCAACCGCCGGAAGAGGTGCAGGGTGCTTTCCAGGATGCCATCAAGGCACAGGAGGACGAGGTCCGCTACAAGAACCAGGCCGAGGCCTATGCGCGTGACATCCTTCCCAAGGCCCGGGGTGACGCCAAGACGATTCGCGAGGGGGCGGAAGCCTACCGGGCGCGGGTGGTTGCCCAGGCGGAAGGTGAAACCAGCCGTTTTCTGCAGACGCTCGTGGCCTATGAAACGGCCCCCGACGTGACCCGCAAGCGACTCTATCTGCAAACCATGGAGGCGGTGCTGGCCAATACCAGCAAGGTGATCATGCAGGCCAGTGGCGGCAATAGCCTGATGTACATCCCGCTGGATAAACTGATGGAGAAACAATCGGGCTACCAGCTGCCGTCCCCCGCCGATACCGGGGGTGGTTCCTCCGGCACCGCACCAGCACAGGCTGGCCCGCGTCGACGGAGCGCTGTCAGAGAGGGAGGAATCCGCTAATGGCCGCAAGCAAGGCATTCATGGCATTACTCGTGATCGGTTTACTGGTTGCCTCGACAGCGTTTTTCACCGTCGATGAACGGGAACTCGCCATCAAGTTCCAGCTGGGCAAGATCGTTGATTCCAACTACGAACCCGGGCTGCATTTCATGAAGCCGTTGTTTATCAATAATGTGCTCAAGTTCGACAAGCGCATCCTGACCCTGGACACGCGGCCCGAGCGGTTTCTCACGGGTGAGAAGAAGAACGTCTCGGTGGATTTTTTCGCCAAATGGCGCATTGCGGACCCGGCGACCTACTATACGGCGTTTGCCGGTGATGAACGCCAGGCGGCATTACGCCTGTTGCAGATCATCAAGAACGGCATGCAGCTCGAATTTGGCAAGCGCACCATTCAGCAGGTGGTATCCGAGGACCGCACGGAGATGATGGGAGACCTCACGGTCAAGGGTAATGCGCAGGTCAATCAGTTCGGTATCGAAATCGTCGATGTGCGCGTCAAGCAGATCGAGCTGCCGACGGAAGTGCAGACGGCCGTATTCCAGCGTATGCAGGCGGAACGCGGGCGCATTGCTGCCGAACACCGTGCCCAGGGCGAGGAAAATGCCAAGGGTATCCGGGCGGTCGCGGACCGCGAGCGTACTGTTATTCTCGCAGAGGCCAACCGCGATGCCGAAGTGCTGCGCGGTGAGGGTGATGCTGCTGCCACCGAAATCTACGGCAAGGCGTATGGCAAGAACCAGGAGTTCTACGAGTTCTACCGCAGTATGAACGCCTACCGCGGTGCGCTCGCCGACAAGCAGGACATGCTGATACTGCAGCCGGACTCAGAGTTCTTCAAATATTTCAATAGCGATGCCAGCAACAGGTCCGAATAATACGGCGCACCGGCGGCTGGTTTTCTGCCCCGGACGGGTGCCCGGAGCCGGTCACTGTCGCTATGTTGTGGAATGACCTGCTGGCAGCGCTGGCGCTGGTGCTGGTGATCGAGGGCATGGTGCCATTTCTCAGTCCGGCATCACTGCGCAGGATGCTGGAGACGGTTGCACAACTGGATGACAGGACCCTGCGAATCACCGGCCTGGCCAGCATGATCTGCGGCGTGGTCATGCTGTACTTGGTGCGCTGACTCAAGACCGACAGGATGAACGCTACTGACCAGTGGTTGCTGCCGGAAGGCATTGAAGAGGTGTTGCCCCCAGAGGCCTGGCGGCTGGAGTGCCTGCGCCGCGAACTGCTGGATCTGTTTTTCAGCTGGGGCTACGAACTGGTCATGCCGCCGTTCATCGAATACCTGGAGTCCCTGCTGACCGGTACCGGCAATGATCTCGATCTGCAAACCTTCAAGCTGACAGACCAGTTGACCGGACGTCTGATGGGGGTGCGTGCCGACATAACCCCGCAGGTGGCACGGATTGATGCCCATCCCCTGAAACGCGCAGCGCCTTCCCGGCTGTGCTATCTGGGTACCGTATTGCACACCCGTCCCGACGGATTCGGCGGATCACGCAGTCCCTTGCAGATCGGTGCGGAGTTGTTCGGTCATGCCGGCATCGAAAGCGATATCGAGATACTTTGTCTGGCACTGGAATCGCTGGCCCTGATGGCCATCCCGGAGGTGCACATGGATCTTGGCCATGTCGGTATCTTCCGGGAACTTGCCAGGGAGGCAGGGCTTGACGCGCTGCAGGAGAAGCTGTTGTTCGATGCCTTGCAGCGCAAGGCGCTTCCCGAGGTCGGGGAAATCCTCGACGCCAGCGGGGCAAACGGGGAGCAGCGCAGCCGGCTTGCTGCTCTTGCGGAACTCAACGGCGGGCGGGAAATTCTGGATGCCGCGCGGGAACGCCTTGCCGGCGCCGGCGCGGAGGTAATCGCCGCACTGGACGATTTGTGCGCCATCGCTGCGGCCATGACGCAGCGCAGCGTTGATATCCCGCTGTATTTCGACCTGGCCGAGTTGCGTGGCTACCATTACCAGACCGGGATGGTGTTCGCGGTGTTCGTTCCCGGGCGCGGGCAGGAGATCGCCCGTGGTGGACGTTATGATGATATCGGCCGCGTATTCGGACATGCGCGTGCTGCCACCGGTTTCAGTATGGACCTCAAGACCCTGATGGAACTCAGCCAGCGCGATCCGGGCCCGGTGTCGGGCGCAATCCTGGGGCCGGCGGAAAACGATCCCGATCTGCTGGCCATGGTGCGCGGCCTGCGCCGGCAGGGGGAACGGGTGATCAGCGTACTCCCCGGACAGGATGCCGATGCGGCAACCCTGGGCTGTGACCGGGTGTTGTCCAGGAAAGACGGTCACTGGGTCATCGTACCCGCTTGAGACCGGCTTCCGGCAATCATTACCCCGAACGGGAGATCTGCAGGGACGCGCCGGTTCGCGACCCGGTTTTACGGGGGTAAGATTCGCGTGCCGGTCCAGGCCTGCCGTACTGTGAAAATTATTGAATCTATCAAGAGAGCGATTTCATGGGCAAGAATGTAGTTGTCATTGGTACCCAGTGGGGAGATGAGGGCAAGGGCAAGGTTGTTGACCTGCTGACGGACCGGGCCGCCGCCGTGGTGCGTTTCCAGGGCGGACACAATGCGGGCCACACGCTGGTGATCGACGGCCGGCAAACCATACTGCACCTGATCCCGTCCGGGATACTGCGCGCCAACGTCCTGTGCCTGATCGGCAACGGCGTGGTGTTGTCACCCGCGGCGCTGCTGGACGAACTCGCCATGCTGGACGCGGCCGGTGTGCCGGCGCGGGAGCGGCTGCGCATCAGTGAATCCTGCCCGCTGATTCTTCCCTATCACATTGCACTCGACCAGGCGCGCGAGGCGGCGCGCGGCAAGAAGGCGATCGGTACCACCGGACGCGGTATCGGCCCGGCCTACGAGGACAAGGTATCGCGCCGCGGACTGCGGCTGGGGGATTTGCTGGACCCGGAAAATTTCCGGGAAGGTTTGCGCGAAGTGATGGATTATCACAACCATGCCCTGGTGCATTATTACCGGGCGGAGCCGGTTGATTATGCACAGGTCCTCGAGGAGTCGCTGGCACACGGTGAGCAGATTGCCCCCCTGGTCGATGATATTCCGGGCCGGTTGCATTCCTTGCGGGCTGCGGGTGAGAGCATCATGTTCGAAGGTGCGCAGGGTGCCTTGCTGGACATCGATCACGGTACCTACCCGTATGTGACCTCGTCGACGACCACGGCCGGCGGTGCTGCCAGCGGCAGTGGTGTAGGACCCAGGGATCTGGACTATGTACTCGGCATCGTCAAGGCCTATACCACGCGCGTGGGCGCCGGACCGTTTCCCACCGAGCTGTTTGATGAGGACGGCAGGCACCTGGGCGAAAAAGGGCACGAGTTCGGTGCGACCACCGGTCGGCAACGGCGCTGCGGCTGGCTGGATACCGTTGCATTGCGGCGGTCCCTCGCCGTCAACAGCGTCACCGGCATGTGCATCACCAAGCTGGACGTGCTCGACGGTCTGGAAACCATTCGCATCGGCGTTAGCTACCGCCTGAATGGCAAGTTAATCGATACACCGCCGGTTGGCGCCGCGCTTACGGAACAGTGCCAGCCGGAATATATCGAAATGCCGGGCTGGTCCGGGTCTACGGTGGGTGTCAGAACCAGGGATGATCTGCCCGCGGCGGCGCAAGCTTACCTGGACAAAATT
>Ga0210064_1000669_pt1 | contig 15944 bp, 15 predicted proteins | sample Muzzi_CordC_D2_FD_185531 | JGI IMG/M metagenome (GOLD analysis project Ga0210064, IMG submission 185531) | Wetland microbial communities from San Francisco Bay, California, USA, that impact long-term carbon sequestration - Muzzi_CordC_D2 (SPAdes) | ecosystem: Environmental > Aquatic > Marine >...
CCCGCCACAGCGGCCCGTTCCATCCGGGCCGCCGCTTCCGCGCCGTCCCGCGGCACCCCCAGGCCGTCGAACATCCGCTGCGCGAGTCGGAACTGCGCCTCGTTCGATTCGGCGTCCGCAGCCTTGCGAAGCCACTCGACCGATTGCGTCGGACTCGCCTCGACTCCGCTGCCCATTTCGTAGGCGAGCGCGAGATTCAACATCGCCTCCGGCAGCCCCTGTCTCGCGGCCAGGCGAAACCAATCCACCGCTTCGGCCGCCATCGCCTCGCGAATCTCGTCGTCGCTCGGCTTTCCCGCCTCGACTCTCGCTTCGATCGGGCCCAGGACGTCGGGCGGAAGCTTCATCCCGCGGCGCTTCGCCGCGATCACCCAATGGGGCAGTGTCGCCTCGCCGTCGTTCGGGCGCGCGATGCGCCCGTCCCGGTACATCATGCCGAGCCGATTCTGGGCTCGCGGGTGGCCCGCTTCGGCCGCCGGCCGCAGCCATCTTTCGGCCGCCACCGGATCACGGCTGACACCTCGCCCGGCGTCGTATGCAATGCCGAGCTCGGTCTGGCCCTCCAGATCGCCGCTCTCTGCGGCGAGTCGGAACCAGCGCACCGCACGACCCGGCTCGACGAGTCGACCGACGGCGACCTGCGCCGGGGCATGTCCCTGTTCGGCAGCGCGCTGATACAGGGATCCCGCCCGCTCGAGATCGATCTCGACGCCATCGCCGTTCTCGTAACGCCGGGCGAGGTCGAACTGCGCAGCCGCGTGGTCGCCCGCCGCCGACTTCTCGAGCCACTCGAGCGCACGGACGGGATCGCGCCCGACGCCATCCCCGGTCGCGTAGGCCTGCGCGACGCGATGCTCCGCCAGCGCGTGGCCGAGCGAGGCCGCCGACAGAAACCACTCGAATGCGCCGGCGGACTCCCCTGCCTCCGCCAACGAAACCGCCAGCTCGACTCGGGCTTCGGCGAGCCCGCTCTCGGCCGCACGCTCGAGCCACGCCCGCGAGCGCTCGCTCTCGGCCTGCGATCCGTCGGCGAGGATCCTCGCGAGCGCGAGCTGCGAATCGGCGTCCCCCGCTTCGGCCGCGGCCCGATACCAGCGTCGGGCCTGCACGGCATCGGCCGTGACCCCGTCGCCCTGCGCATACATCTCGGCGAGCCGCGATTGCGCGTCGGCATCGCCGACCCACGCTTGCGCGCGCAGCATGTCGACCTCGTCACAGCCGAGCGCGACGCTCGCGACCAGAACGAGTCCGGTCGTTCGGATCGGAGCGAATCGCGAACGCTTCACGGCAGGTACGACAGCGGGTTCTGGGGTTGGCGATCGCGTCGCACTTCGAAGTGCACGTGCGGACCGGTGGCGTTTCCGGTCTTGCCCACCTCGGCGATCACCTGTCCCTTCTCGACGAAGTCGCCCTTTCGGACGCGGTTCCTGCGGTTGTGCGCGTACACGGTGGAATAGCGACCCGCGTGCTTCACGATCACCACATTGCCGTAGTCACCGAGCCCGCGGCCGCTGTGGATCACGCGACCGGCTTCGGCCGCCCGTATCGGAGTGCCCGACTTCGCGGCGATGTCGATGCCGTCGTGATTGCGGCCGCGACGGCCGCCGAACTTCGAGCTCGTCTTCCCGGTGACCGGCCAGGCGAAATGGAGGTCGGTGAGCCGTTCCACTTGCCGGCCGCTGGGCGCCCGCACCGGGCGGCGCGGCTGCGACAACGCGAGCGATCCGGCCGGTGTGCCCTTCGAGCTTCCCGGAATCACGAGCCGCTGACCGACCTGGAGGCTCCGCACATCGCGGATGTCGTTCGCCGCGCGAATGTCGTCGATCGGGACTCCGTAGTAGCGCGAGAGTCGGTAGAGATTCTCGCCCGGCTTCACGACGTGCTCGCTGCCGGTCGTCGGCGTCGAGGCGCAACCGGACAGACACAACACCAGGGCCGCGAGCCCGGCGCCGCACGTCGCACGGACTGCGCGGACTAGGCCGCCCATCCGTGGGTACCCACGAGGTCGACGAAACGACAGCGGCCGAGCACCTCTTGCGAAAGCGCGCCGTCCTCGGCACGGCGAACCCGAATCAACCGCTGCTCCTCACGAGTTCCGAACGGGCCGACCAGTCGCCCACCGGGTGCCAGCTGTGCGAGCAGCGGCGGCGGCACCTCGGGACCGCCGGCGGTCACGACGATGGCGTCGAACGGCCCATCGCTCGGACGCCCCGCCGTCCCGTCTCCCAGATATACGATCACGTTCGACACCCCGAGACGATCGAGCGCGCTGCGAGCACTCGCCGCCAATCGCGGAACCCTCTCGATCGAAACCACCCGCGCCGCCAGCCGCGACAGCACCGCGGCCTGATAGCCCGAGCCGGTGCCCACCTCGAGCACCGCCTCGTCGCCACGCAGTTCGAGCGCGGCGCTCATCGCGGCGACGATCGCGGGGGCTGAAATCGTCTGTCCCTCACCGATCGGCAGCGCGGCGTTCTCGTCATAGGCCTTTCCCGACAGTGCGTCCGGAATCAGCCGATGACGCGGCACCACCTCGAGCGCCGCGAGCACGCGCGGGTCGGACAGGCCGCCGGCAGCCAGACGCTCGACCATCCGCCGCCGCGGAATCACCTGCTCGGACCGAGCGGTCCGACCGCTGCCTGCCATGGCCCCCCTCCCCCAAGCCGCAGATTAGGCGGAAACCACCTGGAATCGCAACGGTTTCGAGGCGGAATCGGGCTTCGCGCGGGCCGCTCAGCGAAGTCGGGCGAGCAGTGGCGGTCCGAGCACGAGTAGGCCGATCACGGCCGCGATCCCCGCGGCGATCATCACCCCGGCGGCCGCGACATCCTTGGCTTGCCCGATCAACGGGTCGTGCTCGGGCGAAACGCGATCGCAGAGGAGTTCGATGGCCGTATTGAACGCCTCGGCGACCCAGACCATCGCGACGGCGACCAGCAGCGCAACCCAGCCCGACCGTCCGAGATCCAACAGGGTCGCGAGCCCGAGCACTGCGGTCGTCGCCACGCTGTGGATCCAGGCGTTGTGCTGCGTGGCCAGCAGCCGCCCGACACCGCGAAACGCGTGGCCGAAGCTCCGCACACGGGCCGCGAGCGAGAATGCCTCGCGCTCAGACATCGATCGAAGAGTGTTGGTCGGGCCGGCGAGATTCGAACTCGCGACCCCCTGTCCCCCAGACAGGTGCGCTACCAAGCTGCGCCACGGCCCGACACACTCTCATCGCGGGCTGATCATACCCGGGGCCGAAGGGCTCGGACAGGTGCATCCCGCACGAGTCGTCGCCTTGACCCCTCAGGGCCCCCGCCCCTACCTTTGCGGTGTTCTCGGCGCGCTCGGGGAGGGGCATCGTGGGTGGAGCACGGGTGATCCAGCGGATCGTCGTTCGGCTGAAGGTCGGCGAGCACATCCTGTCCGCCACGGACGATCCGGTCTTTCTCGGCCTGCGCGGTTCGGCGGGGCGCGAATTCAGGCTCGCGCTCCACAAGGGCAAGACGCTCCGCCGCGGCTCCGAAGATCGCTTCGTATTGGGCTCGCCGGACGATCCGGAGACCAACGTCGCCCACCCGGATCTCAACGACCCGACGCAGCCCGCGCTCGACGCCGACGAGATCACGAGTGCGTTCATCCGCAAGGGATTCGACCCGATTCCGAACGTGCGCGCGATGGGCGAGATGGACGATCGTCTCGAGGTCCTCGAAGCCGAAATCGATTTCTTCGTGTCCGGTCAGAGCGAGCCCGTCCGCCACTTCCGCGCGGGCCCGCTGTGGCTCGGACTGGTCGCCGGGCTGCGTTTCGAGGTCCCCCGTACCGACGACGGCTCGTGATCCGGATGCGGGGTCTCGTCCAACTCGCGGCGACAGCGTCGCTCGGACTCGTCCTGGCCTTCGCTGTGCGCGCGGGCCAGGGCGAGGTGGCGCCCGGCGCCTATTGCCCGTTTCCGGAGCCGGGCCAGGCGCCCAGCTGCATGGAACCCGCCCAGCAGGAGTATCCGGACTTCTTCAGTGCCATCGACGAGGGAGAGATCTCGGATGCGGACGCTTCGCTGCTCGAAAGCGAAGTCGCAGCCGGCGCCGCGGGCAAGGCGCCCTACCTCGCGATCTCATCGCTCTCCTACGGCTACTATCGACTCGCCCAGCGGGCCGCGCAGTCGTCCGGTGAAGACCCCGCGGTGGTCGCGCGCCTGCAGCGCTGGAACGAGTTGCTCTCCGCCGCGTACGACACCAGTGCCGACGACCCGAATTATCGCGAGGCGATTCGCGAGGCCGCGAACGATCTCGCGCAGCGCGCCCCCGCCATCGCGCTCGCGTGCGCGGACGAACGTGGACACACGACCGAGTGCAACTCGACGGAGGCCGTGATCCGCGGCATCAACCGGACCCAGGAGACCGTCGGCATTCGCGGCGCGCTCGAACGCCTGCTCGAGCGCATGCTGGGCCGGGGTGATTCATGACCCGAACGAGCTTCGGAATGCGAATGCTGCGAGCCGCCTGGCTGCACGCCGACACCTACGAGGAAGTCGAGGCCGACAAGCACTCGATCGGCCAGGCCACGGCGATCGTGTTCATGGCCTGCGCGGCGATCGGCGCCGCACGCTACGTCCAGAGTTCGGGCGCTGGGGTGCCGATGAACCCGCTGGTCCTCCAGGTCCTGCTGTCCATCCTCGAGCCGTTGGTGCTCTGGATCGGCGGCTCGGCTCTGTCGTTCATGGTGGGGGCGACCTTCTTTCGCGGCCCCGAAACCCAGACCGACTTCATGGAGGTGCTCCGCACCACCGGCTTCGCCTTCAGCCCGGCGCTGCTGCGGATCTTCGCGATCCTGCCCCCGCCCGCTCTCGGCCTCGGCATCGACCTCGTGGTTCGCGCCTGGGTCTTCGTCGCGGTGGTGGTCGCCATCCGGCAGGCGCTCGACTTCACCACCACCCGTGCCGTCGGCACGTTCGGAATCGCCGCCGTGCTGCTCTGGCTCATCCTGTGGGGTCTGTCGGTCGCGCCGGTGCCCTTCTGACCCGAGCGCTCCGGATTGTCAGAGCTGTGCGCGGATCGCGACCAGCTCTTCGCGAATCTTGCGGTAGCGCGAACGGTGGTCGGTCTCGACGGCGAGGCTGCCGCCCTCGAGGGCGCGATTGGCGCCGAGATCGCGGAGCTTTCGGCGCGCGCCCGCGATCGTGAAGCGCTGCTCGTACAGCAGCTTCTTGATCAACAGGATCATGTCGATGTCGCGGCGGCGATAGAGGCGCTGCTTGGAGCGCGACTTCTGCGGCGCCATCCAGCGGAACTCGCTCTCCCAGTAGCGCAGCACGTAGGGCTTCACGCCGGTGATCTTGCTGACTTCCCCGATGCGGTAATAGCGCTTGTCGGATGCGCCGGTTCCGCTGTCTTCGCTCGCGGGCGCTTCCGTCTTTCGATTCGCCATGGCTCCCCCACCTCGCCCGGTGAATGATACGCGCAATCGGGTCGCGCGTTACTCCGCGGTCCCGATCCCCACCTGAGCCGCCGGCGCATCGGCCTCGGGCATGTCCTCGTTCAGGATGTTCTTCAGCACCAGACTCGGCTTGAACGTGAGGACGCGGCGAGCTTCGAGCAGGATCTCTTCTCCGGTCTGGGGGTTCCGTCCCTTGCGCGAATTCTTGCAACGCACGACGAAATTGCCGAAGCCGGAGATCTTGACCTTCTCTCCCATCGCCAGGGTATCCTTGATCGCGTCGAACACCTTCTCGACCAGTTCCGCGGATTCCTTCTTCGAGAATCCGACCTGTTCGTAGATCTGCTCAACGATGTCGGCCTTCGTCATCCACCCTTCTCCCTTCGATCCAAGACCTACCGCAACTCACCGTCGAAACGGTGGGACAGCATTCGCACGATGCGATCGACCGATTTGCTCACCTCTTTCTCGTTGAGCGCGCGGTCCATCTTCTGGAACGCCAGCCGAAACGCCAGGCTGACGCGCCCTTCCGGAACCCCCTTGCCTGCGTAGCGGTCGAACAACTCGACCGACAGCAGGTCGGCGCCTCCGGCCTGTTCGATCGCGGCCAGCACGTCGCCGGCCGCCACGTCGTCGGCCAGCAACACGGCGAGATCGCGCCGCGCCGCGGGCTGACGCGATACCTCGCGAAACGTCTTCGCATGCCGGGGCTGGGCTTCGAGACGACCGAGATCCAACTCGATCAGCGCACAGGGAACATCGAGCGCAAAGTTCGCCGCGACTTCCGGATGAATCTCGCCGACCGTCCCGACCACTTGCCCCCCGACCTCGATGCTCGCCGACGCTCCCGGGTGGAGATACGGCGAATCCGTTTGCCCCCGCCACAATGCCACATAACCTGCCTGAATTAAAAGCCTTTCTGCAACCCCTTTGGCTCGATAGAAGAGCGGGACCGGATTTTTTCGATCCCACAGGGCCGCCTCCGCGGGCTCGCTCAACACCGCCGCTGCCGCGAGCGGCTCGGCGCCACCGGCCTCGCTCGGGCGCGGTATGAAGACGCTCGACACTTCGAACAGCGCGACGCCGTCGATCTGTCGGCTCAGGTTCTGCTGCACGAGGCGCAACAGCGACGGAGCGAGCGTCGTCCGCAGCAGCGGCTCCTCGTCCTTCAGAGGGTTCGCGATGCTGCGCTGGTTGCGCCGCGGGTCGTCCGCCGCCAGGCGCAGCGCATCGACGTCCCCAGGGGGAACAAACGGCAGACAGATCGCCTCGCAGAAACCCGCGGCCACGAATTCGTCGCGCACTCTCTCTCCGAGCCACCGGGTGCTTGGCTCGGCGACGGGCTGCAGCTCCGCAACCGGAAGCGTGGTCGGGATCCGGTCGTAGCCGTAGACGCGCGCGACCTCTTCGGTCAGGTCCTGGTGGAGGTGCAGGTCGTTGCGGTGACTCGGCACGCTCGCCGTGAGCTTTCCGGGCCCGGCGTCATGGCACTCGACGCCGACTCGGGCGAGCAACGCTCGCGCCTCGTCGACATCGATCTCGGTTCCGAGCAGCCGATTCGCTCGTGCAACATCGAAATCGATCTGTCGGGTCACGACGGGCTCGGCTCCGCGCGCCTCGACGACTCCGGTCGCGACTTCGCCGCCGGCCCACTCGACGATCAGACGCGCGACGCGATCCGCAGCGCGCAGCACGCCCTCGCGGTCGACTCCGCGTTCGAAGCGGTACGAAGCCTCGGTCTGGAGGCCATGGCGCCGAGCCGTGAGGCGCACCACGGTCGGGTGGAAGTGCGCGCTCTCGATCAGGATGTCGCTGGTCTTCTGGCCCACCTCGGTGTCGGCTCCACCCATCACGCCCGCGAGCGCGATCGGACGTTCGGCGTCGCAGATGACCAGGTCGTCGGGGTCGAGCTCGCGGGTCTCGCCGTCCAGGCACGCGAGCTTTTCGCCCGCGGCGGCGCGCCGCACCTCGATCCTCGCTCCGTGCAGCGTGGCGAGATCGAAGGCGTGTAGCGGCTGGCCGAACTCGAGCAACACCCAGTTCGTGGCGTCGACCACGTTGTTGATCGAGCGGATCCCGGCCGCCTCGAGCCGTCGCACCACGGGATCGGGCGACGGGCCGACCCGCACCCCACGCACGATGCGCGCCGCATAATGGTGACAATCTTCCGGAGCCGTAATCGCCACCGACACGCCGGCGGCGGCCGGAGCCCCGGTTTCGGGCGGCGCGGTCTCGGGTGGCGTCGGCTCGCCGCCGATCAGGGCAGAGACTTCGCGCGCGATCCCGAGCAGTGACGTGGCGTCGCCGCGGTTCGGTGTGATGCCGAATTCGAGCGCGCGCTCCCCCACCGCGAGCACCTCGGGCAACGGGGCGCCCACCGGTGCAGCCGGATCGAGCACCAGGATCCCCTCGTGCTCTTCGGAAAGGCCGAGCTCGCGCGCCGAGCAGATCATCCCGCGCGACACGACGCCGCGAATCTTCGTCTTCTTCAGCTTGGTGCCGTCCGGCAACCGGCTGCCGACCGGAGCGAAGGCGATCTTCTGCCCCGCCGCGACATTCGGCGCGCCGCAGACGACTTCCACGAGCTCGCCGCCGCCGATGTCCACCCGGCAGAACGACAGACGGTCGGCGTCCGGGTGCGGACCGCACTCGTCCACGCGGCCGACCACGACGGCTGCCAGGTCGGGGCCGCTCGTCTCGATCTCGGCGTCCTCGAAGCCGCCGAGATTCAGGCGCAGGGCGAGTTCGTCGGCGGCGGGCAGCTCGATCCACTCCGCGAGCCAGTCGAGCGACACCCGCATCAGATCTGCTCCAGCACGCGCACGTCACCTTCGAACAGGTGGCGGAGTTGCGGAATCCCGTAGCGCAGCATCGCGGTTCGATCGATTCCCATCCCGAACGCGAAACCCTGATAGCGGTCCGGGTCGATCTCGCAGCGCTCGAGCACCTTCGGGTGGATCATCCCGCAGCCGCCCCACTCCATCCAACCGTGCTGGGAACACGCCGCGCAACCCCGGGTGTCGCAGAGCACGCAGGCGTAGTCCATTTCAGCGGACGGCTCGGTGAACGGAAAATGGTTGGAGCGAAACCGCAGCTCGATCTCGCGGCCCATCAGGTGGCGGGCGAAGCCGTAGAGAACGCCCTTCAGATCGCCGAAGGTGACTCGCTCGTCCACCAGGAAGCCCTCGATCTGGTGGAACATCGGGCTGTGTCGCGGCGAGAGATCGTGCCGGTAGACGCGCCCGGGTGCGATGAAGCGAAACGGCGGCTTGCGGCCGGCCATCACGCGGATCTGCACGTTCGAGGTGTGGGTCCGGAGCAACCGACCGTCGTCGAGGTAGAAGGTGTCCTGCTCGTCGCGGGCCGGGTGATCGGCTGGAATGTTGAGCGCCTCGAAATTGTTGTACTCGGTCTCGATCTCCGGGCCCTCTTCGATCGAGAACCCCAGCGACGTGAAGAACTGCACCATGTCCCGCGTCACGTGGGTGATCGGGTGCAGATGGCCGGCGGGCGCGGCGATTCCGGGCAGCGACACGTCGAGTCGTTGACTCGCCAGCACCTGCTCGCGACCCGCGCGCTCGAGCTCGCCGCGGCGCGCGGACGCCGCGGCCTCGATCCGCTGCTTGGCGGCGTTGGCCTCCTGACCCGCGCGGCCGCGCTCGGAGGGAGCGAGGTCGCCGATGCTGCGCAGCAGCGCCGCCACCGAACCCTTCTTGCCCAGATAGCGCGCGCGCACGGCGGTGAGCTCGTGCAGGTCGCCGGCCGCGGCGATCTCCACGCTCGCGCGTTCTTCGAGCGTCCCGAGGTCGGGCTTTTCCGCGGTCATCCGCGGCGACGCCTAGGCGGCCTTGGACTTCGCCAACTCGGCGAGATCCCCGAAGGCCTTCGGGTCCGATATCGCGAGCTGCGCGAGCACCTTCCGGTCGATCTCGACGTTGGCCTGCTTCAATCCGTTCATGAAACGGCTGTACGAAAGGCCGTGCTCGCGCGCGGCGGCGTTGATGCGCGCGATCCACAGCGCGCGAAAGACCCGCTTCTTCTGCTTGCGATCGCGATAGGCGTATTTCCAGCCCTTCTCGACGGCTTCGCGCGCGGTCTTGATCAGGTTCTTGCGGCCACCGTAATAGCCCTTTGCCTCGTCCAGGATTCGATCGTGGCGGCGCTTTGCAGTGACGCCCCGCTTTACTCGCGGCATGGGTTCTCCCCTCCTACCGTTTAAAGGTTCGGCAGCATCTGCTTGACGCGCTTCTCGTCCGCAGGCGTGATGATGGCGTCATTGCGCAGCTGCCGCTTTCGCTTGGCATTCTTCTTGGTGAGGATGTGCTGCTTGTTCGCGCGGTTCCTCACGATCTTCCCGGTTCCGGTCTTCTTGAACCGCTTGGCCGCTCCGCTGTGGGATTTCATCTTCGGCATGTCATGCTCCTTCGGCCGAGCTCTGCTCTTCGATGGCCTTCGCCTCGGCTTGTTCTTGTTTCACCAGCTCCGCAATCGCCTCGCGGTTGGGTATCAGGATCATCGACAAGAAACGCCCCTCCATGCGAGGCGGATTCTCGACGCTGGCAATCGGCCCGAGCATCGCCACGACGCGATCCAACTGCTCGCGCCCCAGCTGGCGATGCACCATTTCACGGCCGCGGTACATCACCGTGACCTTCACCTTGTCTCCATCCATCAGGAAGCGCCGGGCGTTCTTCAACTTGAACGCCAGGTCGTGGTCGTCGGTGCGTGGTCGCAGCTTCACTTCCTTGAGTGATGCGGCATGCCCCTTGCCCTTCCCGGCCTTCTTCTTCTGCTCGTACTTGTACTTCCCGTAGTCCATGATCCGGCAGACGGGCGGCTTCGAGTTCGGAGCCACCTCGACGACGTCGAGCCCCACATCCTCCGCACGAGCGATCGCGGCTTCTGGAGTCATCACCCCGAGTTGTTCGCCGTCTTCGCTGATGACTCGAATTTCCGGAATCCGGATCTTTTCGTTGATCCGGGGGCCGTCGTCTTTGCCGCCTTTCCTTTGGTCCGCCAGGTTTCTCTCCTCCTACAACGCGCTCGCAGCGCGCCGTGTTTCGTTTTCGATTTCGAGCTCCGACACCAACGTGTCGAGCCCCACTGCTTCACCGGAAATCTTCGATTCATCCCGCCAACGCGGCGTCACGCTTCGCGACTCCGCTTCCTTGTCCCCGGTCACCAGCATCAGCGGGATCTTCTGGACTTCGGCCTCGCGAATCTTGAAGCCGAGCTTTTCGCTGCGGTCGTCCACGTCGACGCGAATTCCGACCGCTGCCAGTCTAGCCTCGACTTCCCGAGCGTACTCCAGATGCCGGTCGGAAATCGGGAGCACCCGCACCTGCACCGGAGCCAGCCAGAACGGGAAATTGCCCGCCCTCATCTCGATATACAGCGAAATGAATCGTTCGAGCGACCCCAGGATGGCTCGGTGGAGCATCGCGGGGCGATGCATCTCGCCGTCTCGGCCGACGTATTGTAGTTCAAACCGCGTCGGCATCGAAACATCGATCTGCAGCGTCGAGAGCGTCCAGGCGCGCCCGAGCACGTCGCGGAAATCGCATTCGACCTTGGGGCCGTAGAAGGCGGCATCGCCCGGTTTTACGCGACACTCGTAGCCGGCGGCCCTCACGGCATCGATCAGCCGCTGCTCGGCGACGTCCCAGTCGGCCGGCTCACCCGCGAACCCGCCCTGGGGGCGGGTCGAGACGCCGACCTCGACGCCGCTGAGCTCGAGCGCCTGGTAGACCTCCTCGGTCATCGCGAAGAAGCTCGCGAGCTCCTCCTCGACCTGGTCGGCCTCGCAGTAGATGTGGGCATCGTCCTGCGCCATCGAACGGACTCGCGACAACCCGGTCAGGGTGCCACTGCGCTCGTTTCGGTGAAGGCGCGAGAATTCGGCGAAGCGGAGCGGCAGCTCGCGGTAGGACCGCCGCGTGTTGCCGAACAGCAGGCAGTGGCCGGGGCAGTTCATCGGCTTCACGCCGAGCTCTTCGCCTTCGTCACCCTGCATCAGGAACATGTCGTCGCGGAACAACTCGTAGTGTCCCGACGTCCTGAACAGCTCGGTCCGAAAGATCTGCGGCGTCATGACTTCCTGATAGCCGTACTTCGGGTAGAGGCTGCGCATGTAGTCGATCAGCGTGTTGTAGAGCACCATCCCCTTCGGGAGGTAGAACGGCGAACCCGGCGACAACGGGTCGAGCATGAACAGCTCGAGCTCGGTACCGAGGCGTCGGTGGTCGCGTTCCTTCGCCTCCGCGATCGCAGCCAGATGCGCTTCGAGCTCCTGCTTCGTCGCAAATGCGGTTCCGTAGATCCGCTGGAGCATCGGATTGCTCTCATCGCCCCGCCAGTAGGATCCGGCGGCCTCGATCAGGCGGAAGGCGCCGATCTGGTCCGCGCGCTGCACGTGCGGGCCGCGGCAGAGGTCGGTGAACTTCCCGTGACGAAAGACGGTGATTTCTTCGCCGTCGGGAATGTCGTCGAGACGCGACAGCTTGAGTTCTTCACCTTCCTCCGCGAAGAACTTGCGCGCCTGTTCGCGCGAAATGACCTCGCGCTCGAACGGCGATTTCTCGGCGATGATGTTCTCCATCTCGGCCGCGATCGCGTCGAGGTCGTCGGGCGTGAACGGCCGCGCGACCAGGAAGTCGTACTGGAATTTCTCCGAGTGATCGCTGCGCCCTACGTCGATCTGCGTGCCGGGAAACAGCCGCCGGACCGCGTCGGCCATGACGTGCTCGGCCGAGTGACGGATCACCTCGCCGGCCTCCGGGCTCTTCGCCGTGATGATCTGGACCTCGGCGTCGTGGCGGAGCGGGAATCGCAAGTCGACCAGTTGCCCGTCGACGCGCCCGGCGATCGCCGCGCGCATGAGTCCCTTCCCGATTCGTTCAGCGACGTTCAAGACATTGGAGCCTGCAGGCATCGAGAGCGTCTTCCCATCGGGGAGACGGACTTGGATGGCGCTCATGAGTGCGTGCAGGTCATCTGGTCTTCTGAACCCGATTGCGAAGGCGTGCTACGCGGCGCTGCGCACCGCGCGGCCCCACCCCGCTGTGAGAAAATCGTTGTTGGTTGGCACGGGCAGGATTGAACTGCCGGCCTCCGCCGTGTCAAGGCGGCGCTCTACCACTGAGCTACGTGCCAAGCCGTCCGTAAGGACGCGAATTCAATAGCGATTTGGGGTTCGGGTGTCAATTGCGTGCGCGTGACCCGGCGTGCGGCGCCCCGGGGACGCTCTCGCCGCCGCTCTCCGGCAACGTCTGGAGCTCGATTTCGAGCCTCAGAACGCCTGCCTGGGTGCCGACGGGGGTCACACGCAGTTCGGGGGGGGCGTTGGCGAGCAGGTTCTCGAGCAACTGCCGCGGGCTGCGCGCGGTCTCGACCGCCAGCACGATCCGATCCTGCTGCATCTCGACCGGAACGGCGGATTTCACGCGCAAGCGGCCGACCAGGGTTCCGCGAAGCGCCTCGTAGGCGGCAAAATCGTGGTTGCCCTCGATCACGACGAGCAGCTGCCGGGCCGGCTCTTGAGCGCGCGTCATCAGCATGCCCGCCTCGGCGAGGCGCCGCCGGATCCGGGTGGAATCGATGTGCGACTCCACGAGCACGACGTATTCGAATTCGACTCCGGCGTCCTGCGAGTATTGCGCGGGCCGTTCCCCCCGATCCTCGATGATCCGGAAGCGCGAGGTGTAGTCGAGCGGATCGCCGCCCAGCACGTCGGGGAGGAAATCGGCCGCCTCGGCATGCTTCATGCCGGTCACGAGATCCATCGCCACCTGGATCACCGCTTCGTTGAGCGCGAGCTTGACCGCGCTGTCGCGCGCACTGCCGGACCGCTTTCCGCCGCCCGACAGCGGGTAGGCACCGATCGTCTCCATCTGACGGACTTGCGCCGAGGCATGCGCGGCGAAGAGTCCGGTGAGCAACAGCAACGCGAGTGTGAGCGTGCTCGATCTCAAAACTCGACCTCCGTGACGGCCCGCCCGAACAGGCTGTTCAGCTCATTCCGCAACGAATCGGTCGGATTGACGCTCACGGCAGGCAGCGCAATCCAGGTTTCCGTTTCGCCCGGGATCAGGAGCTGAATCGTGACCTCGCATGCGCCGGGATGGCGCTTCAACAGTGCCAGCAGCGCCTCCATCCGATCGTGCGTCACCTCCTTTTCGGTCAACTGCAGCCGCACCTGAGTGGCGAGCTTCTCTTCGGCATGCTCGAGGTCGTAGACGTGTCGCACCAGCACCTTCGGCGGCTCGCCCGCCTCGAGGTTCCCGGTCACGACGAGTGGCTTGGGCCCCTCTCCCGATTCGTTGCCCGAGGCGGCTCGAATCAGGCTGCCGTACTGCGCGAACGGCTCGCTGAAGATCACGAGGTCGAACGCCCCGGTCATGTCCTCGAGCGTTGCGAAGGCCATCTGGGCGCCCCGACGGGTCCGGGTCTCGCGCATGGAGGTCACCATGCCACCGATGCGTACCTCGCGACCGCTGCGACCCTCGGTCGAGTCGGCGGTTACGTCGACGAACTGGCGCATCTTCCGCAGATAAGCGGCCAGCGGGTGGCCCGTGACGTAGAAGCCGAGCACCTCCTTCTCGTACTCGAGGCGCTGGCGATCGGTCCAGGCCGCCACCTCGGGCAGGCTCGGTTTCGGCGCTTCCGCCTCGGCCATGCCGCCGAACAAACTTTCCTGCCCGATCTCGCGGTCGCGCTGGTCGGCCGCGCCGGCCTCGAGCGCCACGTCGAGTCCGGCCCAGACCGAGGCGCGATCCGGGTGGAGGGAATCGAATGCTCCGCACTTCACCAAACTTTCGACCACGCGCCGGTTGACGCGGCGCCCGTCGATCCGGGAAGCGAAATCGAAGATGTCGCTGTAGGCGCCGCCCTCACCCGCACGCGCGTCGAGGATCGATTCGATGGCCCCTTCGCCGACGTTCTTCACACCCGCGAGTCCGAAGCGGATCCCGCCCTCGACGACAGTGAAGTCACGCGCGCTCTGATTCACGTCGGGTGCGAGAACCTCGATCTGAAGCTGCTTGCAGTGCCCGATGTAGCGCGAGAGCTTGTCGTGGTTCCCGGACTCCGTGGTGAGCAGTGCCGCCATGTATTCGTTCGGATAATTCGCCTTGAGATAGGCGGTCTGGTAGGTGATCAGCGCGTATGCGGTCGAGTGGGATTTCGCGAAGCCGTAGCCCGCGAATTCGGCCATCAGCTTGAAGACCTCCTGGGCCGCATGCCGCTCGATGTTCCGCTCGACCGCTCCCGAAACGAAGCGCTCGCGCTGCTTCTCCATCTCCGCGGCCTTCTTCTTGCCCATGGCGCGCCGAAGCAGGTCCGCCTCGCCGAGGCTGTAGCCCGCCAGGCGATTCGCGATCTGCAGCACCTGGTCCTGATAGACGATCACGCCGAGTGTCTCGGCCGTGAGCTCTTCGAGCTCGGGAAGCAGGTATTCGACCTTCGTGACACCGTTCTTGCGATTGATGAAATCGTCCACCATTCCGGAACCGAGCGGGCCGGGGCGATACAGCGCGACGATCGGAATCAATTCCTTGAACGAGCGCGGATGGAGCTTCACCACGAGATCCGTCATGCCCTGCGATTCGACCTGGAAGACGCCTTCCGTATTGCCTTCGGAAAGCAGGTCGTAGGTCCGCGCGTCCTCGAGATCGACCTCCTCGATGCGGAAGTCGGGGTTCAGGGTCGCCCGGATGCGACGCTCGGCATCGGCGATCGTGGTGAGTGTGGTGAGCCCGAGGAAGTCGAATTTGATCAGGCCGAGCTTCTCGACGCAACGCATGTCGTATTGCGTGACGGCGGCTCCGGACCGGGGGTCGCGGTACAGCGGCACCGTCTCGATCAGCGGTCGGGTTCCGATCACGACTCCTGCGGCGTGCGTCGAGGCGTGGCGCGTGAGCCCTTCGAGCTTCTGCGCCGTCTCCATCAGCTTCGCGACCTGCCCGTCGCTCTCCATCCGCGCGCGCAGCTCCGAAGACTGTTCGATCGCCTCGCCGAGGCTGATTCCGAGCGCGTCGGGGACCAGCTTCGAGATCCGGTCGACGTCTCCGTACGGCATCCCGAGCACTCGCCCGACGTCGCGAATCGCGGCCTTGGCCTGCAACTTCCCGAAGGTGATGATCTGCGCGACCTTTCGTCCGTCATCCCCCTCGTCGTCGTACTTCTCCTGTACGTAACGAATCACCTGGTCTCGCCCGTTCCGGCAGAAATCGACGTCGATATCGGGCATCGAAATGCGTTCGGGATTGAGAAAGCGCTCGAAGATGATGTCGTATTCGATCGGGTCGATGCCGGTGATTCCGAGGCCGTAGGCTGCGAGGCTGCCGGCCGCCGAACCGCGCCCCGGTCCGACCGGAATGCCCTCGCGCTTCGCGTAGCCGATGAAATCCGCGACGATCAGGAAGTAGCCCGCAAACCCCATCGACTGGACCACGCCGATCTCGTGTTCCATGCGCTTCACGTATTCGGCGTGGCGCGGCGGGATCGGCTCGTCCGGAGCCAGCTTC
>Ga0210064_1000670_pt1 | contig 15904 bp, 6 predicted proteins | sample Muzzi_CordC_D2_FD_185531 | JGI IMG/M metagenome (GOLD analysis project Ga0210064, IMG submission 185531) | Wetland microbial communities from San Francisco Bay, California, USA, that impact long-term carbon sequestration - Muzzi_CordC_D2 (SPAdes) | ecosystem: Environmental > Aquatic > Marine >...
TGGCGCGGGACAGACAGAAACGACCATCGAACTGCCACCGGGCACGCACACCCTGCAGCTGATCATGGGCGACTACAACCATGTGCCCCACGACCCGCCGGTCTATTCGAGGAAGAAAACGATTTACGTCAGGTGAAGTGTACGTTGTGAGCTGCAGTCAGATTGCCTGGGGAGCCTGTCGGACTCAGGATGTTTCTACTGCGGCGGTGGGAGCGCGGCCCAAATCGGTACGATTTCTCGTTGCGCAGGGTCCAGGTCCACTATGCGCCTCGAAAGCGTGACAATTTGTTCTCACTCTCCCATCCGCATCGCTACGAACACCCCTAAGCCCGACAGGCTCCTAGCGCTCGGCGGCCAGGACGAGCGTCGTCGGCGACGCGGTTGTCCTGGTCTGTTCGTAGGCGGCGGTTAGAAATTCCCTGATAAATTTCTCCTTGTAGGACTTCGTCCACAGTTCAGGCAGGCCGATATCGATGGCGGCGCGGTAGTCGATGTTGACCTCGTTGTCGGCTGACGTGAAGCGGATGTGCCCGTGGTTCGCCTTAAGGGTGCCTGCTACCTGTTTCCAGGAAATCGTCTTCCCGCTGCGGTTGACTGCAACGCGTGACCACTGGCGACCGACTGGCCAGGGGAACTTGAATTCAACCAGAAACTCCTGATCCTCCCCGGACGAACTGACCAACGTGGTCTCCCGGATCCACTCATGCAGCATCGGGTAGTCCGTGATGCTGTTGAAGACATCATAAACAACCGACCACTGCGCAGCAAACAGCGCCCGGGCATGGACCAGTTTCTGGCTGTCGCTGGCATCGGCCTCGAAACTGATGTCTATCCGAGGTCCTGCGAATACGGATGCGGTAAGGAAGTTCAAAACGACGGCCAGTGCGCAAAGCCGCAGGATATGTGCCAGAGGTATCACTGCAGTCGACCCGCGGGGATATCTTGCGGTGTTTCCGTATTCGAACATTTCGATGCGCCGGTCGCTGGCGCACACCTGCCAGCCGTAATCGGTGTTGCTTGTGCGGGTCGAGACGTTGCTGTTCATGGTTTTTCCATCCGCTGTCCAGTCGAGTGAGTGCTGCCTTCACCAGAGGTATCAGCAGTATTTGTGCCAGGTCCTTGCAGGGGCCGATGACGAGTTTGTAACAGACTGAACTGTCAGTGAAATCATGTCCTGTCGGAGGTGCCTGCAGACGGCTGTATGGAGTGCGTCAAGGTCCGTATCGTTGGTCAGTCGCCAACACCCAGCCGTTGGGGTTCGCGATCGAACAACAACTGCAGCGGCTGGGTAATCGGGTACCACGGGGAGTCCCTGGCTTCCGTGGGTATGGTTGCCGGGAGCCATACTCGCGCGAATGACACAGGGTGATCGTGATCGGGACGCTTGCCCATTCCGAGTCAGTGAGGCGAATTGGAACCGTTCGAACCGCTGCCCGTTGCCGGGCAGCGCAGCTATCTGTGGTGGAGGAGAGTGATTACAATACCCGGACGGGCATGCCGGCACCGGCGCAGGTACGGCTTCTCTGCCGGGCCGCCGGCCATGACTGGGAACGTTCGGGAGACAAGCAATTGAAAAGTGTACAAAGACTGCTGCCGTTGGTCCTGGCGCTTGTCGGCCGCCTGGCGATGGCGACGGATTACACCGTGGATTTTTCGCGCATTCCCAACCTGGAAAGTATTCGTCCGCTGGTGCTGCACTGCGGTGACTTCGATGCACTGGAGATCTACCGTGCCAAGATGGAAAACAGCACCAACCTCGAGGAACTGCGCAGCGTCCTTTCCAGTGTCGGCTTCGCGCTGTTCAACGCGTGCCCTGACAACATCAGTGGGCCTGGCATTGCAACGGTCAGGCAGCCGGAAGTGTCGCTGACCATGGACTACTCGGTGGATTTCACCAGGGTGAAGGACTTCAAAGTCCTGCGCCCGCTCATCGATCAGTGCCGGGATTTCGGTGCGCTGGAGACCTTCAGAAACAGGCTGCAGTCGACAGCCAACCTTGAAGACATGCGCAAGACCCTGGTCGGTGTCGGCTTCGGTATGTTCGAGGACTGTCCAAAGGGGATTTCCGGTCCGGGGATCACGCCCAGTCAGTAACGCCTCGGATGCTAGGTCTGTGTGAAATAGATTAACTTCCCACTGCCGACCCGTATCAGCCGGCCAAGGCTTATTATGCCGCTGCCGCGCAGCACGATCTGTTCCTGATGAAGATAGACTTCTTCATCATCGTCGATTAGAACATAGGTGCCGTTGGTACTCTGATCGGTGAGGATGAAATTTGACTGCCGGAAATCGAGGCGGGCGTGGATGCGCGACGCCAGTTCTGACTCGATCCTGATATCCGACTGATCGCCCCGGCCTATCGTCAGTGAGGGACTTTCAGGGACCAGAGTCAAGGTACTTTCACGCCAGCGCAGTCTCAGGCTGGGGGTGTCGCTGGTCCGTTCCTGCTGGTGCTGCGCAGGAATCGCAATACGGGTAACCGTCTCTTCATTGCAGGTTACCTGACAGAGCTGGATTCCCGCGTCGGTACCCGCTGCATCCTGTTGGTACAGCCGTAACCGGGCGCGCGATTGTTCGCTGAGGTGCCCGGTGATAGTGTTGGTGGCAAAGATCTGCCCGGGGGGGATCTGTTTCATCAGCTGATCTGCCAGTCCGCGCACCCAGCCCGCTTGAGAGGGCGCGGCAGCGTCGATGATGTGCCCGGCTTCGCTGTCCAGCAGCATACGCACCTCGGCCAGCAATGAGACGTGGCCTCGTTCCCTGCAGGCCTGCTGTACACTGCAGGCGACAATGAAGGCCGAGTCGGCGCTGGGGAACACACCGATGAGAACATTGTTGCTTATCCACGTATCGCGGCATAGCCCGCAATCCAGCAATGCAGCCTTGACGAACGCCAATTGTTCCCCGTGTTGTGCCTGTGAGATGCCGTCAGCGGATGAATCGGGCGCATCCGGTGTCCCGAGTCTGATCAGCAGTATCGCCTGACTGGCGGCATTTGCATCTATCATGTTGGCGTCTCCAAATATACGGAAACAGCTTATAGAATAATCCGCTTATTTGCTTGTTAGTATTCGCCTGTGATGATCTAGTATCGGGCGATTTCCTGATAGGGCGATGAGTGCACATCAACCCACTGCCTGTCCGGGACGTATACAAAACTATAGTAGAAGAAATTACTGCGGCCACAAACTTCTGCGCCCTACGGGACGCTCGCAGGGATGCGGGCGATAAAGCGTCAAAAGTAGGTGTTTTAGGCGGCGCAGGACGCTGTTGCCGATAGGGTTGCGGGTCATATTACAGCAACTGCCTGATTATCTAATCCCAATCCTGGTTGCTCCCGGCTTCCTGCCTCTTGCGACATTTGTATATTCCTGTACATCGTCTTTCTTCCTGAGTACCCGAAAAGCGCCTTGAGATAGAATTGCATGCCGAATAGATCACAGCATACAGAATGCTGTGTGCGCTTAATGAGCTGCCAGGAATCCGGATTTGAATTGTCGATTTGACAAGCAGGGGAAATCACGCAAGCGTGAATCCACAAATACCAGCAGCTACCAGATTGCAGGGTGGGCAGCCTTTGGTAACAGGACTGGCCAGATGTTTCTTTGCAAACAATAATCTGCGACCCGCCATGGGCAGATTACCTGCAGTTCAGTTTCGATCTCACCATGTGACTACTGAAGCGGGTGAGTGATCTCCTGAATTCATTTTTATGGTAGAATCCCCCCGTGTCGGCCCTCTCCGTCAGCTTTGGCACCTCTCTTGCAGCACAGCTGGATATTCCATGGTCCATGATGGACTGACTACTCCCCTTTGATGTTCAGTGCCTTGCAAGGCGTATCCAGGACATCTTTGATCAGGAGCTGCTCGGACGGCGCTGCCATGGTTGCCATGCGATTATTCATCATCAACAGGTACTAAAAGTATGAGTAGAGAACAAATAAGCAATCAAGAGTGCAAGGACTGACCGGCCATGACTCCAAAAGAACGGCAGACAGCGAAGAAATCCATGCAGGAGTCAGGGGGGGTTAAAAGCCACGGATGAAGCAGTTGAAGCTTTTGCGGCTCTAACTCGTTTGCGGGCAGGCTCTAAAGCCCTGGCACTGATTTCCGGAAATAAACATCGCTGCGACACTCTTCATTCCTGCCGTGAAGATCTCGGTAATTGCCAAAGTAGCGTAACAATATTGCGATCAACAGGATCTGGCTGATGGGCTGAAAGCACGTAGTATGAGTTTTCGGCAAACACAGGTCATACGGCCGGTCCTGTACCGGCCACCCCGGGTTCGGGCGAGGAGAATGGCATAGTCACCAAAGCGTCTGGATTTGCGTCACGCACACACAATGCGCTGCGTAACGACCGGGATACCGAGTTGCTGCGCTCGGAGCTGTTCAGCATCGAGCAACTGAAACGTCATGCGCTAACGCTGGCTGGTCAGCATAGCATCGAACCGCATCCGGGGCCGGACAGGTTGCTGCCGCGGCTGGCAGACAATGCGCGTGTTCTGCTGGCGGCGTATGACGTCGTGACAGCCGCGGCCACACCCGGGAAACGAATCGTACCGGCAGAGGCCTGGTTACTCGACAATTTCTATCTCATCGAGCAGCAAATCGGCATGGCGCGCCGGCATCTGCCACGCGGCTACAGCCGGCAGCTGCCGCGACTGGCTGGCGGCCCGTCAGCCGGTTTCCCCCGCATCTACGACCTGGCGCTGGAGTTGATCTCCCACATGGACGGCCGTGTCGACAGTGACAATGCCACCCAGTTCGTCGCCGCCTATCAGACCGTTGAACCGTTAAAACTGGGCGAATTGTGGGCGTTCCCGATCATGCTGCAGCTGGCGCTGCTGGAAAACCTGCGCCGCGTCGGGGTGCGTATCGCCCGTCGGCGTGAGGAGCGCGACGCAGCCATCACCTGGGCGGACCGTATGCTCGTGACGGCTGAAAGTGAACCGAACCAGCTTATCCAGTTACTGGCCGAGTTTGCTAATGCCGATGTGCCGCTGACCGCACCATTTGTAGAAGAGTTTTATGCAAGACTCCAGGCCCAGGGGCCCGCAATGGCATTCGTTCAAACCTGGGTCGAACATAAACTGTTCGAACAGGGGGTAACAGCAACGCAGTTATCGGCGGCGGCCGCCCGCACGGCCGCGACCAACCAGATTTCCATCGCCAACAGTATCGGCAGCCTGCGCTTCATCGGCGCAATGGACTGGAGAGATTACGTCGAGTCGCTCAGCGTCGTCGAACAGACACTGCGCAAAGACCCGACAGGGGCGTACGCCAGCCAGGATTTTGCCACCCGTGACCGCTACCGGCATGTCATCGAAGAGGTGGCCCGGAGTTGTACAAAGAGTTCGTCTAGTGAGCTCACGGTGGCAACCGAAGCCATTGGTCTCGCGCAGGCTGCCGCGGAGCGATTGAATACCGACGACCGCAGCGCGCATGTCGGATTTTACCTGATCGATCGCGGACGGCAGACCCTGGAACGTGTGGTCGGTTGTCGTTTGCCATGGAGATCGCGGTTTGTCCGGGCAAGCCGGAAATTCCGCCTGTTCCTTTACCTTGGTCCCATGCTGTTGCTCACGCTGGTTGCGACTGCAGTCGTGCTGTATGCCTTCGGCGGGTTCTCCCCGGGTGACTGGCGTTACTGGTTTTTTGCGATTACCGGCATTGTCGGTGCCTCGGCACTGGCCGCCTCGCTGGTGAACCTGCTGGTCACGCTTGTTCTGCCGCCCCGCGCCTTGCCACGCCTGGATTTTTCGAAGGGTATTCCAGCGGTTCATCGCACCATGGTGGTTGTGCCCACCTTGCTGAGCCGGCTGCAGGAAATCGATGATCTTCTCGAAACCCTGGAGATTCGCTATCTCGGTAATCGCGACGCGAATCTGTTCTTTGCCCTGCTGACGGACTTCCGTGACGCGTCCGAGCGCACGTTGCCGGAGGATGACGCACTGCTCGCCCACGTACGTGCAGGCGTTCAGGCGCTCAACGAGACCTACCGGGAAGACCGCCCGTGCATCTTCTATCTGTTTCATCGCCCCCGGGTGTGGAACCCGGTTGAGCGGGTGTGGATGGGCTATGAGCGCAAGCGCGGCAAACTGGAGCAGTTCAATGCATTGTTGCGAGAGGAAGGGCGGGATGCATTCACGGAGATTGTCGGCGATACCTCCATACTCGCTTCGATCAAGTATGTCATTACCCTGGATACCGACACGCAGCTGCCCCGCGACGCCGCGCACACACTGATAGCCAATATCGCGCATCCTCTCAATCGGCCCGTGTACGACACCGGGAAGGGACGCATCGTCGAGGGCTACGCGATCCTGCAACCGCGCGCCTCGATCAGCATGACCAGCGCCGGCCAGTCACGTTTTACGAAACTGTTCGCGGGTGAGTCAGGCATCGATCCCTACACACGCGAGGTATCGGATGTCTACCAGGATGTTTTCGGTGAGGGGTCGTTCATCGGCAAGGGCATCTACGATGTGGACGCATTTCGCCAGGCCGTCGATGGACGCTTTCCGGAGAATCTCATTCTTAGTCACGACTTGCTGGAAAGTGGCTATGCGCGTTCGGCACTGGTGACCGATGTCGACCTCATTGAAGAGCACCCGTCCAGCTACGCCATGGAGGCCAGCCGGCGACACCGCTGGATACGCGGCGACTGGCAGCTTGCCGGCTGGTTATTGCCGCATGTGCCGGGGCCACCTGACTCAGACGGTTTACAGGCACAGCGGCAACCGAACCCGCTCAGTGCCCTGTCGAGGTGGAAGATTTTCGACAATCTGCGGCGCAGCCTCGTGTCGCCGGTGCTGCTTGCCTTGCTGGCAGGAGGCTGGTTGTTTGGTCCCGGGCCGGCGTGGTTCTGGTCCCTGCTGGTAGCAAGCGTGGTGTTCCTGCCCACGATACTGTCAATGCTGATCGAGATTATCCGCAAGCCTGCAGACCGTAACTGGTTGCTGCACCTCATCCTGACTGCCAAAGCCGCGGGCCGCCCGTTCGTGCTCGCTTTGCTGACGCTGGTGCTGTTGCCCTACGATACCCTGATTTGCCTGGGTGCGATCCTGCATTCGGGCGTGCGCATGCTGTTCACGCGGCGCGGATTACTGCTCTGGCAACTGCGATCCTATGCCCGTCGCAACGCGTGCCGTACGTTGGCCGATTACTTCCGCGAGATGTGGATTGCGCCTGTTGTGGCGCTGGCAATGACCGCTGCGCTGTGGCAGATCCGCCCGACTGAATGGCTCTTCTGGTCGACCTTCCTGCTGCTCTGGGTCGTGTCTCCTTGCGTCGGCTGGTGGATCAGCAGGCCGCTGCTGTCCCGCGTAGCGTACCTGAGTCAGGATCAACGGGCATTCCTGCGGGTCTCGGCACGCCGTACCTGGCGCTTCTTCGCGCAGTTTGTGAGTCCGCAGGACAACTGGTTGCCACCCGATAACTTTCAGGAATATCCGGTTGCAATCATCGCTTCGCGGACCTCGCCAACGAACATCGGCATGGCGTTGCTGGCAAACCTGGCCGCGTACGACTTCGGTTACATTTGTGCTGGAGAATTCCTGCGCCTTACCGGCAACACGCTGGCCACGATGGAAAAGCTGGAACGCTATCGCGGCCATTTCTACAACTGGTACGACACCCGCACGCTGCAACCGCTGCGCCCGCAATACGTATCCTCGGTGGACAGCGGCAACCTGGCCGGAAGCCTGCTGACCCTGCAAGCGGGGCTGGCTGAGCTGAAAGATCAGCCGGTGCTGTCAGTAAATGCGTTTCAGGGCTTGCAGGATACCTTGCAGGTGCTTGTCGAACACCTGCCTGCCTCGCCATCCCCGGAGCTTGCGAAGCAGATCGGGTTTCTGCAGGAAGTACTGCACTCACTCACAGCGCCGGAACTCACAGCAACAGCAAAGCCACAGACCCTGGCTGCCGCGGAAAGTCTGCTGGACGAGATTCATCGCACTGACGGGGCGCTGGTTGCGTGTCTGCCGGCAGACATCGATATCGATGGCGAACTGTATTACTGGGCACAGGAATTCGACCGGCAAGCCGCCGCAATTCGGGATGATCTTGCATTCCTGCTGCCCGATCCGGGGCACTTCAGCAACGTTTCGACACTGGCTGGACTTGCCAGTGCACCCGCGGCCGGCACTGCAGCGCACTCATCAGCCGGGTCGGCAGTGCCGGGTTACAAGGGGGCGCGGGAGCGGCTCAGGGTTATCGATGATCTGGTGAATCGTTGCCGCGAACTGGCGTTGATGGATTTTGAATTTCTCTACGATACGGCAAGCGGTCTGCTGAGCATCGGTTACGACGTGGGCGAGCGGCGCCGTGATCCGTCATGTTATGACCTGCTCGCGTCCGAAGCGCGTCTGGCCAGTTTTCTGCTCATCACGCAGGGACAGGTGCCACAGAAACACTGGTTCGCGCTTGGCCGTTTGCTGACAAGCCATGGCGGCGAAGTGAGCCTGATTTCGTGGAGTGGCTCGATGTTCGAATACCTGATGCCGCAGCTGATCATGCCGGGTTACGAGAACACCTTGCTGGGGCAAACCTGCAAGGCCGCGGTGTCGCGCCAGATCGAATACGGCCGCCAGCGTAATGTGCCCTGGGGTATTTCCGAGTCCTGCTATAACGCCACCGATATGCACCAGGTCTATCAATACCGTGCGTTCGGCGTGCCCGGAATGGGGCTCAAGCGCGGGCTGGGAGACGACCTGGTCATCGCGCCTTACGCCAGCGCGCTGGCGCTGACGGTGATGCCGCTGCCGGCGTGTCGCAATTTGCAGCGGCTTGCCGGCGAGGGCTTCCTCGGCGATTACGGCTTCTACGAGGCGGTCGATTACACGCCTTCACGCGTGCCGCGGGGAAAGAGTCATGCCATCGTGCGTACCTTCATGGCGCATCACCAGGGCATGAGCCTGCTGGCCTTTGCGCATGTCCTGCTGAACCAGCCGATGCAGCGCCGCTTCATGTTGGATCCCCTGGTACGGGCGACGGAACTGTTGTTGCAGGAGCGCGTGCCCAAGCAGGGCGCCACCTTGCATCCGCACGCGTCCGAGGTGAGCGCCGCCGCGCACCCGGCAGTGGAAGCTGGCGCGATCATGCGCGTATTTACCGATCCGAACACACCGATGCCCGAGGTTCACCTGTTGTCCAATGGCAGTTATCACGTCATGGCGACCCATGCCGGTGGCGGTTACAGCCGCTGGCGCGAGCTGGCCGTCACCCGCTGGCGCGAGGATGCCACTGCCGATTGCTGGGGCACATTCATTTATTTGCGCGACCGCGACACGGGGGATTACTGGTCAAGTGCGTATCAACCGACGCTGCGCAAGGCCGATCACTACGAGGCAATCTTCGTGCAGGCGCGCGCTGAATACCGGCGGCGCGATCACGCGATCGAGGCGCACACCGAGATCAGTGTTTCACCCGAAGACGATGTCGAGATCCGCCGTGTCACGCTGACCAACCTGTCAGCACGTACCCGCCACATCGAAGTGACGAGTTATGCGGAGGTGGTGCTGGCGCCGTTGAATGCCGACCTGGCCCATCGCTGTTTCAGCAACCTGTTCGTGCAAACCGAAATTCTGTCTGACCGGCAGGCGATCCTGTGCACGCGGCGTCCCCGCACACCGGGAGAGCAGGTGCCATGGATGTTTCACCTGCTGGCTGCCCCCGGCGCGGTTGCCACCGAGACGTCTTACGAGACTGACCGCGCCCGGTTCATCGGTCGGGGCCGAATGGCGGCCAACCCGCTGGTGCTGGATGACAGCGCAGCATCCTTGTCCAACACGCAGGGTCCGGTGCTCGATCCCATCGTGGCGATCCGCCGCACCATCAGTTTGCCAGCCGACGAATCGGCGACAGTGCAGATTATTTCCGGTGTCGCGGACACGCGCGCGGCGGCACTGGCTGTGCTTGAGAAATATTGTGACCGGCACTTCGTCGAGCGTGCCTTTGATATGGCATGGTTCCAGAGTCAGGAGGTGCTGCACCACCTCAACGCAACCGAAGCCGATGCACTGGTCTACAGTCGCCTGGCCAGTTCCGTGATTTACGCCAATGCCTTGCGGCGCGTCGCGCCCAGCGTTATAAGCCGCAACCAGCTTGGACAGTCCGGGCTTTGGCGCTTTGCCGTCTCCGGTGACCTGCCGATCGTGCTGATGCGCATCGGCGACCTGCAGCGCATCGATCTGGTAAAACAGGTCCTGCAAGCCCATGCCTACTGGCGCAAGAAGGGCCTGGCGGCGGACCTGGTGATCGTGAACGAGGATTTCTCGGGTTACCGTGCGGTGCTGCACGACCTGATCATGGGGCTGATCAACGCAGGTCCCGAAGCACAGGTTCTCGACAAGCCGGGCGGGGTTTTCGTGCGGCGTGCCGAGGAACTTTCCGAGGAAGACCGGGTTTTGTTCCAGTCTGTCGCGCGAGTCGTGCTCACCGACAGTGCAGAAACGCTGGTCGAGCAGGTGGAACGCCGTGTTCCGGCAGAGCGGGTGCCGGAGCGTCTGCAGCCGGTGTTGCAGTCGGCAGCTGAACCGGTCCAGCCACTGGCGGTGCGTGAACGCATTTTCTGCAACGGCCCGGGGGGCTTCACGCCCGACGGGCGCGAATACGTCGTCACGCTCGAACCGGGGCAGAACACCCCGGCACCGTGGGTCAATGTCATCGCCAGCCCGCATATCGGTACCGTCGTCAGCGAGAGCGGCAGCGCCTATACCTGGGTGGAAAATGCGCACGAGTTCCGGTTGACCACCTGGCACAATGACCCACTAGGCGACAGCAGCGGTGAGGCGCTGTACATCCGTGATGAGGAAACGGGCGCGTTCTGGTCGCCGACGCCGTTGCCTGCGTGCGGCCAGTCCGGTTACGTCTGCCGGCACGGGTTCGGCTACAGCGTATTCGAACATTACGAAGCCGGCATTTCCTCGGAACTGTTCAGCTATGTCGCCATGGACGCGCCGGTCAAGTTCGCAGTGGTCAAGCTGCGCAATCATTCGGGGCGACCGCGGCTATTGTCGTTGACCGGGTATTGGGAGCTGGTGCTGGGTGAATGGCGGCATGCCAATCTGATGCACATCGTTACCGAGGCGGACCCGCACAGCGGGGCGCTGTTCGCCCGCAATGCCTACGGCCGAGAATGCGCCAATCGGGTCGTCTTTGCCCATGTTGGCAATGAAGGCCTCAGCGAAATGGAGCGGACGCTGACCGGTAACCGTACCGAGTTCATTGGCCGCAATGGTTCGCTGGCGAGTCCGGCGGCCATGCGCCGCGAGCGTTTGTCGGGCAGGGCCGGTGCGGGTCTCGACCCGGGCGCCGCGATCCAGACCCGGGTGGAACTGGACGACGGACAGGAACGCGAAATCGTGTTCGTATTCGGCGCGGCCCGCAACAGCGACGAAGCGCAAGATTTCATCCGGCAATACGGCGGCAAGGCGGGAGCGCGGCAGGCACTGGAAGCCGTATGGGAGTACTGGAACCACACGCTGGGCGCGGTGCAGGTGGAGACACCGGATCACGCGCTGGACGTGCTGGCCAACGGCTGGCTGCTGTACCAGACATTGTCGTGCAGGCTCTGGGGCCGCAGTGGCTATTATCAGTCCGGTGGCGCCTACGGTTTCCGCGACCAATTGCAGGACACCATGGCGCTGGTCCATGCCACACCGTGGCTTGCCCGCGAACAGCTGGTCCGTTGCGCCGAGCGCCAGTTTCTCCAGGGTGACGTGCAGCACTGGTGGCATCCGCCTGGCGGCCAGGGCGTGCGCACCCATTTCTCCGATGACTATCTGTGGCTGCCGTATGCCACCTGTCGTTATGTGCTGGCGACCGGCGACACGGGTGTACTCGACGAGTCACTCCACTTTCTGGAGGGTCGTGAGCTGAACCCGGAAGAGGAAGCTTATTACGACCATCCGCAGCGTTCGGCTGAAGCGGCGAGCCTGTATGAACATTGCGTACGTGCAATCAGGCACGGGTTGCGTTTTGGTGACCATCACTTGCCGCTGATGGGTTGTGGCGACTGGAACGACGGCATGAATCTAGTCGGTCGTGACGGCAAGGGCGAGAGCGTCTGGCTGGCATGGTTCCTGTACGAGAACCTGCAGCTGTTTGCAGACCTGGCGCGCAGCCGGGGCGACACGCCCTTTGCCGAAGTCTGCACCGGGCAAGCTGCGCTGTTACGCAACAACATCGAGGCCAACGCCTGGGACGGCGCCTGGTATCGGCGGGCATATTTCGATAATGGCATGCCGCTGGGATCGGCCGACAACGAGGAATGCCAGATCGATTCGATCAGCCAGAGCTGGGCGGTCATATCCGGCGGCGGTGATCCCGTGCGCGCCCGCCAGGCGATGGCGGCGGTGGACAAACACCTGGTGCGCCGCGATGCGCAGTTAATCCAGCTGCTCGACCCGCCTTTCGATAAATCCGACCTTGAACCCGGCTACATCAAGGGCTATGTGCCCGGCGTGCGTGAGAACGGCGGTCAATACACCCATGCCGCGATCTGGGCCGCAGCGGCGTTTGCGATGCTGGGTGACAGGGAGCGTGCGTGGGAATTGTTCGCCATGCTGAACCCCATCAATCACGCCAGACAGCCGCAGCAGATCGAACGCTACAAGGTTGAGCCCTACGTAATGTGCGCGGATATATATGGTGCGCCGCCACACACAGGCCGGGGCGGCTGGACCTGGTACACCGGGGCGGCGGGCTGGATGTACCGACTGAGCGTGGAAACCCTGCTGGGCCTGCAACTGGAAGTGGACCAGCTGCGCATCACACCCTGTATCCCGGCCCAGTGGGAGATATACAAAATCCACTACCGCTATCGAGAAACGGTCTATCACATTACGGTCAAACGCGGCACTGAAAAGCCGGGTCACCTGATCCGCATAATGCTGGACGGCACCGTGGTCAATGGTGCAGGTGCAGATGAGGCGGGGCGACCGCAAGGCGTGATCCCGCTCGTGGACGACCGTCGGGAGCACAATGTCGAGGTGGATATGAGCTAGCGCGGTTCTGAACAAGTCCCGATCCGTTATTCCGGTACAAATCGGACAAAAGCGCATGGCAGTTGAACGCCCGAGGTGCATCCCGCAGTGTGAGCGAAGCGAATCATCCAGGAGACTCAGCAACCTGGACCCCGGCTTTCGCCGGGCTGACGACTTGTTCAGAGTAATCCCTGGCCACATTCCGGATTGCCACCGAATACCGGCCTCACCAGGAACCGCGGAAAATTTATATGTCATAAACCTTGATAGGGCGCCGCCATCGTCATACCAACAAGTCAGCACACAGCAGGGTACTTTATGTCCGAAAACGGTTTAACAGTCATAATTCAGGGAACACCGATCTCACCGGGTCTGGCGCAAGGCCTTATTCATGTGCACCACGGCCTGCTTGGTCCTATAGATGCCCCGGGGGATATTGAACACAATAACGTTAATGAGGAATTTTCGCGTCTTGATAACGCAACTACGAGAATCTCGGATGACCTGTTCACTCTGGCTGCGCGGGTGGAAACGGAAATCGATTCCAGGCTGGCTGAAGTTTTCGGGTCCCATCAACTGATGCTGAATGACTCCTCCCTGAGAGAGGAATTGAGAAAAGAAATCGTGGACAACCTGGTTAACGCGAGTACTGCCGTGAAGACAGTATTTCTGCGTTGGGAAAAACGCTTCCTGTTGATGGAGTCGCAGATAGCAAGGGACAAGGGCGATGACATGCGGGATATCTCGATACGCCTGCGTAATGCCCTTGCAGGGATTACGGTCCACCCGCTGGAGGAGATCCCGGACGGCTGTGTACTCGCAACCACGCGGTTACTTCCATCGGACACTGTTTTTCTTGCCGGCCGATCCACTGCGGCAGTACTCCTGGAGTACGGGAGTACCGGCTCTCATGCGGCCCTGTTCGCGCGCGAAATGGGTCTGCCATGCATCTCGGGATTTTCCCATCTCCTGAGTACAGTGCCCCATGGTGCATTGGCGCTGGTGGATGCTGATACAGGCATTGTTACGATCCGTCCCCGGGACAAACAGAAAGCCATCTTCCGGAAAAAGGTTGATGAAAAAGAGCATAAATTCGAATTGGTGCGCTCGCACGCCCAGAGCCCTGCGGTCACAAAAGATGCCGTACCGATCTCCGTCCTCGCCAATGTGGGTTGCAGCGATGATACGGAAAAAGCGATGTTGAACGGCGCAGAGGGGGTTGGTCTGTACCGCCTGGAACAGGCCTACCTGGGTCGTGTGGTGCCGCCAGATACCGATGAACTCGTTGCCGAGATGCGCCAGACGCTGGAAGCGTCCAGGGGCCGCATTGTCCATATCAGACTTCTGGATATCGGCTCCGACAAACCCTTGCCCTTCACTGGATTCCTGGCAGAAACGAATCCCTCCATGGGCCGTCGAGGCATCCGTTTTCTGCGCGAATACCCTGAACTTTTGAACACGCAGCTGCAGGCCATACTGGAACTTTCCAGGGAATTCGATGTGCGTATTCTGGTGCCCATGGTTACGCTGCCGGATGATGTTTCTGTGGTGAAGGATCAACTCACGCAACTATGTTCCGAGCTGCGGATATCCTCTCCACCGAGATTGGGAGCCATGATTGAGACGCCGGCCGCAGCGCTTGCGGCGCAGGAGATAGTCAGGCACGCTAACTTCCTGAGCTTCGGCACAAACGATCTCACCCAGTTTGTGTTTGCAGCAGATCGGGAGAATGCAGCGGTGGAACGCTATTACAGGGATGCTTCGGATGTGATCTTCAGATTGTTGCGATTGACACACGATGACGTGCCGGATGTTCCCCTTTCCCTGTGCGGCGAGCTTGCAGGTCGTCCGGAGCACATCCCCAGGCTCCTCCAGTGCGGGATCAGAACATTCAGCATCGCTGCGCCATTGATTCCCATCATAAAAGAAACCATTCGCAATTCCTGGTGTTCGGCACCCCCGGATATGCACCCGCTGGAACAGTGATTGACATGGCATTGCCGGTCGGCCGGCATTCGACGCTCCAGCGCCGCAGATAAACTGCCTCATCAGGCTGGTTGATTTGCTTTCCGGGTGCAATGCGAGGACACTGTACCAAGCACCTCGTCTGTCAGTACGCAAGTCTCTTTGCCGCACAACATTGACTGAAAGGTCAATGTTGCCCGTCATACCCGCTTCTAACGGGCTCAGATCTGCCTCCAGTTTTGTGCAACCACTTGCTAAAGGCAAGGAACAGGCACAGCACCGTTTGCTCTATTCAACCAGGAAAACCCCATGACTCAATTCACACAAAACGCCCGGGATATGGAAACTTCCAGCCAACACGCCGGCATTCGCCTGGCGGAACTGATCGACCAGAACTGGACCCGGAACAAATCCGCGGAGCTGGCAATGCGCGAAGGCATCAGCCTGACCGACCAGCACTGGCACGTCATTAATTACCTGCGCAAGCAGTATCTCAATCACGGCCTGCCAAGATTCGCCAGGACAACAGCCCGCGCCCTGAACAGGCGGTTCGCCGCCCAGGGCGGTAACAAGTATCTCTATAGCCTGTTTGCCGGCGGCCCGGTAACGCAGGGCAGTCGCATTGCCAACCTGCGGGCTCCCGCAAATGCAACCGACGTTTCCTTTGGCACCAGCTATTGAACCGCAACGTGACACAATGAGCACTGGACAAAACTGCCGGCGGCGACAGGTACCGGTAGGCAGTCGACCGTCTGGCGATCGAACGAGGCGAAGACGAGGGAATGACCGTTCACCAGGGCGCAACTTCAAACGTACACAACAGCAAGGATCTCAATGACATCACAGCACGGTAACGGTGGCCCCTGGGGCAGCGGGGGTACACCCCCCGATCTCGAGGTGCTGGTTCGGCAGGGGCGAGACCGGCTCAGGCAATTCCTGCCAAGTGGCGG
>Ga0210064_1000671_pt1 | contig 15886 bp, 10 predicted proteins | sample Muzzi_CordC_D2_FD_185531 | JGI IMG/M metagenome (GOLD analysis project Ga0210064, IMG submission 185531) | Wetland microbial communities from San Francisco Bay, California, USA, that impact long-term carbon sequestration - Muzzi_CordC_D2 (SPAdes) | ecosystem: Environmental > Aquatic > Marine >...
ATGAGGTAGCCACTGGCGCCGGCGCGCAACGTTTCGAGCACTTGCGCCTCACCTGTGTGCGCGGTGTAGACAAGCACCTGCCCGCCAATACCCTTGGCCTGCATTTTCTGCATCAGGTCGCAGGCGGTGCCGTCTCCCAGCATCAGGTCCCCCAGTATGACATCGGGCTGCAGCCTGAGCAGCAGGGTCCAGGCCTCGGCGCAGCTTGACGCCTCGCCGGCGACCCTCAGCCCCGACTCCTGGGCGATCAGCATGGAAACACCCAGGCGGACCACCGGGTGGTCGTCGACCACCAGCACGGATACCGTTGGGTTCTTTACATTCGTCATATTCGTCGACCGGGTCGACTCCGAATCCTGCTTTGGTAAAGTCTTCAGCATCATGCTTCCCCTTAGCTTACTGCTACGGCCGTGGATACGGCCTGTTTCTTGTTTACAGCTGTCGCCAAACAGAGACAGCTGGATAGGCAGTTACAATAAACGTGCCAGATACCTCAAAAAGTCACAGCCAAATAATATCTGCATATGCAATCAATTACTTATAAAGACAGTACATAATATTCAATTATTATTGCCGTCCACGTGCTATCTGTTACCATGACAGTTTGTGGCAGTAATGTCTGCCAATACTGGCATTTATGGCAGACTCCACCCTGCCGGTTGACATAAGCAGTTCTACCCATGATGTTATTTTAAATGGGTATTTATTCCCAATGCGCGTCTCCATTGACGGACCTTGCTGCCTTAGTCCGGGTCAGTCAGTGCCTGCCTGAATATCCTTCAGGACCACCAACTCGGTACTGGCCTGCTTGAACGCCTGCGACAATTCCACCAGTACCAACTCTGCCAGATCATGGTCCCCACCGCACCCGGCATCCTCCAGGCGGCCGCATAAATCGGCCATGCGGGCCATCCCCAGCTGCAGGCAGGCCCCTTTCTGGGCGTGCGCAAGCTTTGCCAGCTCATGCACCTCACCCCGTTCCAGCGTCTCGCGCATCGCTTCCAGGCTGCTGGCGGTGTCGTCCAGAAACAGGTCCACCAGCCTGGCTATCAGTTCCGGCTCGGCCGCCTGCATCTGGCGCAAGGCGTCTCCCGCATCGCCGTCCGCTATCGCTCTGCCCCCGCCTTTCCTGCCCCCGAGGTCCGCGCCTGGAAACCACCGCTTCAGGGCCATTCTCAGTATAGCCTCGCTGACAGGCTTGGACAGGAAATCGTCCATGCCCGCCGCGAGACACCGCTCCCGCTCGCCCTGCACGACCAGGGCCGTCATGGCAATGATCACGACATGCCGCTCGTCAGGTTCGCCCAGACGGATGGCGGCGGTCGCCGCGTAACCGTCCATGCCCGGCATGAGGCAATCCATGAAGACGACATCCTGGGTTCGCTCCGACAGGAGATCCAGGGCCTCCTCAGCGGAGCCCGCCAGGGCCACCTCGCAGCCCAGCGGCCGCAGCATGAGCTGCATCAGTTCCTGATTCACCGGTTGATCGTCCACCACCAGCACCCTGAGCGGCCTGGCCCCGACATCCGCTACAGCGACGGTGACCTGCCCCCCCTCAGTCTCGGGTTGCTGCCAGTCCATCAGTGTCCGCAAGGTATCAGGCAGCTGCGATTGCCTGATCGGCTTGGCGCGCTGCATCTCGAAGCCGATGCGCTGTTGCGTCTTGCTGATGATGGGGGCATCCATCGCTGTCAGCATGAGCAGGCGTGTCGCAGCGAGTGCCTGGTCCGACTTGATGGCATAGGCCAGGCTCAGGCCGTCGATGTCCGGCATGTCCGCATCGACCAGGGCAAATTCACAGGGATCCCCGTCGGCAACGGCCCGGCGCAGTACCTCGAGTGCCCCCATGGCACCGCCCACGGCCTCCGTCCGCACGCCCAGCGCCTCGAGCTGGCACTGCAGCGTGCTGCGCGCCAGCGGCTGGTCATCCACCACCAGGCCCCGCCGCCCGGCCAGCAGGTGGCTGGCGGCCACCTCTCCCTCAAGAGCTGTGCCGATGGTAAAATCCAACTCGCACCAGAACAGCGAGCCTTCCCCCGGCACAGATTCCACGCCAATCGTTCCGTGCAGGGATTCAATCAGGGACTTGCAGATGGACAATCCCAGTCCGACGCCGCCGTCACGCCGTCGCGGCGAGGCGCCGCCGTGGGTGTATGGCTGAAACAGTTCAGCCTGGCGTTCGGCGGACATTCCCGCCCCGGTATCGCGCACTTCAAAGCGCAGCCGGCAATGCGGGAGGGAACGTGCCGCCACGCTGACGCGCAGGTCAACCACGCCGACGTCGGTAAACTTGATGGCGTTGCCGAGTAGATTGAGCAGTATCTGGCGCAGCGCCAGGGCATCGCCACGTAACCAGGCGGGCACATCCGCGTCCACCAGCGACAGCAACTCCAGCCCCCGCTGACAGGCCCGGTAAACGAGCATATCCAGCATGGCCTCCACCACTGCGTGCAGCTCGAATTCCCTGTCGCGCGGCGTGAACTTGCCGGACTCGATCATCGACAGGTCCAGCAGGCCATTGATGATGTCGAGAAAGGCCGTGCCGCTGTTGTAGATAGTCGTCACATAGTGCTGTTGTTCGGCTGACAATCTGGTGTGACCGAGCACATCGCTCATGCCGATCACCGCACTCATGGGTGTGCGCAGCTCGTGGCTGATGTTGGCCAGGAACAGGGTCTTGGCGGCGTTGGCGGCCTGCGCCTTGTCCCGCGCCTCGACAATCTGCGCTTCCATTTGTTTGCGGGCGGTGATGTCCTGGAGCATGACAACAAACACTGGCGGCTGCTCCATCGGCAGGAACTGGACGCAGCACTCGGCCTCGTACCGCGAGCCGTCCTTGCGCTGTTGGCTGGTCTCGATGACAAGCTCGTTGCGTGCCCCCTCACGCAATGGCTTGAGCATTTCCTCAAAGCTTTCCCGCGTCCAGTCCGGTACCAGGTCAGCGCAACTCCGCGTCTGCAACTGTTCCATGCTAAAACCAAGATTTTCCCGTCCATGGCGATTGACCTGAAGAAAAGTCAAAGTCCTGGCATCGAGCACATAAACCTCATTAATAAAGTTTTCGATAATCCGACCCATGCGAGCACTGAGCGATTCGGCGAGCTGGCGCTCAATGAGCTGATGCTGGAGCTCGCGCGTGCGTTGTTCGACGCGCTCCTCGAGCTCAGCGTGAAGACGCCTCAGGCGACGGGCCGATCTGATCAGCCACAGGGCAGGAAGTACCAGGGCCAGGCCTGAGAACAGGGTAATCGTGAGAACATATTCCCAGCGCTCATAGGGGGGCTCGGATCTAAATTCATCGGTCAATAACGGCAGGATGCTGTCCTCCAGGCCGAACTCCCAGGCAATAGAAAGCAGAAAGATACTCATAAACACCAGGCACAGCGCGTAAATAATCTTTGTTGTTTTCATGCCGTAATTGAACTCGATGGCACATGGCGGTCGATGTCATGCAATGGTTTCCATCATAGCAAGCCCGTGGTACAGCGGGCTACTTACCTTGCTTATAGCCTACCCGCACCGCGGTACTGCAGGATCCGTTGGGGATAGCCATGTGATAGATGCTAAGATATTGACATGTTTTCACAAGCCAGCAGACACACTGCCGCAGGACCCGGAAACCGGCCTGGAACCGTAAGCAACCAAATCATATGACCACTTATACCCGCTACTGGATTGCGTCGACGCTGGCGCTGATAGCTCTCTTCAATGCCCCGCAGGCCCGGCCCGAAGGTCAACAGGACTTGTTGTTGTTCCTGAGCGCAGGTCCCTCCTATCACGATGTCACGCCGGATGATGGCCCGGAGGACTATGAGGTCGCTCTGGACGCTGACATCTTGTACACCTACCTGAACGGACGTTTCCGGCTGCTTGGGGAATACATTGCCGCTATCGATGAGGCTGAGCTGGAGCGGTTTCAGCTCGGTTGGCAGACCGGCCAGGAATCGATCGGCTGGCTCGGCCGCTTTCATTCACCCAGCCGCTACTGGAATAGTATCTACCATCACGGGCAGTTCCTGCAGACCAGTATCACTCGCCCGCTTATTGAACAGTTCGAGGACGATGGCGGCGTATTGCCAACCCACTCGACTGGCTTGCTGTTCGAAACCGCGCATAAGCTGGACGGTACCGCTGATTTGCGATTTGCGTTCTCCTTCGGTGCAGCACCGGTCATCGACCGCACCGAGCTCAAACCCTTTGACCTGCTGGATCCTGGCTCGAGCAACCGGGCGGCTGCCGACATGCGGTTCGCCTATTTACCGGACCAGTTGGAAGAAAACCAGATCGGACTGGTTTTGAGCGGGTCCGACCTCGAGGTCGACGGCAGTCATAGCGCAGAACAACAAGGGCTGCGGCGCGTTGAACAAGCCTCGATCGGCGTGTATCTCGACTGGCGTTGGCAAGACTGGAGATTCCTGTCCTCCCTGGCGCCTGTCATCAATCGAATGAAACGCCAGGCTCATAACCAGACGGATTCCTTTCTCTCGGGTTATTTTCAGGCAGAGTATGAACTCAAATATGATTGGACACTGTTTGGACGCCTCGAACAGACAAACAACACCAGCAGTTCAGATTATCTCGAATTGTTCCCACACGCCGTAACCGACCGGCAAATGCTCGGACTGAGGTTCGATCTGGCCAGGCAACAGGCGCTCTCATTTGAGGTCTCGCGCGCCAAAACACCAGCCGACGGCGATTTCGAGCAATATCTGTTGCAGTGGAGCCTTGTCTTCCCGTGAGCCCCGTGCGAGCCCTGCTGATCTGTTGCCTGGGGATTATGCTGTACACGCAGGCGGCTGGTGCCGAGCGGCAGGTTGTTCTGGTGGCCGCCGCGACCAGTCCACTGCATGACCTCGACTCGCTTGAATTGCGAAAAATCTACCTTGGCTTCCCCGTCACGCGTGATGGAAAGATCGTCAGGGGCCTGCGTAATACAGAGGACGAAGACCTCAACCGCATTTTCCTTCAGACGATCGTCGCCATGTCGGAAAAGGCCTACCGTCGCCGGCTGCTGTCGCTGCCCCTGCGACAGGGTATTCCACGCCCGGACAAATATAACAACCCTGAGCATCTGCTGGAGGCGTTATCAAGGGATCCCTACAGCGTGACTTATATGTGGAAGGATGCCGCAGACCACTCAGCCGATATAAAGACACTCAAAGTGATATGGCAACAGGACTGAACACATTCGCTGCACGCGTGATTCTGATCGGCCTGGTCATCCACGCCGTGCTGCTGCCGCTGCTGTTCTATGGCCTGCTGCATATTGTCAAGGAAAGCCATGAGGAACGATTTGTTAACGATGTGCGCAAATACAGTCGCTTTGTCGCTGATGCTTTTGAGATGGAAGATGCCGTGAGCAACGAAAGGCAGGCCATGCGGTTACTTGATAGCGCGGTTCTCGGCAGTGGTGGCGTTTACGCTGAATTACTGGAAGGGGAGACATGGCTGCGCAGCGGATTGTCGCCCCCTGACCCGGCTGACGTCTATGCGGAGGATTTCGCCTTCGGACAGCACGGGGACGATATCTACTTTCTTTCCATTCCACTCGACATCCCTGACCGGCAACTGCTGCTGAGAATGGGTTTCGATGAACAACCGACTATAGAGCAGGTCAAAACTGCCCGGCAACGGCTGACACTGGTGCTGTTGCTGTATCTATTCGTATCAATCATTGCGCTGGTGCTGCTGAGTACGCTCATAACGCAACCTTTGCGGGCATTGCAAACCGCCTCCCGGAATATCGCCAGGGGTGATCACTCGGTTAAACTGCGGGTTGACAGCCAACTCGCCGAAATCAGGGAGTTGGCGACAGACCTGGAATCCATGCGCCGTGAACTGGTGGGCATGAACGCTTCTCTGCTGGAGGAAATTAGCGAAAGAAAAGCGGCGGATAAACTTCGCGAAGTGGCGGAAAACAAGCTTCGACAGGCACAAAAAATGGAAACAGTCGGTGTCCTGGCGGGGGGCATCGCGCACGAATTCAATAACATCCTGGTACCCATATTTTTGTACACGGAGCAAGCCCTGTACGATCTGCCCGCCGAGAGTCCGCTGCGCGTGCACCTCGAACGTGTACTGAAATCTGCAAACCGTGCCAAAAGCCTGGTCCAGCAGATTCTGACCTTCAGCCGCCAGTCCGGACCGCAGGAGTTCGTGCCGGTGGACGTCAAACCTGTAGTCGAGGAAGCGCTGGACTTGTTGCGCGCGTTGTTACCGGCGACGGTCCAGTTACACGAGGACCTGACCACCGTGGACTGCTGGGCGTTGGCGGACCGCGACCAGATTCACCAGCTGGTTGTGAATCTGTGCAGCAATGCCTATCAGTCGCTTGACGAAACCGGTGGTTCTATCGGCGTGATTCTCGATCGCTGCACAGTTGACACGCAGTTCTGTCGAGACCACCCCAACCTCCGGGTGGGTGGATATATCAGACTCAGCATTCACGATACCGGGCACGGCATAGCTCATGGCGACCTGGACAGGATCTTTGAGCCATTCTATACGACGCGGGCGGTCGGGAAAGGGACTGGGCTGGGCCTGTCTGTGGTCCACGGTCTTGCCGTGTCGCATAGCGGGGATATAACGGTTGAAAGCGAACCCGGGAAAGGAACCACATTTCATGTCTATTTGCCGGAGATTGGAACAGGATCGTCAATTCGAAACCCGCTTCGAACAGGTTCGTGAGACGGGCGTGAACAAAGCCTCGCTCAATGAGGTAAGATGGCTGCCCGGGGTTAACGTGTCGCCGGGGTGGACGGGGAGATTGATATGCCAAGCATTCTGATTATCGATGATGAGGAGGATATCCGGGACGCCTTGAAAATGGTATTGGAACGGGCCGGATACGAGGTAAGGGTTGCGTCTAACGGCAACGAGGGTATGGCGCTTCAGCGCAAAGACCCCGCGCATCTTGTTATCACCGATATCATAATGCCGATAAAAGACGGGGTTTGCACCATTAAGGAAATTCGTCAGGAATTCCCTGGTGTGAGGATTATTGCCATTTCAGGGGGCGGCGGTGTTGCGCAGGTCGCGTATCAACCCGAAGCAATAACGACCACAGCTTACCTGGCTGCGGCGAAAGCAGCCGGTGCCGATCGGCTATTTACCAAGCCTTTTGACCGTAACGATCTGATCCAGGCCGTGGATGACCTGTTCAAGGTGCACTAGGAGCCCCCACACCGCCGGTGGCGCTGCGCTGGCGGGAGAGCGGCCCGGGGGGCTGATAATCCGCACCGGTCCGCCCCCTGTCCGGGCAACATCCGGTCCAATTATTACGATTAAACAATCGTTTGACTTAACGGAGCGATTTGGCAGAATAGTTGTCCTAAACTTACACCTATAAACCTGTAGAAACCGCCATAGAGGCAAAAGAGGAGTCAAACATGAGGCGACTATATTTCCTGTTACCGAACCTGGATGTGACGCACAAAGTCGTGGACGAACTATTACTGGCGCGGATTGAGGAACGCCATATCCATGTCATCGCCAAAGAAGGTACCCCGCTTAAGGACTTGCCGGAAGCGTCGCTGATCCAGAAAAGCGATTTTGTGCCAGCCGTTGAGCGCGGTGTCGCCATGGGTGGGGCCACCGGCATAGCGGCCGGACTGGTGGCGATCGCCTTACCCGGGGTGGTTATCGCCGGTGGCGCATTGCTGGCGATGGGACTGGCGGGTGCCGGCATGGGTGCCTGGCTGGGTGGCATGATTGGTATGGATGTCGGAAATACCCATATCAAGCAATTCGAGAGCGCCATTCAGGAAGGACAGATTCTGGTGCTGGTGGATGTCCCCAAAGACCGTGTCGACGATATACAGAACTCGGTCAAGAAGCACCATTCGGATGCCGACTTCGAAGGTACCGAACCGACCATACCGGCATTTCCCTGATCACCCTGCTTATTGACCCGTCGGCGGTGCGGCCTGTTGTTCTGCTTGCACCGCCGTCCGCTCGATTTCGTACAGATAGGGCCAGTATTTGCCGGTCACAAACAAGCGCTGTTGGGCGCTGTTATACGCGATTCCGTTCAATACCGAGGTCGGGTGCGGCCGGCTTTTTCGCGGATACAAACCGCTTAAATTTATCCAGCCGGTGACCTGACCGGTTTGGTGGTCAATCTCGGCGATGCAGTCGCTCGGCCAGACGTTGGCCAGTATTTTACCGTCCACAGACTCCAGTTCGTTAAGACCATACACCAGTTGTCCGCCTTCCCGCACATGCAGCGTCTCGGAGACGCCGTTTTTTTGCGGATCTATCCAGGTCAACACCGCTGTACCATCACTGATGACCAGTTTATCCTCAACACTGGTCGCTCCCCATCCCTCACCGCTATACCTGAGTTCTGCGATAGGTTGCAGATTCGCTGTGTCATAGACGAAAGCGATACCAGCTCGCCAGGTCAACTGAACAAATCGTTTATTCCAGACCGCCAGCCCTTCTCCGAACAGCTGCTCTTCCAGTTCAACCTGCCTCATAACCTCACCGGTATTCAGATCGACTTCGCGCAGGCTCGATGCTCCCCACATACCGGTGCTCTCGAATAGACGGTCACCCAGAAACACCAGCCCCTGGGTAAATGCGTTGGGATCGTGTGGATAGCGCTTGACCAGGCGGTAGGCGTACTGTATCGGCGCTGACTGCTGCGCATCGGCCACATCCGCCAGACGATGCGGCCAGATCAGCTGGCCCATTTTCTCCTCTGCATCCCGTTGCAGCCTGCTGATACCGGTTGCATTACATTGACCCTGGGTGAAGCGATCAGCGGATTCGCTTGTCGCTGAGGCATGGGCTGTTATTGCAGACAGCAGTGCCAGGAGTATGGCAACGGGACAACCATGACGCTTTCTGCTCACCTGGCCGCCACCTGAACGGATACCGTTTGTTTTCTGCCTGATTTGAAGGTCAGGGCCATATCGACCTTCTGCCCCGCGGTCAGGTGTTCCTGCGGCCCCATAAGCATCAGATGTTTGCCACCGGGCTCGAAATGGATCTGGCCGTGTGCCGGAATAACCAGGTCGCTCGCTTCACGCATCTGCATCAAACCATCGACCCTGGCCATTTCGTGCACTTCGATGTTTTTGAATGCCTCGCTCTCGACTTTGACCAGACTCACCGCTTCGGGACCGACGTTCACCAGCGTCATGTAGCCGGCATTAACACTCGCATCGGGATGCGCCTCTCGCACCCATGCATTCATAATCGCGACCACATCGCCGGCAGGTTTATGCTGAATTCTTTGCGTCTCCTCATCGATATAGTCCAGTAAAGCCAGCGCTTCCTGCTTGTTCAAACGCATGTTAGGCATGGCCAGCTTGTTATATTGCTGGTAGAGCGCCATCGCGATGGGGTCTTTCTTCCTTAACATCCGGTCCGGCGCCTTAAGCCAGTCGAGGAGCCATGGCATGTCGCGTCGCCGGGTGACAGCCAGCAGGTCCGGTCCCAGGGCCCCCGCCGGCTCATTTCCGGTGAGGGAATGGCAGCTGGCGCAGCGCGTACGGTAGATCTGTTCCCCTCTGGGAATGCTGCGCAACTCGGGTGCGTTGGCATAGTCATCGCCCCGGGGCGGTGCCTTCCAGCCTGTCAACCAGTTGCCAATCTGATCAGCAAGCACATGGGGGTTTTCAAAGGGCGAGCGCTTCATCCACCGATCCGTAGCCTGATTGCCGATGATCATGTTCACATTGTGGTTGTTAGAGCCATCCTGAATCTCCTCGACATATAAACCCAGCTTCTTGCGAAGCCGGGTAATATCCGACTTTTCACCGGTCAGAAATGTCCAACGTGCTTTAAACCTTTCCTTGTACGCCTTGAGAACTGCCGGACTGTCGTTTTCCGGATCAATCGAGATGGAGTAAAAGAAAACATCCTTGCCCAGCCGATCGCCCATGATCTCTTGCACTCTGACGAGTTGCGCCGTCTCCAGCGGACAGGTGTCCGGGCAATGGGTGTAGATAAAGTTGATAACCACCACCTTGTCTTTGATCAGATCATCAAAGAAGTTAACGATTTTCCCTTCCTGGGTGATCAATGGAACATTGGGAAAATAGTTTGCGCCCCAGGTCGAAGCAGCGCTGAACGCAGGGATATTACCCGTGATAAACAAAGCGAAGGCCGCCACCCAAAAAGACATACGCATTGTATTTCTCATCCCTGGTAATCCTTAAGTGACCAACAGCTCTACACATGAGTTGAATTTCAACCAGTTCTCTCGCAAAGCCGCAAAGACCCCAGGAAAATCCTTTGCGTCTCTGCGTCTTCGCGAGAGATAAAACAGACCTTCACGTCTCGTCAGTCTGAGACTTGATCCCGCTCGTGCTGGTCCATCCGGCGCGCCCTGTGGATCGCGGCATCAATTGTCATCGGTGTTGGACAATTGACTACATGCGGCGCGTTCAGATTATCGAAATCATAGTTATCCAGCCCTATTTGAGGTGGTGCCGGGAACTCGAGGACTTCCAGCTTGCCTTCAGCCCGCAGCTGTTTAAGCTGCTTCAGACCCTTGACGACCCCGACGCTGTCCGTCGCCGGCGTTAACCAGTGGGCAAAGCCGATGTGCCACATGGGGCTGTAATTGTCTTCAGGCATAAAGTAAGACGGGACGCCGACCTGACTACCGAAGGGTCCGCCGCCGAGTATGCCGTTTCCATCGGCCGGTGTCGGTGGATAGCTTGGACGTATCGGTGCAGGCGGCAGGAACTGGACCAGGGGTACTGCCGCATCGGCCAGGAACCGGTGCTTCGGTACATAAGGCACACCCATCGCTTTCGACGGTCCAAACGGGAAGGTATCCAGCACGATGTAGTACGGCAGGTAATCGCCTTGTTCAGACCACGACTTGTGCAGCTTCAGCGACACATGCGGATTCGGGCCATCGGTTACAAGTTCTACCACATGTCCGGACTCATGCAAGCCACCCCATGCATTACCGTTGTACATACAGCTTGTGTTGGCTGGAAGATCCGGGAAGCTGACACAACTTTCGTCGATTCTGTTGTGCTCCCACGGCTCGTCGCCCCACTGGATAATGATCGCATTGAATACCACGTTCCTGCCGCCGTAATTCACGCGGCGAAGCGGCGAGTAGGTATTGTTGTCATCCACGTCCGGAATGCCCGGGGGATTAATGTCATTCGCCCAAACCGGGTTCGGCAGATCACCGTAGAATGTCCAGTATCCACTCTCTGACACACTGGCTTCAGCAGTCGCTGCCACTGGAGCATTCACCAGTCCACCGGCCCAGGCGAGACCCAGTTCTTCAGCCAGATCTTCATCACTGACGTCGTGCAGGAAGTACCAGACTTCTCTCTCGTTACCATCCGCATCAATGTTGGTGCCCCTGGTCAGCGGGAAGGTCGCCGTGCCACGTTCATTGTCTGGCTCCGGGATTGATAGCGCATCGCCGATCGGCTTGTCTCTTATATCGTCCAGCTTACCGACAACCATATCTTTGACCCACACGGATACAGGATCCAGCGCAGGCCCGAACTCACCGACAGCGTCGCCGGTTCTGAAGGTAGGCAACGCCACGGTATCGACATAGCTGACACCATCCCAGCCAGGCAGGGGTGTCGGCATCAGCTTGACCTGACCCGGATGCTCGATATCCCAACGCAGCAGCATGGCGTGGTCTTCGTGCTGGGTATTGTGGCAGTGCTCCATGTAGGTGCCTGCGAACTCCCTGAAGCGCAGCGCTATCTCGACCAGGTCGCCACTGTCCGATTGCGGACCGAGGCGATACACGTCCTTGCGCGCCCACTTCTCCCACTCAGGCGGTTCCTGACCATTGCGTCGCAGAACAATACCTTCTTCGAAGTGAATATGGACCGGATGGCTCCAGGTGCCGCTGTTGATAAGCCGCCATACCTCCAGACCAGCGGAGTTTTTCTGCGGTGCGGCAGACACCCGCCGTGGATCCATCCCGAAACCTTTACCGCCATCGGCCTCGATCACCCAGGGCTTGTCGTCCGTGGGCTGTCTTTCAAACTCGAAGCTGCGGTGCAGGGCATTGGCCAGTTCCGCTTCGCCGGGTCTGCGCAGCGGGATCATTTTCTTCTTGCCGGCCACATACATGGCAGGATCCATACTGCGATCGTTGCCTGTGTATTTGTGCACGCGGAATTCCAGGAACTTGCCGACCACCGGGTCGCCGTTCGCCCAGCGGTCAGCTGTACCGTCACCGTCATCGTCCACCTGCTCGGCTTGATAGGCGCCACTGACAATATCGGTCAGTGGAACCGGCTTGTCGGTCGCCTGTCCATCCTTATGCTGCATCAGGTTGACCATATAGAGCTTGTCGCCCCCCTTGAACTTGCTGAAGTCTACGATAATGTCATAGCGCTCAGCGATACCCTGGGTGGGCAACTCGCCGTTCCCGAAATAGACCGTGTGCTCCATGATGTTGCCGTCGTTGGCGACCATGTAGAAAGGCACCGGGTTACCGGCCTCATCCACCAGGGCAACCTTGAAGTAACGTGACACAGAACCGTTCAACAGGCGAAAACGGTATTGACGCGCACGCACGTCAAGATAGGGTTTGTAGAGCCAGTTCACGGTCATCACGTCGCCGATGAAGCCCCTCAGGTTGAAGGGGTTGAACCACAGCTGACCTTCACCATCCCAGGCCTTTTCAGCCAACAGCAGGTTGACATCGTAGTCGCGGTTACCCCAGTCCAATGCGGTACCACTGGGCAGGCGCAGGTTGACGCCGTCGTCGATGGCTTCGTTGCCCCGGTCGATCGCGCTATAGTAGTTCATCATGGCGGCATTGCCCTTATAGACGTTTTGTGCCGTGAAATCCAGCATATGATCGTGGAACCAGTGGGTACTCATGGTTTCCCGCCAGTCACCCGGGATCTTTTTGATACCGCCCTTACCGTTTGGAGCACCAGCGCGCTTGTCTTTGGCATCGGTGTTGATCGAATCGGTGCCGGCCAGCGTCATGGGCCAACGATAGTCGTAGTACTGACCCGGGAAAAAGAAGCTATTGGCATACCCGTCGCTTTCTGCCGGATTGTGACCATTGTGCTCGTGGGTGGTGATGGTATGCACCCCGAAGCCCCGGTTTGCCGCCACATCGACAGGCAGCGCATTATAATGGCGCATCAACACCGGCTCGCCATAACGGACGTTCAGAAGTTTGGGCGGCAAGGTACCGTCAAACGTCCACAACGCCGTGTGGTCCTGCACCGGCATATTCGGATGGAACCTGATATCGATGCCTTCTGTTGTGCCTTCAAACCCGGGGGCGCCTACCGTATTGTGATAGAGACCATCGGGACCGAATTCGCCCTTTTTATAGCCGTGACTCTGTTTTTCATCACGAAAACCGCCGTTGCTGCGAGCCCCGGCCATCGCGGTCTGGAAGTAGATCTCGGGCTTGAACTCTTCCCAACGTTGGTGAGACCAGCCTGTACCTGGCGGACGTCCCTCTGCCGGAGGATCATCCAGATCACGGCCCAGGTATTCTTCGATGACATCTTTCCAGGGGTTCTGGTCCTCGGTGTTAGAAAACCTGGTCGGGTTAGGCCAGATACGCTGAGACAGGAAGCCTTCAAGCATCCCGCCCTCGGGCGCACTCTGGGCATCTGCAGGTGCCGGCAGTTCCGTCCAGCGCTTTGGTTTGTTTTTTTTGAACTTCAGTTTCTCAGTTCCGAATTCCTCGAAGCGCAGCATCTGCTGGGTGAATGGCCGGGCGCCAAACAACGGGCTTGGAGGGCCGTTGCTTGGGACGTTGAATATGCCGTCATCCCGCTGCTCTTCAGCCTGTAATACATTGTATTCTGAGGCGTCTGCAGTATGCCCTGCTTTGCCGCCCTCAAAAGTCCCCTCATTCGCTTCCGGGAGGCCTTCGAGCAGATCACCATCAGCATCGATCACCAGATCGGTAAGTGCCGAAGGATCATCCCCATGAGAATAGGGGGTGCCGTCGGCATCGTCATGAGGATGCCCGCCATAGGCACTGCCGGCAACACAGCACACTGCCAGCAGTGCTGTCCCCAGGATTCGTCGAAACTGCCGGGTGGTGTCAAAAACACTTGGTCGATCTAGGCTCGTCATTAAAATACTCCAACTGTGAAGGGTTGCACATAGGCAAATATTCAGGTCCGGCCGCAACAGCGGCTGCACCTGCACCTGCCTTGAGAACATTGCGTCTTTTCGGTATGGATCCTCCTTGCGGCCAAGATATATTCCAACGCATTTCATTAACGATTTGTTATGCATTGGCCCAACACGAACGCGATCATTCGCCATAATGTCGTACAGCTCTGTAACTATCCGCACACTGCAATTGGTAATATTTCACAAACAGTCAGAACAGCTAAGAACAGAGCAAGGACCCGGTCAGAGAACCTTTGCGGGTTACAGATGGAAAGATTGCAGGGGGTTGTCGCAAGCGCAGTTGCACCTGCCTTGCAGGCATGTCGTCCTTTATACATGAATCCCCCCGGATCAGACTTGATTCAAACGCATTTCATTAACGATTCTTTGTGCATTGGCTGCAATGCACCGTAATGAAGCGACACACTGTCGCACAAGCCGAAAATCAATACATACTATTCAGGAAACATCCAATCTGTTTTCTATCATAACGACGGTTTAACGCTGCGCCTGATTATTTGCCCGCTTCGATTACGGCGGCAATAACGTAGTCTTCAACCCCGCTGCCCGGCGCCCAGTCCTTGATGAATTCCCGGGACTCATCTTTGGGCTGTATGCGGATATCGGAGAATCCGGCCTCGGCCAACACGGATCGCAATTCATCGATCGTGGAGGCACCCGACACACAGGCAGAGTGCAAGTACGGGTCATTGCGCAGGGTTTCAGGCAAGTCAATAGAGGCGACTACGTCGGAGATGGCAAGCCGGCCCCCGGTTTTCAGTACCCGGTATGCCTCCCGGAATACCCTGGGCTTGTCCGGTGAGAGGTTGATGACGCAGTTGGAAATAATGACATCGATACACTTGTCCGCAACAGGCAGGTATTCGATTTCCCCCAGCCGGAATTCCACGTTCCTGAATCGAGCTTTTTCGGCATTGTTACGCGCCTTGCTGATCATGGCCGGCGTCATGTCGATACCGATGACACGGCCGCTCTCACCGACTTCCTGTGCGGCGAGAAAAGCATCGAATCCCCCACCGCTGCCGAGGTCCAGGACCACTTCGCCATTTTTGAGACTGGCAATGGCCCGCGGATTGCCACAGCCCAATCCCATATCGGCGCCTTCCGGCACCTTGTCGAGCTCCTCCCGGGAATAACCGAGCCGTGTTGATATCAAGGCATTGATCTGCAGCTCGTCTGACACCCCGCAGCAGGAGCTGGCCTCACCACAACAGCCGCCGCTGTCGCTCGCCTCGGCGACCTTGCTGTAGGCCGAGCGCACGCGCTGCCGGATTTCATCGGCTTTTGTCTGGTTCATTTCTTTCAATACTCCATTTAAATGCAAATTCAGAATTTCTCACCACAGAGGGCACAAAGGCTGGTTATTCCTCTATATCATGCCTCCGGCACGTTCGCTCAATGTTGTACGCCAGCGCCTGAGATCTTCAAGCCTGTCGAGATCCCATAAAGTGTCGAGTTCCGCGTACGGCAATTTCAGCGCCTGCAGGCGTGCGCGGGTCAGCTGCAGTACCCGGTCACTGCTCCAGGGGATATCCGTAAACAGGCGCTGATCGCAACTGCGCGCACCAATCAGGACATAGCCTCCGTCTTCCGCGGGACCCAGCACAACAGCGCTACCGGCATCCAGCTGCTGACAGGCGCATTGCAGGTAAGTTGCGCTCATCGCCGGACAGTCCGTGCCGATCAACAAGGCAAAATCAGCGGTACGCAGTGTCGACTTTACCGCATTGTACATACGCTGACCAAGATCGACCCCCGCTTGAAG
>Ga0210064_1000674_pt1 | contig 15826 bp, 19 predicted proteins | sample Muzzi_CordC_D2_FD_185531 | JGI IMG/M metagenome (GOLD analysis project Ga0210064, IMG submission 185531) | Wetland microbial communities from San Francisco Bay, California, USA, that impact long-term carbon sequestration - Muzzi_CordC_D2 (SPAdes) | ecosystem: Environmental > Aquatic > Marine >...
ATCGGCCATCATCCTGATCACTTCTCACTTCTCACTTCTCACTTCTCACTTCTCACTTCTCACTTCTCACTTCTCACTTCTCACTTCTCACTTCTCACTTCTCACTTCTTCGCCCCCGGCGGCTGGAAGCCGGCGGGTACGGAACCAAAATCTCCCTCGCCGAAGAGGAAGCCGATCATGTGTTTTTCGATGACCTCGACGCTGTCCTTGTCGGCCGTGTTGAGTCCGTTTTCATTGATGATCATGGTGAGCCGCTCCACCCACTGTTTCCAGCCTTCCGCGGAAACATTCTCATAGATCCGCTGGCCGAGAGCCCCGGGGTGGGGTGGGGCTTCCAGTCCCTCCGCTTCACGTTTGAGTACGACACAATTCACTATATGGCTCATGCAGGCTTGCTCCATTCCAGTATCCGGTATGCCGGACATTGTAACCCGATTTGTATTCGTGAGTCCCTTATACCGGACGATCAGAAAGGTTTGACTACCGCAAGCAGCACGATCGCGATCAGCAGCAGCGAGGGGACCTCATTGACCCAGCGATAGAATACATGGCTGTGGCTGGCGGTTCCGGCGCGGAAGTCGCGTACCAGTCTTCCGCAGTAGAGATGATAGGCGATGAGGCCTGCCACCAGCAGCAACTTGGTGATCAGCCAGCCCGTGTCGCGGTAGGTCGTCCAGGCATAGGCGGCCAGCATCCAGATGCCGAATATCGCTGTCAGCACGGCGCCGATGCTCATGATGATATACAGCTTGCGTTCCATCACCAGGAAGCGGGCATGGCTGATTTCATCACGGGTGTCCGCGTGATAGACGAACAGGCGCGGGAGATAGAAAAGTCCGGCGAACCAGGTGACCAGAAAGATGATATGCAGTGCCTTTATCCAGAGCATGTGTCGTTGCTGCCGTGCGTGTTATTTTTCAGGGGACATTGATAGCAGGTTTCGCCGTGGAGGCCTCCTGCTGTGCAATCATAGCAAGAATCTCCCGGCGCAGTCCCGTCATGTCCAGCCTCCCGATCCGGCGCTGGACGACCCTGCCATCGGGTGCGATCAGAAAGGAAGTCGGCGTGACCATGACATCGCCAAAGGCGTGTGCTGCATCGGCATGGATATCGAGCGTGACGGGGTACGGCATGCCGCGCGATTTGCGCATTGCCAGCACCTGGTCCGGCGGATCGTGTGCCATGGCGATGCCGATGATCTCCAGTCCCCGGGGCGCCAGTTCCCGGTAGAGGTCGATCAGGTGGGGGATTTCCCTCACACAACTTGGGCAGGTGGTGGACCAGAAAGTAACCAGCAACGGTCTGCCCCGGTAGGCGGGCAGCCGCAGTTCCTCGCCATCGACTGACAGCAGGCTGATATCCGGTGCATGTGCCAGCCGGGGCGGCATGAACCGGTAATACCCGGCTGTCGCGATGAGCAGCAGCAGGAGTAGCGAGACGAGCAGGGCACGGGTACCCATGCTATTCCCGCGGCGGGGTGCCGGACGTGGGTTCGGTTTTGCCTGCACCGAGTGACCTGCCGATGAACCCAAAGACCCGGCGGATGCCGCGCCACAGCTTCGGCAGCAGCCAGATCATCAGCAGGATGAACATGACCAGCAGCACGATGAACAGGACCGGGTAGTGCAGTGCAGTCCAGAGGCCTGCAATGACCGCAACATCCTCGCCCACGGAGGCGAACCAGTTGCTGACGGGTTCCGGCGAGGTATTGATCAGCACCCGGGTCCCAGCCTTGGTCGCATGGCTGCCCGCTGCGAGCGTACCACCGGCTATCGCAGCGGCCAGGTGCGCCGCAGTACCGGCTTCGCCCACAGCGCCGGCAGCGAGTACGGCACCGGCCGGAATCCGGATGAAGGTCGATAGTCCGTCCCAGGCCGTGTCGACGCCCGGCACCTTGTCTGCAAAGAACTCGATGCAGTACATGACCCCTGCGGACAGCATGACCAGTGGGTGGGACAGGATTTGCAGGTCGGGCGGCAGGTCCATGCTGCCGGTAGTCCCCAGGTACCCCAGCATCAGGATTGCGGCATACAGGTTGATGCCGCTGGCCCAGCCGGCGCCAAGCGTGAGGGCAATATTTTGGGTGATGTCCATGACGATTTTCGGAATGGTCCGTTGCTGCGATGCGTGAATTCTAGCAATTCGGGCAGGACTGCACGCTTTATGTAGCGCACAAATTCATTGCAGGTAACAAGGAATGTTCTGTAACAAGCTGATATTCCTGCGCTAATTTCCTGATATGTTGTCCGGCTTCCGGATGTTTACATCAAATGCCTGTCAAGGTCTAATAGCGCCACTGGTTTTCCAAACTGTCGTTGTGCGGCCTGGCGAGGTTATATCGGCTTTAATACAGTGCACTATCCCGCGTCGATGTTGCGCCGATGATGAATGACCTCACCCTGAAGCCGTGCCGGCAGTTACCAGAAATATTCGCGTCAGTTGCTGAAGTCAACGTTTCGTTTTTAACAGGCACTATCCCACAGGAGTGAAGACATGAAAAAGATATTGGTAATGGCCGCGGCGGCCCTGATGGTACTGGGTGGATGCAGCGACAAGGAACAGCCTGATTCCGGTGCAGTGGTTGAGGAAATTGTAATTGAAGAACCGGCCGGTGACGAGTCTGGCTCCGCAGTCGATGCGGCCATGGATGCTGCCGAGGAAGCTACCGAGGCGGCTGCTGAATCAGAAACTGCTGCGGAGGCAGCCGATATGGCAGATGAGGCCGCCGAGCAAGCAGCAGAAACGGCCCAGGATGCTGCAGATGCGGCGGTTGAAGCCGCGGAGGATGCGGCCGGAGCAGCCGAGGACGCCGCCGGTTCTGCAATGGGCCAGTAGCCGCCCGGAAATCTGCACCAACAAAGGCCGGGTTATGCCCGGCCTTTTCCATTCAGGATGCTGACCCTATGCTGAGAAGCACCTTTCTGGTATTCATCGCCGGCTGGATCGCCTGGTTCTGGATCGACAAGCCGGATGCGCGGCAATTTCGCATGCCCGAAACCGGTGACAACATGCTGGATAATTTTCAGACAGCCTTCGACATGCTGAAAGCCGGTTATGTCGATATGTCGTTCGTTTACCTCTGGAACGCGCATTACCTCGTGCTTTCACTGCTGGGCGGCGCGTTGCTGGCCGTCGTGTATGGCGCCCTTGCCGATCACCTTGGCAGGTGGCGTATGCGCAGGCACTTCCTGCCGCCCGCCCGGCAGCAGACCCGGGAGGCTGACAATATTCAGCATGACCCGGCTGAGAAAAAGGCTGAGCAGGACCCGGCGAGTGAGTAATCAGCGGATGCTGTGAGCTGGCCTCCACGCCGGCTGCCTCCAGCCGTTCGGAATATTCCTGGCCAACCCCGGAAATCCGCGCGCTGCCTTCCGGCTATGCTTGCGCAGGCTGGTGGTCCGGTCACTTAAGGTCATGTGGCGCCATGCGGCGTTTCCAGTATCATCCCTTCTGATTAGTGATTCCCGGGCATATCCGCCAGGCCGGTCCGCCGGAGATCGCGGTTGCGTTACTGTAAGGACCGGTTTGGGGGTGCATGATGATCAAGACCCGGCTGCCACAAGACGAACACGAGCGTCTGGATGCAATTATCAGGCGCATGCAGAATATCCAGCGTGCCATCAAGGCATCTCGCCAGCCGGCCTCCATGCTGGAACTGGACGAGTTGAAATCGCTTGGCAATGAATATGCCAGGACGGTGGCACGGCTTGCGGCCCTTGCGGGGCGTTCGCAGGCCTGAAAAAAAGCGAGGAAAAAGATGACAGAGGATTCGGGGATATTTGTCGGCAGGGGAACAGTGCCCGTGTATCTGGAGCCGCGCCTTGCCAATCGTCATGGCCTGATTGCGGGAGCCACCGGTACCGGCAAGACTGTCTCGCTGCAGATACTGGCCGAAGCCTTCTCGCGCCGCGGCGTACCGGTATTCATGGCCGACGTGAAGGGAGACCTCTCCGGTATCAGCCAGCCGGGCAAGGAACACCCCAGGCTGCGGGAACGCGCGGAACAAATAGGCCTGGATAGCTATGAATTCGAGGGATTCCCGGTGGTTTACTGGGACCTGTTCGGCAAGAAAGGGCATCGTGTGCGCGCCACCGTGTCCGAAATGGGCCCGCTGCTGCTGGCACGCCTGCTGGGACTGAATGAAACCCAGGAGGGCGTGTTGTATGCCGTGTTCAGGATGGCAGATGACCAGGGATTGCTGCTGCTCGACCTAAAGGACCTGCGGGCACTGCTGGCATTTGCCGGCGAGAATGCAAGTGAACTGACGCTGGAGTATGGCAATATACCGCGCGCCTCGGTAGGGGCCATCCAGCGGCGCCTGCTGGTGCTGGAGCAGGAAGGTGCCCGGGAGTTTCTCGGCGAGCCTGCGCTGGACCTGCTCGATTTTATGCGTACCGGCGCAAACGGTTACGGCAACATCAACATCCTGGCGGCTGACACGCTCATGCAGCACCCGAAACTGTACGCCACTTTCCTGTTGTGGCTGCTTTCAGAGCTGTTCGAGGAATTGCCCGAGGTCGGCGATCCTGACAAGCCGCGGCTGGTATTCTTTTTTGACGAGGCGCACCTCCTGTTTGATGATGCGCCGAAGGCACTCGTCGACAAGGTTGAGCAGGTCGTGCGCCTGATCCGTTCCAAGGGGGTGGGGGTGTATTTCGTCACCCAGAATCCGCTGGATATACCGGACGCCATCCTGGGGCAGCTCGGCAATCGCATTCAGCACGCCCTGCGTGCCTTCACACCGCGTGATCAGAAGGCTGTCAGAGCCGCCGCCACGACTTTTCGTATCAATCCCGCCTTTGACGCGGCCGAGGCCATCAAGGAACTTGGCGTGGGAGAGGCGCTGGTCTCCATGCTTGGCGGCAAGGGAACCCCCGCTATCGTTGAGCGTACCCTGATACGTCCGCCCGCCTCGCGACTGGGCCCGGCGACAGCGGCGGAACGCCAGGCAATCATCCGGCAAAGCCTGCTGGGCGGCCGTTATGACCAGGCCATTGACCGCAAGTCGGCCTATGAAACCCTGAAAGAGCGCGCGGACAAGGTGGTTGCCGAGGATGCGAAACAGGCCGAGACAGCCGCGCGGGAAAAAGCACGGTCCGGCAGGACTCGAGGCAGCAACCGGCAGGGCGTGATGGAGGCGATGATCAAGAGTGTGGTGCGCTCGATCGGCAGCTCGCTGGGCCGGCAGATATCCCGCGGCATCCTGGGGTCGATTTTCAAGGGCTAGCCTGGACGTTGAGCTGCATGAACCGGTATCTGCCTCTGCTCGGCCGCCGGATGCTTCCGCTGCTGATCGTGCTGGGGCTGTTTGCCTGGCAGTACTTCGATCCTGGTTCCAATGTAGATATCGGCAGTACCGGGAGCGGCAGCGGCCAGGTCGAAGCCGCCTTCACCGGGCAACACTCGGGCCGGTGGGTGGAGACAAGCGGCCGGGTGGCGCGCCTGCTGACGGATGACAACGAGGGGTCGCGTCATCAGCGTTTCATCCTGGAGCTGGACAGCGGGCACACGCTGCTGGTGGTGCACAATATCGACCTGGCCCAACGCCTGCGACTGGCGCGGAATGACAGGGTGGCGCTGCGGGGTCGCTATGAGTGGAATGAACATGGCGGTGTCGTGCACTGGACACACCACGACCCCGATGGCCGTCTGCAGGGGGGGTGGATCCTGCACCAGGGTGCTCGCTATCGCTAGCCAGTAATCCCCGCTGCATGTTGCTGCAGGGTTTCCCGGCGATTCACGACAAGGCTGCATGTTTTCCGGATTGTCCGCCCCGGCACCGGCTTGTTGCTACAATGGCAGCAGGTTCCGGTCGGAGTTAAGGCGTTGCATATGCCCGTGCCCCGATGCATGCGTTCCCGAATATCCCTCAGAGAGGAGGTCTGGATGGATAAAAAACTAGATGATCTGTATGCACAGATCCTGGAAGGCATAGGCGAGGACCCGGCGCGGGACGGTCTGCAGAAGACGCCGGAGCGTGCTGCCCGGGCCATGGAATATCTTACGCGGGGTTACCGCCAGACACTAGATGAAGTCGTGAACAATGCCGTTTTCGAATCCGACAACGAAGAGATGATCCTGGTCAAGAATATCGAACTGTATTCACTCTGCGAGCATCATTTGCTGCCGTTCATCGGCAAGTGTCATGTGGCTTATATCCCGACCGGCAAGGTGATAGGCTTGTCAAAAATCGCGCGCATCGTAGACATGTTCGCGCGCCGCCTGCAGATCCAGGAAAACCTTACCAAGGAAATCGCAGACACCCTGATGGCGGCGATTGCACCGGCCGGGGTCGGCGTGATTATCGAGGCCAGCCACCTGTGCATGATGATGCGCGGGGTGGAAAAACAGAACTCCATGATGACCACCTCAATGATGCTGGGTACGTTCCGCACCCATGACCGTACGCGCTCGGAATTCCTCCGGCTTGTGAAATCCTGATAACCGGCCTGCCGCCTGAAAATTACTGCCTGTCACCCGGCAGGCTGGCGGTCGCGGTTGTAGCTGCCTGTTGCTGGCTGCCGCTGCCGAGAAATGTTTTTGCAAGTTCGGGATAAAGGGATTCTGGACATACAATGCGCGACGTAATGTAGGCTATGAATGCTGTTGCCATTAACGGCAACACAAGACCCGTATCCTGGGTCATCTCCATGACAATCACCAGTGCGGTGATTGGTGTCTGTACCACGCCGGTAAAATACCCGACCATCCCGAGGATGATGACCGCCCCCATCTCTGTATCGGGCATGAGTGCCGACAGCGTTGAACCCAGTCCGGCGCCGGTTGCCAGCGAGGGGGAGAAAATGCCGCCGGGTATGCCGCTTAAGTAGGAGCCCAGTGTTGCCAGCATTTTCAGCACCGGGTAACTGGCCGGCAATTCACCGCTTCCGGTCATGATCATCCTTGCCTCCTGGTAACCCGTGCCGAACGTCAGGTTTCCGCTGAGCAGGCCCGTCAAGGCGATAAATACCCCGCAGGTGGCGGCAAGCATGTAGGGGTGCCTGTTTGCCAGTGGTGCAATGCGGCGAGTGCTCCAGATGAGCGCATGACTGAAAATGCCTCCTAGCAGGCCGCCGGTAATGCCGCAGATCAGGACAGGCTTGAGTGTTTCGAAAGGCGTCAGGGTTGAGGAGCTGGAGCCGAAGTAGGCATAGTTTCCCTGGATTATCACCGCGGTGATGCCTGCCAGAAACACCGCGGTCAGCAGCGTGCCGCTGGTTTTTGCCTCGAAACTTTTGCTCATTTCCTCGATGGCAAACAGTATCCCGGCCAGGGGTGTATTGAACGCCGCGGCTATGCCCGCGGCGCTGCCCGCGAGTATCAGTCCGCGGTCCATGTAATGCATGGGGAAATTGGCGAATCGTCCCAGTGAGAACATGATCGATGCGCCGATATGGACAGTGGGACCTTCACGGCCGATTGATGCCCCTGAGAGTATGCCGATCAGGGTGAGCAGAATTTTGCCGAAGACGATCCGCAGTGAGAGTATCCTGCTGCGGACGCTGTGTTCGGTCATGGCAAGCGCCGCGATCGACTGCGGGATGCCGCTACCCTGCGAGCCTGCAAACACGCTCCGGGTCAGGTAGGCAACAATAGCCAGGCCCACCGGGCAAACGACCAGCGGGGCGAGCGCCCAGGAATCATGCATCCTGTGAAACCAGTCGTTGGCGACTTCAGATGCCAGGGCAAAAGCGACAGCCACCAGGCCAACAGTCACGGCACCGGCCCAGAATACCAGGCGTGTCTTCCATGCGTCGGGGGAGAGCAGGTCCCGTCCGGTTGTCTTCAGGTGAGTGAACATTGCGAGCTTGTGCCATCGAAATTATGGTGAACAATACTCTGTGTGATTACAATTCAGCAAGTTGGCGCGAGCTGGCCGGCGTGATATCAGGCGATGGGCATGCCGGTTGGACCCGTGGTCCCGGGGGCCGGTGATCTTTGCTTAATATATCCATTTACTGTAAAAAATGCCCATGATGATCAAGGTAGGTGTCGTAGGTGGAACCGGCTATACCGGTGTGGAGCTGTTGCGGCTGCTGGCCGCGCATCCCGCGGCGGAGCTGGTCGTGATTACTTCCCGCTCGGAAGCGGGACAGCCGGTTGCGGACATGTTCCCCAACCTGCGTGGCAGTCTTGATATTGCCTTTACCGCGCCCGACCCGGAATTGCTGCAATCCTGTGACCTGGTATTTTTCGCAACCCCGAATGGCATCGCTATGACCATGGTGCCCGATTTGCTCGCGGTAGGTGTGCGGGTGATTGACCTGGCCGCGGATTTCCGGCTGCGACAGGCGAATGAATGGGCGCAATGGTACGGCATGCCGCATGCATGCCCGGATTACCTGCAGCGTGCCGTCTATGGTCTGCCCGAAATCAACCGAGAGGCGATTGCCGGAGCCCGGCTGGTGGCCAACCCCGGCTGCTATCCGACTGCGGTGCAGCTGGGTTTCCTGCCCCTGATTGAAGAGGGCCTGGTCGACCTGGATTACCTGATCGCCGACGCCAAGTCCGGAGTGAGCGGTGCCGGCAGGAAGGCGGTGACTGCCAATCTGCTGAGCGAGGCCAGCGAGAACTTCAAGGCCTATGCCGTTCCCGGCCACCGCCACCTTCCGGAAATTCGCCAGGGGCTGGAACTGGTCTCCGGGCATCCTGTGGGGCTGACCTTTGTGCCACACCTGACCCCGATGATACGTGGCATCCATGCGACCCTCTATGCCCGGCTGCGTGATACCGATCGCGATTTGCAGGCGCTCTACGAAGCGCGCTTCAGTGAAGAGCGGTTCGTCGATGTCCTGCCCGCAGGAGCCCACCCCGAGACCCGCAGTGTGCGCGGTGCCAATCACTGCCGGATCGCGCTGCACCGCCCGCAGCAGGGGGACACGGTAGTGGTGCTTTCCGTTATCGACAATCTCGTCAAGGGGGCAGCCGGACAGGCTGTGCAGAACATGAACATCATGTTCGGTATTCCCGAAGAGACCGGTTTGCAGGGAATCGCGTTGTTGCCCTGATGTGATATCGCGTAATGATTTTTTGTGACCCGTATCCTGCCGTGTCTGTTGCATTGTGCCACGCTTGTGCCGTAGCTCCCTGCTGCCTGCCATGCTGCACAGCTACCTGATACGTGCGGCGCTGGTACTCTGCGGGTTTGCGCTGATCGCGGCCGGCTGGTGGCTGTATGACCTGGGCAAGCTGCACGGGGCCGATGAACTCCGGTCACTGCGGACTCGGCACGAGGTGCTGGAGAAACGTCACAACAAGGTACTCGGGAATACCAGGGAATTGCGAGAAAAGGTTGCGATCCTGCAGCGCTCCAGCCAGATTGACCGGCAGGCTGCGCTGGACGTCAAGGCAGATCTGGCCACGCTCGAGGAGGAACTGCAGGCTGCCCGCGAGGAGATCGAGTTCTATCGCGGGATTGTTTCTCCGGGAGATGTCAAACCCGGCCTGCGTATACACCGCTTCCAGCTGGTTCCCGGGGTGGTGGAGGGTGAATACCACTACGACCTGGTTTTGACTCAGTTGAAACACAATGACCACCATGTCAGCGGGGTTGCCGAATGGAAGATTGTCGGAACATTGAACGGGGAGCCAGGCGAACTCGCTATTGCCGAGGTGACCCGGCCGGCGGTGCAGCAATTGAAGTTCAAGTTCCGCTACTTTCAGGATCTCGCCGGCACCCTCTATCTGCCGGATGGCTTCGAAGCAAGGAAAGTGGTCCTGAGCATCAAGCCCGAAGGTAAAGGCAATCCGCCGCCTGTCGAACAGGAATATGACTGGCCTGATCGCAGGCCCTAACGAGGGAGAGGACATTATGCTGGGACAGGGCAAAAAACCGAAAAGTGCTGGCGCCAAGGTGGATACCATCATCGGACAGCAAACCCGCATCGAGGGTGATGTACATTTCAGCGGCGGCCTGCACGTGGATGGCAGGATCAAGGGGAACATTATTGCCGCAGATGGTTCCGGATCGGTCCTGACTGTGAGCGAGCATGGTGACATCGAGGGTGACGTGCGGGTGCCGACGGTCATACTCAATGGCACCGTGACCGGCGATGTCCACTCGGAGGAGCGCATTGAAATGGCAGCCAAGGCAAAGGTGAACGGCAACGTCTATTACAAGCTGATTGAAATGGCGATGGGGTCTGCCGTCAATGGCAGCCTGGTGCATCGCAGCGAGACAGAGTCTTCCGTGGTAAATTTTGGTCGCGAGTTGGCGGAGAATGGGCAGGCAAGCGACTAATACTTGACCATTTTACTCGGGAAATGGCATAATTTTCACCCTTAACGAGTTAAGCAAGGCTAGAGGCAGTAATCCGATGATCGAAACAGCAACTGCGGTGACCCCGGATATTATTTTCAGTGATGCAGCCGCCAGCAAGGTCAAGCGGCTGATTGCAGAGGAAAATAATCCGAATCTCAAGCTGCGGATCTACATATCAGGTGGCGGATGTTCCGGTTTCCAGTATGGCTTCCAGTTTGACGAAAAGGTTGGCGAAGGCGATGTCACGGTAGTCAACGGCGATGTGGCCCTCGTTATCGATCCCATGAGTTATCAGTACCTTGTGGGCGCGGAAGTGGACTACACCGAGGGCCTGGAAGGTGCCCAGTTCGTGGTGCGTAATCCGAATGCCACCACCACCTGCGGTTGCGGTTCGTCGTTCTCAGTCTGACACCCGTCAGTCTGTGACGGGTGGCAGTCCGCACCTGTTGCTCCCGGTCGTGGTCAGGCTACATGCTGTAACCCCACATTTCCTGAATTTCCCGACTCGCAGGACCGCGCAGCGGTCTGCGGGTGCAAGGCGGGGCTAATCAAACGCCATGCAGGCAGGTCAACAGAAGGCGATTAACCGGAAGAGGGCATGACGTGATTGACTATCAACCAGGACTTGAAGGTGTCCCCGCAACCCGGTCCAGCATCTCCTACCTGGACGGCAAGCAGGGCATACTCACATATCGCGGCTATCGCATCGTCGATCTCGCCCGGCACAGCACCTATGAGGAAACCGCCTATCTGCTGATCGATGGCGAGTTGCCGACTGCCGAGCAGCTTGAACGCTTTGATACGCAGCTGCGTGAACACCGGCGGGTGAAGTACAACATCCACGACATTATGAAGTCGCTGCCGGTAACCGGCCACCCGATGGAAATGCTGCAAACCGCAGTTGCCAGCCTCGGCATGTTTTATCCCAATGACGTTCCCGTGCAGATTCGCAGCCCTGGAGATGAAAGCGAGCAGTACGTCCACGGCCAGTCAATTCGAATTCTGGCGCGGATGGCCACACTGGTGGCCATGTGGCAGCAGTTGCGCCTGGGTAACTACCCTGTGCGTCCAAGCAGTGACCTCAGCTACGCAGCGAACTTCCTGTACATGTTTAACGGGGTTGAACCGGACCCGCTGGTGGCGCGCATCATGGACGTCTGTTTCATCCTGCATGCCGAACATACCATCAATGCTTCCACCTTTGCCGCGATGGTGACAGGTTCAACCCTGGCCATGCCGTCCTACGTTATCGCGGCCGCAATTGGTACACTGGCCGGGCCATTACACGGCGGTGCTAATGAAAAGGTCATACAAATGCTGCGTGAAATCGGCAGCCCGGAGAAGGTGCACTCCTGGCTGGACAAGAAACTGGCGTCAAAAGAGACCATCTGGGGCATGGGACACCGCGAGTACAAGGTAAAAGATCCGCGTGCCACTCTGTTGCAGGAACTGATGAAAGAGCTCGCTGCATCCCGCGGGGAAATCAGCCCGATGTTCGAAACGGCTCTCGCACTTGAAGAGGCCTGTGAAGAAGCACTTGCGCCCAAGGGGGTATACCCGAATGTGGACTTTTATTCAGGGATTCTCTACCAGGAAATGGGTATACCGCCCGACCAGTTTACATCGATGTTTGCAATTCCACGTACTGCCGGCTGGCTCGCCCACTGGCGTGAGCAGGTGAAGGCGAACCGGATATTCAGGCCGACGCAGATTTACGAGGGTTATGAACCGCGGGACTATAAGCCAGTGGCTGAGCGCGGCTGATTTTACTCATTCCGGCCGCGCCCGTTCAGGACCGGCTGGCACCGGATACCCGCGGGATATTCCCGGGTTCCCCATACCGGGTCTGTTTGGCCAGCCAGGTAAATGCAGCGGCCTCCACCCAGTTAGAGTCCAGACCGTAAAGCGCTGTTGATTGCAGCCATGCCCTGTAGATGGCTACCAATCACGGTGACGGTAGTCTGGCTGATACCTGCGCCGCAGACAGTTCCTCTACTGCCAAAGCAAAGCATTCACCGACCGCCTTGTTGATAAGTGTGAAGTCGGCAGCCAGCAGGTCATCCAGTACCCGGGTTCCCTCGAGCTGTTCGAGGACGTCAGGCGGATATTTCAGGTCGTGTGTTGCAAGGGTTGTTGGTGGTTCGCAGCTGCAGTCGACCAGTATGGCATCGATGCCGTACATGCTGGTGCCGGACATCAGGCCAATATACAGGTCTGCCGTGGAAGCCGTCGAAGTGACGGATTAACTGTACAGCAGGCGCGACATCCCGGGGTTCAGTTGTTGTTAACGGCAACCTGAACGTTGCGCACAAGGTCAAGTTTTGCCAGTAGTGACTCGGCCTTGCGGTTGAAATCCGCAAGATATTTGCTGTCGAGAGGCTCCGCCCCGGGGAGTTTGACCTTGAGCGGATCGCGGTGAACACCGTCCACCCTGAATTCATAGTGAAGGTGCGGGCCTGTGGCCAGCCCGCTGCTGCCGATATAGCCGATAACCTGTCCCTGCTTGACGCGGCTGCCTGTAGCCAGGCCGCTGCGGAATTTCGACATGTGGGCATACAGCGTACTGTACTTGGTTCCATGCTGAATAATGATGGTATTGCCGTAACCGCCTTTCTTGCCGCGAAATACGATCTTGCCGTTACTGGTTGACTTGATGGGGGTACCTGTGGCCGCAGCGTAGTCGACGCCCTTGTGGGCTCTAATCCGGTTCAGGATTGGATGCTTGCGGCCAAGGCTGAAGCCCGAACTGATCCGGCTGAACTCCACCGGGGTGCGCAGGAAGGCCTTGCGCATGCTCTTTCCATCCAGCGAATAGTAGTCTGTTTTCCCGCCGTCATCCGTATAGCGGACCGCCTGGTAACTTGTTCCCTGGTTAATGAATTCCGCGGCAAGAATGTCACCGTTACCGATACGCTCGCCGTCGAGGTAGAGTTCCTCGTAGAGTACGGTGAACTGGTCGCCCTTGCGGATGTCGAGCGCGAAATCAATATCCCAGCCGAATATGCCTGCCAGTTCCATGGTCATGCTGTCTGACAGTCCTGCTGTCTGGGCTGAGACAAACAGGGAATTATCTATGCTGCCACTGGTGTTCTTTACCCGGCGTTCCGGTGTGCGATGTGTGGTGCTGATCTCAAATTCATCACCGTTGCGGCTGACGTCAAGCGTACTCAGTTTATCGATCTTGTATGACAGGCGAAGTAGCTGCTGATTGGTATTGGTCATCAGACGCAGGGTCTGGCCTGGGTAGATCTTTTTCAGGTTATGAGTTGCCCCACCCTGTGCAAGCAGGGTGTGTAATTCCCCTGCGGAAATACCCACGCGGGTAAAGATGGCGGCCAGGCTGTCACCCGATTTTACCGTGATCTCCTGCCATTCGTCGTCAGGGTCCGCTGCCTGCAAGGACAGCTCAGGGGCAATGCCGGCGGCGGGGCTGGCAAGGGCCTGCGGGTCGAATCCGGAATCGGCTGCAGGCGCACCAATCTCCGTGTAGGGGGTGATGCCCTGGTTGCCCAGGTTCAGACGCACGTGGCGTGTGGCGCTGGCCGGTTCAGGGTTGCTGATCCACAGGGCAAGTGCTATCACGGTGGCCAGGCCTGCGAATATCAGGTAGGCGGGGCGTGAGCTTAGTACCCGTGCTCCAGTCGTCAAGGTGTACAACTTGACGTCGCGATTGGTGATGGACTGGTACTTCACTATAAGTCCTTGTAAAGGTTTGGCATAAATTAACGATTGCTGCCTGCCGGGTCAACAGTTTATTCCATTGTTTATCGTCACCCCGGGCAGGTTTCTTGATGCTGGCGTTGCATCCGGGGCCCCGTCTGCAGGTGCGGGCAGTATGTTAATCTTTCGGTTAGCCATTTATGCAGGAGAAGCAAGCAGATGACAATCGCGGAGCAGCTGGCGCAAATCAAGCGCGGTGCGGAAGAAATTCTGGTGGAAGCCGAGTTGGTGCAGCGTCTGGAGGCAGGCGGGCCACTGCGAGTGAAGGCGGGATTCGATCCCACGGCGCCGGATTTGCATCTGGGCCATACCGTGCTGATCAACAAGCTGCGGCAATTCCAGGAGATGGGTCACGAGGTGCTGTTCCTGATCGGTGATTTCACAGGCATGATCGGAGATCCGACGGGAAAGAACGTCACACGCAAGCCGCTGACGCGTGAAGATGTGTTGCGGAACGCTGCAACTTATGAACACCAGATTTACAAGATTCTGGATCCTGAAAAGACCACGGTGATGTTTAATTCCCAGTGGATGGGTGAGATGAGTGCGGCCGATCTGATTCATGTAGCGGCAAAGCATACGGTGGCCCGGATGCTCGAACGGGATGATTTCAGCAAGCGCTACGCCGGTAACCAGCCGATCGCAATCCACGAATTTCTCTACCCGCTGGTCCAGGGCTACGATTCGGTGGCCATGAAGTCTGATGTCGAGCTGGGTGGCACGGATCAGAAATTCAACCTGCTGGTTGGGCGTGAGCTGCAAAAGCACTATGGGCAGAAACCCCAGGTGATACTGACCATGCCCATCCTGGAAGGACTCGACGGTGTGCAGAAAATGTCCAAGTCGCTGAATAATTATATTGGCATCAACGAGCCGCCGGAGGAGATGTTTGGCAAGATCATGTCCATCTCGGATGACTTGATGTGGCGTTATTTTGAGCTTCTCAGCTTCCGGCCACTGGCTGAAATAGGGCGGCTGAAACGTGAGGTCGATGACGGGGCCAATCCGCGCGATATCAAGTTCCAGCTGGGGCAGGAGATCGTTGCCCGTTTTCATGACCAGGCAGTCGCGGCAGCGGCACAGGACGCCTTCGTGGCGCGCTTCCAGAAGGGGGTGCTGCCTGATGAAATGCCGGAACTGATACTGGCTAGCCAGGGCGGCAATCTGGTGATTGCGAACCTGCTCAAGGATGCCGGTCTGACCGGCAGCACCTCGGAAGCCAATCGGATGATCAAGCAGGGTGCCGTACGCATCGACGGTGAGCGCGTCAATGACAGGGAACTGGCGATCGCTGCCGGGAATACCCACGTCTTCCAGGTGGGCAAGCGCCGTTTTGCCAGGGTGACGGTTACCTGACAAGCGCATTAATTCCGATAGATTACAGCGGGTTCAGCGGAAAGGCGCTGAAATGGGAGGCGCCCGGGAATTTCCCGTGATTAACGCTGTTGAATATCCCCGTATCGGCTATAATCCATACTGTGTCAGTGCCCCGGTTCAGCCGGCCCGGACAATCTGCCGGCCCGTGTTATACCCCTGCAAAATTAATTGTGAATTTTTGTGTTCACGGGTGTTGACAGTTCAGAATTCGCGCGTACAATTTGCGCTCCTTGTCGGGCACCGTTCCTGGCAAAAGTTCTTTAAAAATTCGATCAGGTAATTTGTGTGGGCGCTTACGTCGATGGTTGTGTATGCAACAAATTTCGATGAGAGCGTCTGAAATCCGGAAACGGATGTCAATTCAAAGACAGTAATCATCGAGCAAGGATCCGGTTGCTCCTCAAAGCAACCAAGCAAACTTGAAAGTGAAGAGTTTGATCCTGGCTCAGATTGAACGCTGGCGGCATG
>Ga0210064_1000675_pt1 | contig 15824 bp, 15 predicted proteins | sample Muzzi_CordC_D2_FD_185531 | JGI IMG/M metagenome (GOLD analysis project Ga0210064, IMG submission 185531) | Wetland microbial communities from San Francisco Bay, California, USA, that impact long-term carbon sequestration - Muzzi_CordC_D2 (SPAdes) | ecosystem: Environmental > Aquatic > Marine >...
CGCGGATCCGAAGCCGGTGCTCTCGGAGATGGTCCGGGTCTGCAAGACCGGCGGCCACGTCATCGTCGTCGACATCGTCGTGCCCGACGCCGCCACTGCGACGGAGTACCAATACTACGAGTGGCTGTGCGACCCCTCCCACACGCGCTGTCTCGAGTCCGAAGAGTTCCGCAGCGACTTCCGGCTGTTCGGCTTGGAGGTCGTATCCGCACGCCATCGCATTCTCACGGAAGAGCTCGACGAGTGGCTGGACTTCTCGCTCACGCAGCAGGAAGCGCGAGCCGAGATCCTGCGCGCGGTGCGGGCCGAGCTCGACGGCGGGCCGAAGACGGGGCTGTCTCCGCGCGAAGAGGCTTCGGTGCCGTTCTTCCAGCAGCTCGATCTGGCGATCGTCGGCCGCAAGCGCCGGCTCGCTACTCGCCCGGACGCCGCTCGAGAAGCGAGACGGCGGCCACGAACAGCACGCCGGGAGTCGCGAGCAGCAGCCACAGGCGCGGGCGGCCCGAGTCGAGCGTGACCCAGACGCGGTCGCCGAAGACCAGCAGCATCGCCTCCATGCTGCCCCCCCATCGATGGAGCGAAACGATCCCCAGCACCAGCGCGGCCGCCAGCCCGACGAGCAGGGCCGCGATGACGATGCGGAAAGGGCGCTTCGTCACCGACGGCTCCGTCCGGCCGACTCCGCCGGGGTGAGCAGGCGAAGCCTGTGGCAGGGGGTTGCTGCCTGGCGCACGCGGTCGCACGGCTCCCGCTCTTCGACGGCTTCGGATTCGCGCTTCTTCATATCCTCAGGTTTTCGTGTACCACAGTTCCGTCGAGCATGTGGCGTCGCTTCCGCAGCCGAAAAATCCGGCCCGCTTGACCGATCGCCTGCGATTCTGGGAGAATCGGACGCTCTGGCAACGGAATCGAGTGCAGAAGATGTCGTCGGCGATCGCAGCACCGATTCGCGCCCCGTTCGCAGTCGCGGCGACGCCACCGGGGGGCACATCGACGGCATCGCCCGCTTCATCGACGCGAATCGGGTCGTCGTGGGCAACTGCACCTTGAACGGGCACTGCCAGCCCGGCGACCCGGACGATCAGGTCTACGACGCCACCGCGGCCGAGCTCGCGGCCGCGGGCTTCGAGGTCATCCGGATGGACTTCGAGGCGGCGATCACTCACGGGGGCGAGACCTTCGACGCCGACTACCTGAACTGGGGCATCGGCAACGGCTGGGTGATCCTCGTGGGCTTCGACAACCCCGCCACCGACGCCGCCGCGAAGGCGAAGCTCGAGGAATGGTTTCCGGATCGCGACGTCTACGTCATCGAGATGCTCGATTCCTGGATCGCCGGCGGCGGCGTGCACTGCCACACCAACGACCAACCGGCCGCAGCGACGATCGGCACGCCACCGACAGCGGATTTCAGCGTTGCCGCGGCGAGCGGCCCGGCGCCCTTCGAAGCCGACTTCAGCGATCTGTCGACCGGGAGCCCGACCGCGTGGGCGTGGGACTTCGGCGACGGAGGCGCGTCGACGGAGCCGAATCCGCTGCACAGCTACGCCGCGGCGGGAAGCTACAGCGTCAGCCTGACGGCCCGAAGCGCCGCGGGATCCGACACCCTCGTGCGTACGGACTACATCGACGTACCCGAGCCGTGTGCCATGCCGCAGCTGGGCTGCGGCGGCCTGGGCCTGTGGGCGCTCCACCGCCGGCGTCGAAGACTCGGCTTCGCTGCGGACGCGCGCGCGCATGCCTGAGCGCTTCGCCGCGTCGCCCCGCGAGGCCGGCTTTCGGATGCCCGCCGAGTGGGAGCGGCACGCGCGCTGCTGGATGGCGTGGCCGGAGCGGGAGGATCTGTGGGGCGAGCGCCTGCCCGAGACGCAACGCGCGTACGCGCGAGTCGCGCAGGCGATCGCCTCGTTCGAGCCGGTCACGCTGGTCGCATCGCCGGACGCGGTCGCCGAAGCGGCGCAACGCTGCGGCCCCGGAGTGGACACGCTCGCGCTCCCGATCGACGACGCCTGGCTGCGCGACACCGGGCCCGCGTTCCTGGTGCGTGACGACGGCGCCCGCGCAGCCTCGGCGTGGCACTTCAACGGCTGGGGCGGAAGCTTCCCGCAATGCGAGCGCGACGCGAAAGTCGCCGAGCGCCTGTGCGCGCACCTGGGTCTGCCGCTGCGGCGCGCCCACCTCAGGCTCGAGGGCGGCGCCATCTCCGTCGACGGAGCGGGAACCATCCTGACCACGGAGTCGTGTGCGCTCCACCCGAATCGCAACCCCGGCATGAGCCGGCGCGAAGTCGAGCGCGAGCTGTGTCATGCACTCGGAGCGGAGAAGGTGATCTGGCTGCCCGGCGAGCTCTCCGAAGGCGACTGCACGGACGGCCACGTCGACGGGCTCGCGTGCTTCGTGCGGCCGGGCGTCGTGCTGTCGGAGACCCTGACCGACCCCGACTCGGAGCGCAGCGCGATCCTGCGCGAGAACCGGCGCGCGCTGCAGCGAGCGACCGACGCCCGCGGCCGCCGGCTCGAAATCATCGAGCTGGAAGACGCCTGGCAGGCCGAGAAGCGCGGCGACGGCTACTACTGCATCTCGTACGTCAACTTCTATCTCGCGAACGGCGGCGTCGTGATGCCCGCCTACGACGCACCCGGTGACGAGCCCGCGCGGCGGATCGTCGAGCGGGCCTTTCCGGATCGCCAGGTGGTGCAGATCGACGTGCGCGACATCGCGATCGGCGGCGGCGGGATCCACTGCATCACCCAGCAGCAGCCGGCCTGAGGCCCTTGCCGGCTGCGTTCACGGAGGCGAAGCATGAGCGAGTATCAGGTCAGCCGGCGGAACCGCATTCGACAGATCCGGGAATACGCCGCATACGACACCGCTTCGGTTCACGCGGTCCTCGACGCGGGCCTCGTGGGTCACGTCGGCTTCGTGCAGGACGGGCAGCCCTTCGTCATCCCGATGATCTACGGGCGCGAGGGCGAGGTGCTCTATCTGCACGGAGCGAGAAAGGCCCGCATCGTGAAGCTCCTGGGCGCCGGCGCGCCGGTGTGCGTGAACGTGACCCTGCTCGACGGCATCGTCGCCGCGCGCTCCGCCTTCCACTCCTCGCTGAACTACCGCTCCGCGGTGGTCTTCGGCACCGGGCGCCTGGTCGACGACGCGGCCGAGAACCTGCACGCGCTCGAAGTCATCACCGAGCACGCCATCGCGGGGCGCTGGCGGGAGCTGCGCGCGCCCCTCGAGCGCGAGATCGCGATGACGGGCGTGATCGCCGTCGCGATCGAATCCGCGTCCGCGAAGATCTCCGACGACCCGCCGGAAGACGAGGAGGCCGACTACGCCACGCCCGTGTGGGCCGGCGTGGTACCGATCACGACCACCCTGGGCGAGCCGATCGCCGACGAGCGCGTCCCGCACGACATCCCGCCGTCGGCCTCGATCGCCGCGCTCACGGGCCGGCGACTCTGAGCGAGGCCGAGCGCGAGCGCGCTACTTCTCCACGAAGACGTCGTACAAGGCGCGTTGCACTCTCGGGGTGTCGCGCCCGCGCAGCTCGGCCGCGTCGAGAGATGCGCCGAGCCTCTTCACGCCCGTCACTCCCAGCCAGCGGAAGGGCTCGGGCTCCCAGGGCGGGAAGGGCGGGCCGACCAGCGGCAGGGTCGTGCGCTCGCTGTCGCGTTCCAGCACCAGATCCGCGAGCGTGCGCGCGGCCAGGTTCGACGCCGCGACCCCCTCGCCCACGTAGCCGCCCGCCCAGGCGAGGCCTCGGCTGCGGTCGAGACCCACGCTCGGGCGCCAGCTCCGGGGCACCCCGAGCGCGCCGCCCCAGCGGTGCGTCACGGCGTGATCGCGCAGCACCGGAAACATCGAATCGAGGATCTGCTTGACCTCGACGAAGAAGGGGTCGTCCGCGGCGAAGCGGTCGCGGACGCGAGATGCATAGAAGTAATGGCCGCGAGCGCCGAAGGCGATCCGGTCGTCCGCGGTCCGCTGGCCGTAGGTCACCATGCGCCGCGGGTCGGCGAAGGTCTCGCGATCCCGGAGACCGATCTGCTGCCACACCGCCGCGGGCAGCGGCTCGGTCGCGATCATCATCGAGTGCAAGGGCAGCAGCAGTCGCCGGCAGCCCTGAAGCGAGACCGTGTAGCCCTCGGTGGCGCGCACGATGGTATCGGCGCGCAGGCGCCCCCCGTCCGTCACGACGGCTCCGGGCTCGAGCGCGCGCGCGGGCGAATGCTCGTAGATCGGCACACCCAGCCGCTCCACGACCTCCGCCAGGCCGCGGACCAGGCGCGTCGGGTGAACCGAAGCGCAGTGGGCCAGGAAGAAGCCGCCCAGGTTCTGCGGCGAGCCGACGCGCTGCCGGCACTCGTCGGCGTCGAGCCAGCGCACGTCGTCCTCGCCGAATCCGAGCTCGCGCCAGAAGGCGACGTCGGCGCGCAGCGCGGCGAGCTGCGCCGGCACCATCGCGAAGGTGACGTTCCCGCCCCGGGCCCAGTCGCACGCAATCGCCTCGGCTTCGCACACCCGCTCGACTTCCGCGACCGTGTCGAAGATCGCGCGCTGGAGGCGGATCCCGGCCGCGCGCCGCGAGGCATCGCCTTTCAGGAACCCGGCCATCCCCGCGAGCGTCCCGAGGCACCAGCCGCCGTTGCGCCCCGACGCACCGAAGCCGGCGATCTCGGCCTCGACGATCGCCACCCGCAGCCCGGGCTCGAGCGACTTCAGGTAATAGGCGGTCCAGAGTCCCGTATAACCGGCGCCCACGATCGCCACGTCGACCTGGTCGTCCGAGTCGAGCGGCGGGCGCGGCTCGAACGGGTCGGGAACCGTCGCGTGCCAGAACGATTGGGATCGGTAGCCGGCGGCATCCATGGTTCGTGTCCTCACGGGCGAAATCAGCCGGAATCGGCCGAAGTACGGACCGTCGCCGAACCGGAGTTCCGGCGCCGGAATCGCGCTCCCGACTCCCGGAACGTCCCCCCGTGCGACACGCCACGCGGTATCATCCGCGACATGGACCGAATCGCATCCCTGATCGAACGTCAACCCAAGGGGTCCCCGCTGCTACAGGATTTCTACTCGGATCCGGAGATCTTCCGGCGCGACATCGACCGCATCCACCTCCGTCACTGGTTGTGCGTCGGCCACCAGAGCCGCATCCCGAAGAAGGGCGACTGGTTCCGCTTCGACCTCGCCGAGGAATCGATCATCGTCGCGCGCGGACGCGACGACGAAATTCGCGCGCTCGTGAACGTGTGCCGACATCGGGGCTCGCGCGTCTGCTACGAGGAGTCCGGGAACGCGCGCATGCTCGTCTGTCCGTACCACGCGTGGACCTACGATCTCGACGGCCGGCTCCGATCGACGCCCCGCATGGGCGCGAACTTCGACACGTCGCCGCACGCACTTGCCCGGATCCACGTGCGCATTCTCGAAGGCCTGATCTTCGTATGCTTCGCGGACGATCCGCCCGGACTCGAAGACGCCGAGCGCGTGCTGCGCGACTCGCTGGGCCGCTACGGCTGGGCCGACGCGCGCATCGCGCACCGCCAGACCTACTCGGTGGACGCGAACTGGAAGCTCGCCACCGAGAACTACCAGGAATGCTACCACTGCACGGCGGCACACCCCGAGTTCTCGCGCTGGCACACGACCGAGAAGCCCGACGAAGAAGTCGCCGAGCTGCGAGCCGCCGCCGCGCAGCGAGCGCGGGCGATGGGCATCGAGATTCCATACGTCGACGACTGGCCCTACGGCGCACCGGGCCAGGAGATGGCCGACTCCGCCTACGACGCCACCTACCCGGGCGCGGTCACCGGCAGCGAAGACGGCCGACCCGTGGCGCCGTTGATGGGCGACTTCAGCGACTACGACGGTGGCTTCAGCTATGCGGACGCCGGCCCCGCGAGCTTCTTCCTCGCCTATCCGGACCACGGAATGGTGTACCTCTTCATCCCGCGCACGGCGCAGAAGACGGACATGGAGATCATCTGGCTGGTCGCCGCGACCGCGCGCGAAGGGGTCGACTACGATCTTGCGAAGCTCACCTGGCTGTGGGACGTCACGACCATCGCGGACAAGCTCATCATCGACCAGAACCAGCAGGGTGTGAACTCGCGCTACTACCGCCCGGGCCCGTACGGCCCGATGGAGTCGCAGACGCGCTCCTTCAGCGAGTGGTACCTGAAGCAGCTCGGCGCCCCTCCGGCCGATTGAGCATGCCCCCCCGAACGATCGAACGGCCGAAGCTCGGCCGCGGCGCTCCGGGCCGGACGCCGCCCCGGGTCCGCTGGCGCCGATTGGCGTTAATTCGTTGATGGTCCTCAATACGCCACGATCACAATCGAGCAAAAACAGTCACTTACAGCCCACAAAGAAAAGACTTGTTGATTTATTTGAACACTGAGACACTGCAGATTCCCGGGGCCGGGCAAGGAGCGAGCCATGCAGGAGACCATCTCCCACCGCATCGAAGACCAGCGGGGGGACGACGATTCGGGCGGGACCGTCCGCCGGCTCGGCCCCACCGGAGCGGGAAGGCGAGGAAACGCAGCGTGGTCCTAGACGCGATCGGCAGCGGCCTCGTTTCCCATTCCCGTTTCTGCCCGCCGTAGGCGGTCGAGCTGCCGAGCTCGACACCATCGAAAGCTCGCGAGGCGCTAACTTGCTGAAGCAGCTACGGGGAACTCGATGCGGCCGGAGGCGACACGGGCCCATCGCGATGATTGCAAGGTCGCGGGAGGATTTCATGGGACGATCGAAGCGCTCTCTCGTCGGGCTGTTCGCCCTGGGAGCCCTGTGGCTCTCGGGTTCGGCGTACGCCGAACCCGAGCCGGATTCGGCCGCGCAGGCGGATTCGGCCGCGCAGGCGGGCTCGGCCGCGCAGGCGGGCTCGGCCGCGGCGGCGGAGTCTCCGACCGAGATCCTCGAAGACGCAGCAAAGATTCGCCGTGAGGCGAACGCAGCGCTGTCCGAGACACAGAGCCGCGTGGAAGCTCTCAGCGACGCCACCGACGACCTCCTCACGCAGTACCAGTCGGCGCTGCGCCAGCACGAGTCGTTGCTCATCTACAACCGCCAGCTCGAATCGCTCATCGCCGCGCAGGCCGTCGAACGGGCGTCGCTGATCGATCAGGTCGATCAGGTGGAGCTCGTAAGCCGCGACGTAACGCCGCTGATGCTGCGGATGATCGACGCCTTGGATGCGTTCATATCGCTCGACGTTCCGTTCCTCGAGGCGGAGCGCACGGAGCGGACTCTCGAGCTCCGCAAGCTCATGCATCGCGCCGACGTGACCGAGGCCGAGAAGTATCGCCGCATCATGGAGGCGTACCAGATCGAGAACGATTACGGCCGCACGATCGAAGCCTACCGCTCGACGCTCGCCCAGGGCGACAAGGAGGTGACGGTCAACTTCCTGCGGGTCGGTCGCATCGCGCTCATCTACCAGACATTGGACGAATCCGAAGCGGGAGCCTGGAACCAGGACACGCGCCGCTGGGAGCCACTGGACGCGAACCTCCGCTCCGCGATTCGAGACGGCCTGCGCATCGCGCGCAAGCAGTCCGCTCCGGACCTGATCCGGTTGCCGCTTCTGGCGCCCAAACGGGGAGAGATCTGATGCGGCTGCAGCCCGGATCCATGGCCAGACGATGCTTCCTGACGGCGCTGACCATCGCCGCCACCGCGATCGCGGCGCAAGCCCAGGAGCCGCCCGCCGCGACGCCGACCCCCGACGCCGACACTCCCGCCGCCGACACCCCGGCCGCGACGTCGGGCCCCGCCGATGCGCCCACGCCGGTCTCGCTCGACGAGCTGCTGGACCTCGTGAAGACGGGCTACCGCAGCGAGCAAGCGGCCGACCGGGAGCGCGTGGCGCGCTTCGTCGCGGCCAAGGAGAAGCAGACCGAGCTGCTCCAGGAGCTGCTCGCCCGCGTCGCGGCCGAGGAGGCGCGCAGTGGACGGATGGAGACGACGTTCGCGGCGAACGAGACGGAGCTGGCGCAGTTGCAGGAGAACCTCGAGCAACGACTCGGAACGATGGGCGAATTGTTCGGCGTGGTTCGCCAGGTCGCGGGCGACTTGCAGGCCAACGTCTGGGAGTCGGCTACGAGCTCGCAGATCCCGAAGCGAGAAGAGCTGCTCGAGAAGCTCGGCCGCGGCAAGGAGCTGCCGAAGACGGACGATCTCGAGAAGCTCTGGTTCGAGCTCCAGCGCGAGATGACGCAGCAGGGAAAGGTCTCCCGCTACCCCGCCACGGTACTCACGACGGACGGCGACGAAGAGCAGCGCGAGGTGGTTCGCGCGGGCGTGTTCTCGATCGTGTCGAACGGGCGGTATCTCGTCTGGGATCCGGACATCCAGAGGATCCGCGAGCTGAATCGCCAGCCCCCGACCCGCTACCTCCAGACCGTGGCTCCGTACGAGGCGAACACCGGCACCGGCTTCGGCGTCCTCGCAATCGACCCCTCGCGCGGCTCGCTGCTCACGGCCCTGATCGACACACCGAGCCAGAAGGAGCGGGTCCAGCAGGGCGGAGCCGTCGGCTACGCAATCATCGTGATCGGCGTCATCGCACTGGTGGTCGGGTTCGCGAAGTTGCTCTCGCTGTCGATCACGAGCCGGAAGGTGAAGGCCCAGCGCGGGCGCAAGGAAGCCAGCCCGAACAATCCACTGGGTCGCGTGCTACAGGCCTACGAGAACAGCGCGAGCCTCGATCCCGAGGCCCTCGAGCTGCGACTCGACCAGGCGGTGATCGAAGAGGCGGACCGACTGGATCGGTTCATGTGGCTCGTGCGCGTGGTCTCCGTGGTCGCGCCGCTGATGGGCCTGCTCGGCACCGTGACCGGAATGATCAAGACCTTCCAGGCGATCACGATGTTCGGCGCCGGCGACCCGAAGATGATGGCGGGAGGCATCTCGGAGGCTCTGGTCACGACCATGCTGGGACTGATGACGGCCGCGCCGCTCGTGCTCCTCTACGCGTTCCTCTCGACCAGCCGCAAGCGGATCCTCTCGATCCTGATGGGCCAGAGCGCGGGCCTGGTGGCGATGCGCGTCGAGGAATCGAGCACCAATGGCTGAGATCGAGGCCTACGCAGCAGTTCGCGATTTCGTCGAGACGGGCGGCGACGTGCTCCTCGTCATCGCGGTCGTGATGTTCGCCATGTGGATGTTGATCCTCGAGCGTTACTGGTTCTTCACCTGGGTTCATCCGAAGATCGCGAGTCGAGTGCTGAAACAGTGGGAGTCGCGACGGGACCACCAGAGCTGGTACGCGCGTCAGGTCCGGTTGCTGCTCATCACGGACGTGGACATGGAGCTCCAGCGCGGACTCCAGATCATCAAATCGCTCGTGGCGCTGTGCCCGATGCTCGGGCTGCTGGGCACGGTGACCGGCATGATCGAGGTCTTCGACGTGATGGCGATTGCGGGCAGCGGCAACGTGCGCGGCATGGCCGGCGGAATTTCGAAGGCGACGCTGCCGACGATGGCGGGGATGGTGGCGGCGCTCTCGGGGCTGATCTTCAGCGTTCAGCTCGAGCGTCGCGCAAAGAAGGAAGGTCGACTGATGGCGGATCGACTGATCATCGAGCATGGCTGAGAACGGCGGGGGAGACGACGGATGCGAATGAACATGTCCCAGTTCGACGACGAAGAGGACAACGAGGTCAACCTCACGCCGATGCTCGACGTCGTGTTCATCATGCTGATCTTCTTCATCGTGACGGCCTCCTTCGTGAAGGAGGCGGGGATCGACGTCAACCGGCCGAACGCATCGACGGCGGAGCGCAAGGAGAAGGGCAACATCCTGGTGGCGATCTCCGAGAACAACCAGATCTGGATCGACAGGCGCCAGGTCGATCCGCGAGCGCTGCGCGCGAACATCGAGCGCATGCACGCCGAGAATCCGAACGGCGCCGTCGTGATCCAGGCCGACGAAGAGAGCAAGAACAAGCTGCTCGTCCAGGTGATGGACGCGGCGCGCATGGTGGGCGTCAAGAACGTGTCGATCGCCGCTGAAGTAGTCGACTAAGTGTATGACGCTTCGACTTCTCGGAGTTTCGGCAATCGCGGCGACCGTCACCTTCGCGCTCTTCTGGGTGATGCAGGCGCTGGTCGGCGTCGCGGGCGAGATACTCGAGGAGAAGAAGCCCCTCATAGTGGACTTCGTCCGCCTCAAGCGCGATTCCGAGCCCGAGACGAAGAAGCGCGAGATCCCGGATCGGAAGCAGCCCGAGCAACCGCCGCCGCCGCCCCAGATGAACTTCAGCCAGAACCTGGCACCCGACGACTCGGCGGCCGTGATCGTTCCCGACGTCGACGCCGGGCTCGAGCTCGCGTCCGCCGACCTCAGCTCGGGGGGCTCCGACCGCGACGTGGTGCCGCTGGTGCGCGTCGAGCCGCAGTACCCGATGAGCGCGAAGCAGCGCGGCGTCGAGGGCTGGGTCGAGCTCCGCTTCACGATCACCGCAGCGGGCACCGTCAAGGACATCGTGGTCACCGCCTCCAATCCCGGGACGATCTTCAACAGGGCCGCGGTGCAAGCCGTGAGCAAGTGGAAGTACAACCCCAAGATCCAGCACGGAACCGCAGTGGACCGGCCGGGCGTCCGGCAACGGATCAAGTTCGAGCTGCCGAGGTGACACGATGGAGCGTTGGATCGGCCGCCTGATCGTCTGCGCTTCGCTTCTGGTCGCCGCCGCCGCGATCGCCGACGAGATGCCGGATCTCGACACCCTGCGCAAAGAGAGGGACGAGCAGCTGGCCCGCTACTTCGTGCGAGAGCTCACCCAGAAGCGCCTCAACAGCGCGGTCGAGCTCCTCGAGGGCGGGCAGTACGCCGAAGCCCGCAAGAAGCTCGAGGACTTGAAGTTCGCGCGCCTGAACCCGTACGAGCGTGCGCTCGCGTATCGCTTCCTCGCGTACGCCGCGATCGGCCAGGAGGACTCCGAGGCGGCCGTCGGGTACTTCGAGAAGGTGGTCGAGCAGGAAGCCCTGGGAATCGACGACGAGGCCAGCGTGCGCTTCAGCATCGCGCAGATCTACGCGTCGATGGGCGAGTGGCAGAAGGTCGAGGAGGAGCTGCGAGAGTGGTTCCTCTACGTCGACGAGCCGAATGCGGTCGCCTACTACCTGCTCGCGATCTCGCACTACCGCCGCGAGCAGTACGACCAGGCGCTGGCCCCCGCACTCAAGGCCCTGGAGATCTCCGACGAGCCGAAAGAGAGCTGGCTCCAGCTCGCCGCCGCGCTGCACCTGCAGGCGGAAGACTACGACAGCGCCGTCCCGATCCTCGAAGAGCTGGTGACCCGCTTCACGAAGAAGCAGTACTGGATACAGCTCTCGCTCATCTACGGCGCCCGGGGAGACTACGAGAACGCGATGGAAATCCAGCAGCTCGCGTACGCTCAGGGCCTGCTCACCGAGGACGACGAGCTGCGTCGGCTGGCGCGCACCTACCTGTTCCACCAGCTCCCCTATCCGGCCGCAGAGGTGCTCGAACGCGGCCTCGCCGAGGGTCGAATCGAACCGGACCGCGAAGTGCTCGAGCTCCTCGGCAACTCGTGGATCGCGGCCCGCGAATACGAGAAGGCCCTCGCGCCGCTCCGGCGGGCGGCGGAGCTGTCGGACGACGGGCGACTCTACCTGCGCCTCGGGCAGGTTCGCATCCAGCGCGAAGACTGGAAGGAGGCAACCGAGCTGATCCGGAAGGCGATCGAGAAGGGCGGCCTCGAAGATACGGGCAGGGCGCAGCTGCTCCTCGGGATCTCGTACTACAGCGACGATCTCACCGGGCCCGCGCTCACCGCCTTCCGGATCGCGCAGCAGCACGCGTCGACTCGAAAAGAAGCGACTGCTTGGCTGGCGCACATCGAACGTCAGGGTCGGGACGGCTAGCGGCCCGGGCAGCATCGTGGATGGAAGGTCCGGGCCATCGAAAGCCGGTCGCCCGAACCTTCAGGAGAAGCCAGAACATACGAGAAGACAACAGGAAAACGGAGTCGTTATGCCGCGCTCACTCGAAAAATCCAATCGACACTACGAGAGGGCAGTAAAGCAACTACCACTTGGGGTCTCGTCGAACTGGCGAGCCTGGGGACCGGACAAGACGATCTACGTCGAGCGCACGAAGGGCGCGCGCATCTGGGACATCGATGGCAACGAGTACATCGACTACCGGATCGGCTACGGCCCGACGATCCTCGGCCACTGCGATGACCGGGTCGACGCCGCCGCACGGGAAGGCATGAAGGTCGGCGGGACGTTCGCACTCTCCACCATACGCGAGTCCGTCGTCGCCGAACGCATCAAGAAGATGGTGCCCTCCGTGGACCTGGTGCGATTCGCGAACTCCGGGACCGAAGCGGTGATGGCATCGCTTCGACTGGCGCGCGCGTTCAGCGACAAGGACGGGCACATCATGGTCGAAGGCGGCTTCCACGGCCAATTCGACTCCGCGCTCTGGGAGATCGCGCCCGACGAGGACCTCACGGGTGGACTCCGCCCGGCCGGGGCGGGCGTGCCGAAGGTGCTGCGGGACCTGGTCAACATCGTTCCGCTCAACGACGCGAATCGACTCGAGGACGTCCTGAAGCGGCGCAGTGACTCGATCGGTGCATTCGTGATCGAGCCGATCCTGGGCAATGCGGGCAGCATCACCGCCGAGCCGCAGTACCTGAAGGATGCTCGCGAGCTGTGCGATCGCTTCGACGTCATCATGCTCATCGACGAGGTCAAGACCGGCTTCCGGGTCGCGCGCGGCGGAGTGCAGGAGCTGATGGACGTGCGCGCAGACCTGTGCACGTTCGCGAAGGCGCTGGGCAACGGCTATCCGATCTCCGCGCTCGGGGGCCGCGAGGACATCATGCGGATGATCGGCGGCGACGACGGCATCGCGCAGGGCGGCACCTACGCCGCGCACCCCGTGTCCCTGGCCGCCGCCGACAAGACCCTCGAGATCCTCGACGAGACCGACACCCTCGAGCAGATCGCGGACTACGGCCACCGGATGCAGCAGGGCATCGGCGAGATCCTCTCGCATCGCGGGATCGCCCACGTCTTCAGCGGGCATCCTTCGATGGGCGGACTCTTCTTCACCGAGTCCGTGCCGCGCAACTATCGAGAGTGGGCGACGACCGACTACGAGCTCTACAACAGCCTGGCCGCCGAGCTCATCGAGCTCGGAATCCTCTGCGAGCCGGACTCCCGCGAGCCGTGGTTCGTGAGCGCCGCGCACGACGATGCCTGCCTGGCCGAAACCCTCGAGAAGTTCGAGACCGCGCTCAGGACGGTTCTGGATCGGCAGGGAGCGTCCAACGCGAACGTCTAGCCGGGTGCTGAAGAAGGCCGGTTCTGTTGGATCCGCGCGAGCTCGGGGGGTGCCTGCCGCTCCCTGATCGGCCGACGGTCGCGGCAGGCACCCCCCGAGCTCGCGCAACCATCACGGGACTTCTTCAGCACCCGGCCAGGGTTTCCGGGCGTCGTTCCGAAGCAACCGCAGCCGGCAGAGCTCGCCTCCGTCGGCTGCGGTCTCCGCCGCACCGGACCGCCCGCGTGCGAGCGACCGGAAGCGTCAGCGGAGCAGGCGGTCGAGATCGCGCTTCATCACGCCGTTCAGGATGATGGATCGCATCATCTCGGAGGTGCCTTCCCAGATGCGGTCGACGCGCGTATCCCGGAACAGCCGCTCGACCGCGTAGTCGCAGCAGTAGCCGCGACCACCGAAGGCCTGCACGGCGCGATCCGCCACGCGATGCGCCATCTCGGATGCGTAGAGCTTGGCGATGGACGCCTTGGTGTGCAGCTCCTTCACGTCGCACGCGCCCGCGTCCTCCTCCCAGGCGGTCTTGTACGTCACGAGTCGGGCCGCGTAGAGCTCGGTCGCCGAGTCGGCGAGCAGCCAACCGATCCCCTGGTGCTCGTAGAGCTTCTTGCCGAAGGTCTCGCGTTCCCCGCACCACGCCTTCATCTCCTCCATCAGGCGCTGGGCGGCTCCGAGGGAGCGGGCGGCAATGTGCAGTCGTTCCTCGCGAAACCACGCCTTGCTGATCGCGTCGGCCTCGCCGCGCTGGCCGAGCATCTGCCCTTCCGGAACGGCACAGTCCTCGAAGACGATCTCGGCATGCTCGTCCTCGGAGCGGTTCATGAAGCGGGGGAGCCGCTTGATCCGCATTCCGGGCGTGCCGTGATCGACGAGGAAGAGCGTCTCCTCGCCGGGTGCGGTGAGCGTGTGCACGATGACGGCGAGTCCCTTCTCGCCGCCGCTCACGAACCACTTCTCGCCGTTGATGACGTAGTGGTCGCCCCGCTTGACCGCGCTCGTCGTCAGGTTGGTGGTGTCCGATCCGGCTCCGGGCTCGGTGACCGCGTAGGAGGCGGTCCACTCGCCCGTCAGGGCCGGCTCGAGGTACTTCTTCCGCTGCGCTTCGTTGCAACGCTGGAGCGCGTTGTAGGGTCCGCCGACGTAGCCCCAGAGGTGGTTGGTCGCGCGCCCGGCCTGCTCCTGGACGATGACCTGCGCGAGCACGGAGGAGCCGAGTCCGCCCTGCTCCTGCGGAACGTTCATCGGCCACAGACCGTCCCGGCAGGCGCGTTCGCGAATCCTGGCGCGTGCGGCCTCCGAGATGCACGAGTGCTCGTCGACCTCGAGCTCGTGCGGGATGAGCTCCTCGTTGGTGAAGCGCCGGGCGGTTTCCTGGAGCCGCTTCAGCTCGTCGGGCAGTTCGAAGTCCATGGCGTCATCTCCTGTTCAGGCACTCGAGTCGGGTTCGTCGGTGTTCGGCACGACCAGCGCATCGACCACGATCGCTCGGTCCGGAAGGGCGACGAGCGGATTGACGTCGACCTCGCGGATGCAATCTCCGAGATCCGCGGCGAGCGCCGCGAGCGCGAGCGCCGCACGCACGATCGCCTCGCTGTCCGCCGGCGGTCGGCCGCGAACACCGCGCAGCAGCGGCGCTCCGCGCAGACTTGCCAACGCGCCCGCGACCTCGGCGGACGTGGTCGGCAGCGGCAGCATGCGGAAGTCCTTCAACACCTCGACGAAGATGCCGCCGGTCGCGATGGTGAGCATCGGCCCGAACTGCGGGTCGAACACCAGACCGAGAAGCAGCTCGCAACCGTCCGGAACCATCTCCTGGACGAGCACCCGGGGTCCGAGCCGCGCTTCGAAGTCGCGGTAGGCGGCGGTGAGCTCGTCGGAGTCCGCCACTCCGAGCCGCACGCCGCCGTGCTCCGTCTTGTGAAGGTCGCCCGCGGCCGTCTTCAGCGCGATCGGATAGCCGATCTCCGCGGCGGCTCCGAGGGCGTCGGCGAGCGTCGCAACGGCGCGCTCGCGCGTCGTCTCGAGGCCGTAGGCGCGCAGCAGCTGCTTGCTCGCGTGCTCGTCGAGGGGCCCCGTCGCGGTCTCGAGCCGCCGCCGCAGCTCGCCTGTTTGCGGCGGCCGTTCGACCGCGCGCGCTTCGTCCTTCGCCTGCGCGCGCGCGCGCTGGAAGGCGGCGTATTCGATCGCGTGCTTTGCGGCGCGCAACCCCGTCTCGGTTCCCAGCAGGATCGGGATTCCGAGCTCGCGCAAGCGACGCAGCTGCGGCGAACTCGCCGACGCGCTCGCGTGAACCATGAACGCGAGCGGGTTCTGCAAGCGCCCGTTCACGCTCGCCGCGATCCCGGGGTAGGACATCTCCGCGTCGTCCATCGGCGGCAGGTCGACGGCGAAGAGCGTGAGGCCGGTCGCGGGATCGGCGTCGAGCGCGAGCACACTCTCGACGAAGATGTCGTCGGAGCCGTTCCCGGTCCCCCAGGCGTCGAGCGGATTGATCGGATCG
>Ga0210064_1000676_pt1 | contig 15823 bp, 13 predicted proteins | sample Muzzi_CordC_D2_FD_185531 | JGI IMG/M metagenome (GOLD analysis project Ga0210064, IMG submission 185531) | Wetland microbial communities from San Francisco Bay, California, USA, that impact long-term carbon sequestration - Muzzi_CordC_D2 (SPAdes) | ecosystem: Environmental > Aquatic > Marine >...
GGGTTTCATAGTCTTGTTGCATGTAAGCCGTCCGCCTTGGGCCTGTTCGAAAGCACCATTATATCGGCATGGGACATTCTCCTGTAGGAGTGGGTTTGGAGGGGACAGGAGGGGACAGATTTGAAATCTGTCCCCTAGCCCCCCCATGCGCAAGCCCCTCTAAAAGAGCCGCACAGCGAAAGGTTTTCTTCCCCGAGGCTCGATTTTTCCCGCCTGATCGGGAACACCTTTCTTCTTTTTCCAGGGCTATCAAGTTCCCCCCCTCAGCGACGATAAGCGATCTAGCCACTCACAGTGCAACAGGGGCATCCGGGTGGTTAAGAATTCGATTTGACGCGTTTGCGCGCTTTCCGCCCGTTTCGGTGAAGCGTCGATGGTTTCGTTTGTGACCAGTCTGCGTCAGGCCGTTTTTCTCGTGTTGCCATCCGCGGAGACGGAGTCAGTCCGGGATCCCCAGTCTAACGGCTGGCTTCGTTCTCCGCGTTTTTCGAGTTTCAGAAATGATCGGAGTACTGTCATGTCACATGTTGCGATGAATGTTTCCGAGGATGTAGGCGTCGCATCTTCCCGTTTGGTCAAGCCGGCAGGCCGGGTATTGGTTCTGCTGAGCGCAATGGTTCTGAGCCTTTCGGCCTGCGAATCCATGAAGAGCACGATGGATTCCATGAATTTTTTCGGCGAAGACGACAAGTCGGCCAGCGTCAGCGCCGAGGAGGATCACGCCGATGCTACCGCCGATCCCCGCAAGCATGCGGTGACACGCGCCGGCGTTGAAGCAATCAACCCCGAACAAGCGGGTTCTTACATGGATCAGCAAGAAGCCATGCTGCGAGAGCAGCTTGCTGGCACCGGTGTCACCGTTACCCGTGTGGGAGAAACGATCATACTCAGTATGCCTGGCAGCAAAACATTCGCCAGCGGTTCCAGCCAGGTGGAGGCTACGTTCTTTCCGGTTCTGAATTCTGTCGTGGTCGTGCTCGATGAGTACAGCAAGACCTACGTCGACATCGTCGGACACACCGACAGCAAGGGATCGAAACAGTACAACCAGCGTCTCTCCGAAGAACGTGCCAAGAGCGTCGCCCATTACCTCGAGTCCCGCGAGGTCATCGCCGAGCGAGTCAAGGCCGAAGGTATGGGAGAGGCCGATCCGATTGCCAGCAACGACACGCGGGAAGGCCGTGCCACGAATCGGCGCGTGGAGATCAAGCTCAAGCCCGTGACGTAGATGGGTGATCTGAAAGGTCACGGATGACCCGCGTCACCAGGCTTCGCTACAGGCTCCTTGTCTATACCCCCACCCTGCCCCTCCCCCTCGAGACGAGGGGGAGGGGACTTAGTCTGAAATGCTGGTGTAGTGTCTTTATGCGCTGCTAATCAGCCCATGCGTAGCGGACGATTCCACGCCTGACTCTTTGGCCTGGTCGCCCGCTTGGGGGGTCGGGGCGGGTAACGTAGAATGCCGGGCCTTGGCTTTGTAATCAGGGCAATGGCGCATGCCGGCTATCGATACCTTGCTGATATTCACGGCAGCCGCGCTGCTCATGAACATCTCGCCGGGCCCATCGAATTTCTATGTGATGTCGCGCAGCATCGCTCAAGGCCCGCGCGGCGGTGCGGTGGCCGCCATGGGCTTGGCGTTTGGCAGTCTGGTTCACGTTCTGGCGGCGGCATTCGGGCTGGCGGCGATGTTTCATTACTTTCCAGCCGCTTATGGTGCCGTGAAGATTCTTGGTGCTGCGTATCTCATCTATCTCGGTATCCGGTTCTTGCTTGACCGCGATGGCCGCGTGGCGGCGGTTGCAGGCAGCGCGCGCCGGCCTCAAAGACAAATTCTCGCCGAGAGTGTTCTGGTCGAGATCCTGAATCCGAAAACAGCACTGTTCTTTATCGCCTTTTTACCGCAGTTCGTGGACGTCTCCCGCGGGCCGCCGGGGCCGCAACTTCTCATCCTGGGGACTATCGTGACCTTGTCCGGGATTCCCTGCGATCTCTTCGTTGCCTGGGCCTCGGGTTCGGCGGCCAAGATGATCTCCCAAAGCGCGGGATTACGCCGACTTCAAATGGTTTTGTCGGGTACGATTCTTATCAGCCTGGGACTCTATGCCGCGCTCTCGGAACGCGCCGACTGAATGGCCACAAAAGCCGTTTCTTCGAAATGCGTGCTCATTGTCGGCGCATCGCTGTGTGTGCTGTTCACGCCGGTAACCTGGTCCGAACCGATTGTCGCGCTGGTGGGCGATAGTTACCGCCTCAAAGTGATGCGCGACCTGGCGGCGGATGAAGGCAGCGAGATTCGGAGCCGGAACAAAATCGAAGCATTGCAGTCGAAAAGCACCGGCGTGACTTTGCGAACACCGATGCCCGCGGCGGGCGTCACGCGCGTAGCGGACATACTGCAAGACGCCGACATCGCACTCATCGTTGTGGACGCGACCATCGGTCCGACCGACATTGTTCGCGAGCACATTCTCATCGCCCGCCAGGCGCGGGTGCCCATGCTGGCCTTGTTGCTTGGCAATGTGGCTCGTTTGCAAGCGGGCGCGCCGAAGGAAAGCGCCGAGTTGCTGGCCATCGAGGCCGAAGAGATCAGAGCCTTGCTGTCGGCCTATGATCTTGATGATGCCACCTTCAGGGTTTACTACGACGCCGAGGCGCCCGGCGTGGCAGCTCAGGGCGCCGCCCCTGGCAGCCGCGAAGCGCTGCGTGCCCTGTCGAATTTTGCCACGCGGCGCATTCGCCCGGCGGCCATGGGGCAGGTGAGCGAGATCTGGGCTGCAGTTTATTTGCTGACGGATTCGGAGACGGCTGGAAAGGCCACCGCGTTGGCACCTGGGGACACAATCGTGCTCTGGAGCGAAGGCGTGCAGTCGACGGCAAAGTTGAGTTCAGTCAGTACCTATCAACCGGGCGAATTTCGAGAAATGTCACTCACTCTGGTGGCGCCAATCGCGGCTGCCGAAGGGTCGCGGCTTCTGCTGGTACGGGGCGGGAACGTCGTGGGTATTGGCGCCATAACCCAAATTATGCAGTGAACTCAGACGGAATACTCAAACATGCACTTTTTGTAGGCCGCTTTCCGGGCCTTTGCCGCTCTGGACTCGATGCTTTCCTGTTTGCTCTCATTGGTGACACCCCCCTCTTTAACGATCTGCGCACTTTGCTTCCAAACCTCTGAGGCGGCCAAGGCGCCTTGCGCCTCGCAGTTGCGGTTAACTGCGCGCGAGGTTACCTGCTCTTGAGTCGGCGGCGCCGCGCAAGCAGTGAGGAAAACGACTGCTGGGAGAAGGTACTTCACGGACGGGGTGAACTTGAGGCATGGCATGGTTCTGTAGTCTATCACGGTGCAGCAGGATCGCTTTTTGGAAGTATAGAGCGTATAGCGCTTCTTGCCGGGCGTGACCGCGCGCGGCGAAACCCAACTTTCGGGGACAGAACTAAAATGGGGACAGATCTATTTTTCGCGAGGACAATCTCCACGTCATCCGGTGGGGCAAGAAAAATAGATCTGTCCCCATTTCAGTTCTTCCGGCGCATCAGTCGAAGTTCCCTCCCCCTCGTTTCGAGAGGGAGGGGCAGGGAGGGGGTGTAGACCAAGGAGCGCACAACGAAGCCGATTTAACCGGGGACCACCACTGCCCCCCCGGTAGGTTGGGCTTCGCTGCGCTCAGCCCAACCTACCGGGGAATAGTGAGGGCCTGGAGTAGGTTTGCATCTGTTGCTCAATCGGGGGTGTGGATCAAAAAGCCTCTTATGGGGCCGCCGACCCAGTCGCCCGACCAGCGCGTGGTGCGCTCCCCGGCGTCCAGAACGAAGCGCGCCCGCACGCTCCAGGCATATTCAGTGTTCGGCGCAAGGGGTTGGGTGACGCGGAACTCAGTCACGGCGATATTATTTTGCTCTAAAACAAGAACGGCGGTGCGATGTTCCTCGTCGAGCCTGTAAATACGCAGGTCGTAGCGCAGGTCGGAGAGCCGCTGGAGTCTTCTCTGAAAATCAGCGATCAACACTTGTTCGCCTGGAAAGCTTCGCCAGCGGAAGGTTGGCTCCAGAGAGGTGACCGGCGAGGCGTATGGGGAACCAGCATACGAGTACGCGTGCGCCGGCGGCGACACTGGTTCCACCACGTAGTGCCGTTGCTCCGAGGCAGGGTCCGAGAACTCGAAGGCCGGCATCAACGGATATACCAGCAGCAGATCATCCACAATCTGCTCGGCGATTTGCTCGAAGCCGACTTCCAGTGCACGACGCAATGCCGCGCCGTCGTCCGCGCCCCATTGCCGAAACAGTTTTTTGCCTGAAACAAAACTGTAACTTCGGTTGTAGATTTCGCGGGAGTCTTCGAGACGCACGACACGCACCCGTGTACGCACCGATACCGGGCTGGGGAGATTGGTGGTGGCGCCGCTGCGCCACGCCGGCAGCAGCAGCTCTTCGACGCCGATTTCGATGACGCTGTCGACTTCCTGGTCGAAGCGCCAGGGATGCCCCCGCCGTGAAGTCTTGTCCTCCGGCAACGGCGGCGCTTGCACAACCAGCGCAGGGGCGCCGGACCGGGCGGCGATGCGCAACATCCGATCGCGCAGCGCCGCGTGGGAATAATATTCCTCCAAGACATCGCGAATCGCGAAACTGCTGGCTTTTACTTGTTGCTCGGATTCCGCCGACATGGCCCCCAAACCGGCGCCAACGGCGGCGCACAGGGGGGAGACGATAAGGCCGATGGGGCCGCCCTGGGCGGCGCACTGCACGAACCACAGTCCGGCCCCCTGGTAGAGGGCATCATCGCCGCTCGGCGGTGTTTGCACGGTCTTACCAGGGGTCCGCCCCGGTACGGCGATACCGATCTGTCCAAGCCCGGCCCGCTGGGCTTCGGTCAGATAATCGGGCGTGAAGCCAATCAGGGACTCATAGAGGGCCGGATTGCCGGCAAAGTCCGTGTTCGAGGCCTTCGCCTGGAGGTCACTGGCGGCGCCAGGAGGCAGGTCCATGCCGACGGCGTCGTCCAGGCGCACCGCATCGCCATCACAGAGAATGGACGTATAGCATCTCCGATAAAGGCGGTGGTGCTGGCAGCTCACGCCGACGATGGCATTGGCACCCAGATCCGCGGCCTCCAGCTTCATGTCGTAGAGGGCCTCGTATTTGGTTACCACCTTGTGGGCGGGGTGTTGGCGCGGCGCCGGGGAAAGATTGCAGGAAAGGCCCTGAATACGCTCCAACAGCTGATAGTCGAGCGGGGGCTGTTCACCCGCCATGTAGATGGCGATTTGGTCGACCCTGGCGAATTCCTGCGGCGACAACCCGTCGCGGCGCGGATCCGTGGCGCAACCGGCGGCCGCGGCGGCCAGCGTCCAGACCGGCAATCGGGTCAGCATCCGGGCCACGATCCGGGCCACGATCCGGGCCACGATTCGGGCCACGATTCGGGCCTGCGCCCCAAGCGCCTGCCGATCGCGATCCCGGGCCCTCAACAGCAGCCGTTTTCCAAGTGCAGTGGCCAGATCCGCATTCGTATTCCATGCAAGGCTAAACAGGCCGCCAAATTAACCCTATTATGTAGTACGTCGGCATCACGCCGAAGTGGCCGAGCACCGCACGTCCTTGAGCGACTTACAGAATCAACACGCACTAGCCGTCGGATACCAGCTGCACTGGTTCCAGATCCAGAGCATCCTCGGCGTGGGCGGCTTCGGCATTACTTACCTTGCCCGCGACGGCAATCTCAAGCGCTCCGTCGCCATAAAGGAGTTTCTGCCGTCGGATTTGTCCGTGCGCCGCGAGGATAGCACCGTGGAACCGGTCTCCGAGAACGAATCGGCGACCTTCCGCTGGGGCCTCGACCGGTTCTTGAGCGAGGCGCGCACCCTGGCCCGCTTTCAGCACCCCAATATCGTCGGCGTGCACAGCGTCTTCGAGGCCAACAACACCGCCTACATGGTGATGGAGTACGAGCAGGGACGCAGCCTCGGCGCGGTTCTACGCGATCCGGACAGTTGCCGCGAGGACAAGCTGCGCGAGCTGCTGATGCCACTGCTGGACGGCCTGGAACGGGTGCACGAGGCAGGTTTCGTGCACCGGGACATCAAGCCCAATAATCTCTTCGTGCGCGACGATGGCTCGCCCGTGGTGCTGGATTTCGGTTCGGCCCGGCAAGCGCTGGGCGTGGAGACCCGTACCCTGACGTCCCTGGTGACCCCCGGTTACGCCCCTTTCGAGCAGTACAATGCCAATCGCGACGGCGACAAGCAGGGCCCGTGGACCGATATTTATGCCCTCGGGGCGACCCTTTACCGCGCCGTCACCGGAAAAGGCCCGGTGGACGCGCTGACCCGCGCCGGCGCTATTTTGAAAGGTCACAAAGATGTTTTAATCCCCGCCAGCGTTGCCGCCAAGGACCGCTACTCGCCGAGCTTTTTGCGTGCCATCGACCGGGCGCTCGCCTTCCAGCCCGAGGCCCGGCCACAGAACATCGCCGAATGGCGAGTCATGTTCGACGAGCGGGTTGATGACGGCGATGGCAGCGTGGACTTTACCCTCGACGATCAAGACGGCGACAAGACGCTGGTGATTGATCCCGACCTGGGAAGGGCCGGCGGTCCCGATCTACCCTATGAGCAGACCGTGCGTCTGGGCGGATCGCCGCAAGCTCCGCCACCGGCCGACGGTGCCGACGCCGATGTCAGCGCCGGGCCGCATGCCGGGCGCTTCCGCGCAGGGCTGTTACTCGCCATGCTGGCCGCTGGGGCGGTAATTCTCGGCGCGGCGTATTGGTGGTTTCAGCAACAATCATTGCGGCCCGTTGTGGCCGATGTCCAGGCGCTGGTGGACCAGGTGCCTTGCTCGGCTCTGGTCGCTACCGCCAGCGAGCGATCCGTTACCGTCAGCGGTTTCGCCACCCAAAGCGCGGAGCTTGCGGGCGCCGAGCAGGCCGTCGCCGGATTGCCGGGCGTGGGAGCGGTGACTATGGCCGTCTCCGCCGTTGATCGCAGCTACTGTCGCCTACTGGATTTTTATGCGCCCTATTGGAAGGTAAATCGCGTCCAGAAGCTCGGCACCTCCATATCCACACCCAACCCGGGGAATGTTTTCGTCGAAGGCGAGCCTTTGATGCTGGATGTGTCGGCGCCTCTTTTTCGCAGCTACTTGTACGTGGACTACCACTTCCACGACGGCTACGTGGTTCACCTGTTGCCCGACCAGCGTTCCGGTCCGGTGCGGTTGGATGCAGGAGAGTGGTTGTCGCTGGGTGAGCGTGGCGACTGGATCGTATCGCCGCCGTTCGGCCAGGAAATGATCGCGGTGATCGCCTCCCCGGTACCCCTGTTCGCCGACATTCGTCAGGGGCACGAGTCCGACGGCGACTATCTGGCGGCGCTCAATGAGCGCCTGAAGGCGGACAGTACCGGCACAGAAGGGCGCCCGGTCACCGCCGATTTTCTTTTCATCACCACCAAGCCGCGGGGCCAATAGGGTTTCTCGCGGCCCGCACGCCAATGCAACATTCCGTCGACTGTATCGATCTAGGCTACGAGGAGAGCGCCTCGATGCTCGATGAGCAGGCGCAGCGCGCCTGGGTGGCGACGGACATCGACCGCGACGAGTGCGTAGTCAAGATTGACGACGCCGCCAGAGATGAGCTGCTGCAAATGGTGCAGCAAATGCATGATCAGCCGCTGCCGGTGTTGCTGCGCGCCCCGGAGCAGTTTGCCATCATGGCGCTGCGCGATTTTCTGGATCGCGCACGCGGTCTGCTGGATAGTCATCCGGGGTTCGCCGTGATCGATCGCGTGCCATTGGGCGTCATGGATGAAGACGATGCCATCGCCGCTTTCTGGGTGCTCGGCAAGCTCATCGGCAGGCCGGTTGCGCAGAAGTGGGACGGCACCATGCTCTACGACGTCACGGACACGGGCCAGCGTTACTCCTACGGCGTGCGCGGTTCCTACACCAATGTGGAGTTGCTGTTCCACACCGATAATGCCTTCGCCATCGCGCCCCCGGACTATGTGGCGCTGCTCTGCATCCAGCCGGCGTTGGAAGGCGGCGTCAGCCGCTTTTGCAGCAACTACGCCGTGCACAATCGTTTACTGGCTGAGTATCCACGGGAGCTCGAACGACTTTACCGCTGTGTATTGTGGGATCGCCAGGCCGAGCATGCCGCGGGCGCGCCAAAAGTTACCAAGGCACCGATATTTCGTTATGACGAGGGTCAGTTGTCGGCGCGTCTCAACGTGAGCCTCGTCAGAAAGGGTTACGAGGTTGCCGGCGTTGACATGGACAGCGAAACCCGGGATGCGCTGGCTGCCTTGGAAGCGGTAGCGGACGACCCCGATCTTTGGTTCGAGCTCCCCATTGAGCGCGGTCAGCTGCAATTTCTCAACAACCGCGACATCGCCCACTATCGAAGCACCTTCACCGATCACCAGGACCCGGCGCTCAAACGCCATCTGGTTCGCACCTGGCACCGGGACCACGGCCAGCCGGGCTACGACGGGTAGTTCCTGGGGGTAGTAGTGTTCCCCAGTCGGATCGACTTCGTCGCGCGCTACTTGTCTATACCCCCAGCCTGTCCCTCCCCCTCCGAAAAATAGATCTGTCCCCATTTTCGCTGGAATGTTGGGCTTCGCTGCGCTCAGCCCAACCTACGGGGATCGAGACAACCTCAGTTGACGAGAATTCTTTCCAGGCGGTCCATGTCGTTGATGACTACCCACTGGCCGCCACCACCTTCGACCTTATTCTGCCAGCTTTCCAAGCGAGTCAGATATTCGCGCGGGTCGCGATTGTCGCTGCGCAGCTTGGTCACGTTCAGCGCAACCACATTAAAACCCTGCAGCTGCAACGGAATGTCCCGGATGAATCCCTTGGGCAGATCTTCCTTGAGATCTGAATAGATCAGGATCTCTTTTACTCCTGGCTCTTTCTCGTTCAAGTACTCGATGGCCTGAAGCACGCCGCCGGTAATATCGGTATGCGATGCCGGTTTCACGTTCTTGACGAAGTTTTCGATCTTTTCGCGAAACTTACGCTTCTGCTGATTGGCGGCGCTCGGCCGCGTATCGAAGGTTATCTTGGCGACGATGTCTTTCTCGCTGAAGCTTCCGGTATCGATGCGAGCGACGGCGAAGGAATCACCGGGCTCGAGTTTGACCAGAATGACATTGATCAGCCGGACCGCTTCTTTCAGCTCCTTGGTGTAGGTGCCCGAAGTATCCATCAACAGATAGACTCCGCGATTGCGCGGCCCCAGATCCTGGTTGCACCCGGTGAGCAGTGACGATAATGCAACCAAGACGGTTACAAGGAATGTTGAACGTTTCATCAGTATGACTCCCTGATGGCAACCGTTCCGCCTGAGACGTTCTCGTTCATGAGATCATCCAGGTTGGGGTCGCCGTTTCTGGCGGCTTTCTCGTTCCTGCTGTTTACGGGGCGGGACTTGAACATCTGCTCGACCCAAAGCGGAACGAAGGCGAGGAGATCGTAAAGCCCCCGCAGCATGCCGCCGGTTTGCAGGAAAATGTTTCCGAGCAACCGCAGCACGTAGGCCAGCGATCGCAGTATTACCATGCCGGCCAAGCCGAGCACTGTACGTGTGGAATGCACAAAGGTTTCCAACGGGATGGCAACAAATACCAGGGCGAATGGCAGGATGAAGCCCATGCCCATCTGCGCCGCCGTTGTAATCCAGGCGAATTCCGCGACCGCCGCACCCACTTGATCGCCGCGCAGCAGGGCACTGGTCGCCAGTTCATCCTCCAGCAGCATCTCACGCATGAAGGCAAGGCCGGCTTCGACGCTCGCGAGCGTGAACAGCAGTCCGAAGGTAATCCACACCATGCGGATACGAGTGGTGTCCTTCAATGCGGCAATGACCGGAAACAAGCGCGTAATGCGCAATGACTCCATCAGAAATAACCCCATGGAGATCTCCACCAGGATGATCACCAGCGCGGCAATATCGGCAGTTTTGAATCCGCCCGTCAAATACTGACCACCTACCATCTCCGCCATGGGGCGGGCGATTAGCGTGAAGTTGATGGCGGCGCCGCCAACGGCCACTGCCAGCACGAAAGCGGAAATGAAGAATTGGCTGAGCGCGGAGGATGAGAGGATTCGAACGGCACGGTCAGTTTGATTCAAGACATCACGGTATTCGTTGATATGCCGGCTGATGATCTCGGACCGTTCGAGAAGGCTGGTGACGTGCTTGTCGACTTCTTCGAGCTTGCGCTGCACGCCCCGCCAGTGCGGCATCAAGCCCTTGAGCAGGCTGTGCCGGGTGGCGCTGGCCTTGCGATACTCGATGATGGCTTTCTCGTGCGCCTTTTGCATGGACTTGTTGATTTCTTCGAGAATGTCCACGACCATGGGATCGCTCTTCGCCGGAATTTTGGCCACTGCTTCCACGGCTTTGGTCCAACTCAACGGCGAGGGCGGGACTTCGGCGCTTTCCTTGTATTCTGCTTCGACCGCAGCAAGCACCTCGCTTATCTTTCTATGCAGGGAAGGGTACTCCGCCAGATCACGGCGTACCGTGGCATCCATTCTTTCGATCTCGCGTTCGATGATACGCTCGGCCGCTTCGCGCCCGTGACCGAGCAGCACTTCGCGATTTCGAACGGCCATGCGCCTTTCCGCCAACATGATCGAACGTGCCGACAAACGGCAGGCCGCGTGCAGTACGCGGCTGAAGGAGGAAATCGCGTGGTGGGCTGGCGTGCGTGCGATGTACAGCAGCACGGTCAATGCAACGAACCAGACCAGTGCAGAGCTGATCGGATCCCCCGTGATCATTAAGCTTGAAAACGACATGGGTTTTCTCCGTTGTGCTTGAGATTCTGCCCACTGCCAGGCGGGATCGGGCAGCTGATCCATTAGTTTGTCGGCACGAACGCCCGGGCACTTAATGAGAAGTAAAGATGTACTTGCCGATGCCGGCGAAACGGGGGCGGGCAGCGCGGTTGCGCCCTAATTGTTTAATTCCCCGCCTGCAGGAAGAGGCAGGTCAGACTGGAGCGGGCCCCTGTCGCACGGCTTCGATGTGCCGCGGGAACTCATCGCTGGACATCAGGACTTTGCAACGACCGAGGCGGTTGACCGCGTAGGCCCAAAAGTCCTCGGCGGGATTGTTATTCGCGTGCTGAACAACGCCCCACAAAGTCCAGAGGAGGTCGCACATGGCTTTGTAGAGCACCATGCGGCCGAGATCGAAGGCGGGAGGGGCGCCTTCGAAGTATGCACTCATCAAAATACGGTCCTGCTCATGGTCGAACTCTGCTTCCACGGACAGATCGCCCAGATCCCACATGGGGTCATTGTTGCCGGAATACTCAAAATCGATAATCACCATGCGTTCACCCGTGTCGAGAAAGTTCTCCGCCAGCGGATCGCAGTGGCAGGGTGCAAGGGGCAACTCATGGCTGGACAGTGCCGTTCGCACTGCTTGCGCTTGCTTGTGGACTGCATCATATCCATCGGGAAGGGCTGCGGAGAGCTTTCTCACCATGGCGAGATAGTTGTCGATTTGCTCGAAGAGTTCGAAGCGGCTCTCGAACGTAAAACCGCACTGATGTAATTGCCTGAAGGCGCGGGCGGCTCGCGCAACCGCGTCGTGGTGGTTGAATCTTTCTGTATTCATGGTCACCGAATGATCGATATACCGGCACAGCATCGTGCCATCAGATGGATCGAAGAACAGAACCTCGGCATTGACGCCCGCTTGTGCAGCCACACGGGCATTGTGTTCCTCCACCGCCCTGTCGATGTACTCCGAGGTGCCCTCGCCGGCCAGTCGAAGCACGAAGCGTCCCGCCGGGCAATCGATTCGGTAGTTACGATTGGTCAGGCCACCGAGGCGTTGCGCCCCCATATCCTGACTGCGCATGCCATCGAACAGCGGGATCCGCTCGAGGACCGCGACGATCTCTTTTTCCATCAGCTATTACCGTTGCGTGCTTTCGAGGTTAATATGACCGGATGAATTCATAGCCTACCGTAGAGAGAGGGTCTGTGGTCAAGACAGTCTTCAAAGCCATCGCAGCAGCGGCCATATTGTCGTTGGCAGCCTGTTCCGGCGAGGATGATGCAAACAAAGCCGGGCAGGCCGAACAAACGACACGGGCGAATACGGCGGCACCGGCGCCTTCAGCGCCAAGCGCCAGCTTGAGCGTCAAGGCCGACAAGACCCATGCCGTGCAGCCCAACGACGAAATTACGCTGACCATATCGCCGACGGATTTCCGCCTGGCGCCGGACAGCATCGGTGCCGCCAACCAAAGTGGTTTCGGCCATTACCGTATCTATCTCGACGACGCCTCTGGCGAGAATTTTCTTGCCATCGGCGCAGAGCCTACCGCCAAAGTCACCATTCCGGGCGACATCAGCGACGGCTCCCACGATCTCCGGGTGGTTCTGCACAATAACGACAAAAGCCCCGTGGAGCCCCCCGTGGAAGGCAGCGTGTTGCTCATCGTTTACCGGCTGTAAAATTTCGCCCCAGCCCCCGGCAACCGAGCGTAAGCTGTGCTGTCCGGGGAAAAATCGATAACATGGCCGCGTGGCGCAGTGGCGCCCAAACCCTGCAGGCGAGACGCCACCCCGCACCGACGTTGGTGGTCTTGTTGACAGGACCCAAGAAAAATCGCATGAGGAGGAGGCAATGAAAATAATGAAGCATATGCTCGCAGCCGGCTTGCTGGCGGCTCTGACGGCGGTCCATGTGCCCGCCCAGGCGGCCGCTCCCGAATCCAAGGACCCCATTATCCTCACCATCCATGACTGGACCGGTCAGTACATCACGACCCACATCATGGGGCGCGTCCTCGAGATGATGGGATACAACGTGAAGTACCAGCAGGCGGACTATATCGCGCAGTTTGCCGGTCTCGAGTCCGGGGATCTGCACGTGGCCATGGAGATCTGGGAGACCACCGGCAAGCAAGCCATGGATGCGAGCCTCGCCACTGGTAAAACCATGGATCTGGGTGACACCGGTATGGTCGCCATCGAAGAGTGGTGGTACCCGCTGTACATGAAAGAAAAATGCCCGGGGCTTCCCGACTGGGAAGCGCTCAACAAGTGCGCGGAACTATTCTCCACCGCCGATACTCATCCGAAGGGCCGCTACCTCGGTGGCCCCGTCACCTGGGGTGGATTCGATGACGAGCGCGCAGAGGCGCTGGGTATGAATTTCGAAGTTGTCCACGCCGGAACCGATGCGGCCCTGTTCGCCGAAATCCAGTCGGCCTATGAGCGCAAAGCACCGGTGCTGGCCTGGGTATACACACCGCACTGGGCGCCTATCAAGTTTCGCGGCGAGTGGGTCAGCTTTCCCAAGTACGCCGACGAGTGCTATTCGGATCCCAAATGGGGCATGAATCCGAATCAGGCATACGATTGCGGCAAACCTCGCGGCAAGATCAAGGCCGTCGGCTGGAAGGACGGCGAGAAGAAATGGCCTTGCGCCTATAAGGCCGTGCAGAAATTCAACATCTCGAATCAGGAAATGGGTGAGATGGTGGGAGAGGTCGATCTGGAAGGCAAGAAGGTCGACGATGTCGTGGAAGCGTGGATCACGGCCAACAAGGACAATTGGTCCAAGTGGACGCAGTGTAACTAGAGCCTCCGCCAGAGCACCGGGCCAGGGCATATGCCTGGTCCGGTGCGCGGCGTCGTTCAGTCGTGAGAGCCAAGGTGCCCGCCGACAAAACCCTATTGCCACCAGAAAGCGGCGGTGCGTCGCCGACCGCGAAAATCAGCTGCAACGGACTTTGGAAGCTGTTCGGCGAGAACGCGGCACAGATATTCGCCGCCCACGGCGGTAAGCCCGGCCCCGAAGCGCTGCATGCGGCGGGGCTTATCGGTGCGGTGCAGGACGCCTCCTTCGCCATCGCCGAGGGTGAAATTTTCGTCATCATGGGGCTCTCCGGCTCCGGTAAATCCACCTTGCTGCGTTGCATGTCCCGGCTCATAGAGCCCACGGCGGGAGAGATTCTTTTCGAAGACCAGGACTTGCTCAAGGCGAGCGAGAAAGAGTTGACCGAAATCCGCCGTCACAAGATGGGGATGGTGTTTCAGCATTTCGCGCTGTTGCCGCATTTGACGGTGCTCGCCAACGTCGCCTTTCCGTTGGAAATCCAAGGCATCGACAAGCGCGCCTGTGAGCGCCGGGCGCTGGAGGTGATTGAGCTCGTCGGACTCAAAGGCCGGGAACGCTACTATCCGCGCGAGCTCTCCGGCGGACAGCAACAGCGGGTCGGCATTGCCCGGTCGCTGGCGGTTGAGCCGGATATCTGGCTTCTGGATGAGCCCTTCTCGGCTCTGGATCCGCTCATTCGCCGTGAAATGCAAGATGAATTCATGCGTTTGCAAAGCGTGCTGCGCAAAACCATTACCTTCATCACTCACGATTTCGACGAAGCGATTCGCGTCGCGGACCGCATCGCCATCATGAAAGACGGTGCCATCATCCAGATTGGAACCCCCGAAGCCTTGGTGCTCAATCCCGCCAGCGACTACGTGGCTGAGTTCACCCGCGACATACCACGGGCCAAAGTACTTTCCGCGCGCGCCATCATGATCCCGCACGACGGCGGCAGCACACCGGATATGCGCATCTCCATGCACACGAAAGTCGAGGACCTGGCGGACAAGCTGGTCAATTCAGAAGTCAGTGTTTCGGTGATCGATGATCAGGGCGGCGTTGTCGGCACGCTGAACCGCCAGGCCGTGCTGGATGTGCTGGTGCGTAAAGATGGCGCGACCTGAGCAACAAGTGATCACTTCAATGGACGGCGCTTCGCTTCGCCGAGCGCATCCATGGTTGATCGCGTGGGCCATTGCATCTGTTTTTACAGTCGCTCTATATCTCATGCGCGAGGCGTGGCCATGGGCCTGGCACTATCCGCGAGATGCAAGCATTCCCTTGCGCTTCTGGATCAGCGACTTCATGAAATGGTTGATCAACGATTTCGATCTGGGTTTGTTCACCTTCAAAGAGCTGACGCGCTCGATCTCCTGGGTCCTCGATTGGCCATTGAAGACCGCCGATGGACTTTTGTCATCCGGATTCAGCGTCGAGCGCGATGACGAGGCATTTCTGACCCTGCCACGCTTGTCCTGGATTGGGATCATTGCTTTTGTTGCGGCGCTCGGTTTTCTCGCGCGTGGCGTGGGGCTGGCGCTTCTGGTCGGGGGCTGCTTCCTGTATCTGGCTTTGTTCGGCCAATGGGATAGCGCCATGGTCACGTTATCGTCAATTGTTATCGCCGTGCCTATTGGTGTCGCTGTAGGCTTAACCCTCGGCATTGCCTGCTATCGCAGCCGGCGCGCAGAGATTGTCATCACGCCAATACTCGATCTGATGCAGACCATACCGGTGTTCGCCTATCTTGTTCCGGTGTTGTTTTTATTCGGCTTCGGGGCGGTGGCGGCAATGATCGCCACTATCATCTTTGCCACGCCGCCAATGGTGCGATGCACTTTGCTGGGACTTCGCGGCGTTTCTACCGAGATCGTCGAGTTCGGCCACATGGCCGGCTGCAGCAAACATCAGCTGCTGTGGAAGGTGCAGATCCCATCGGCTCAGGCGACGCTGATGGTCGGCGTCAATCAGGTCATCATGATGTCGCTCAATATGGTGATCATCGCCTCGATGATCGGTGCCGGTGGCTTGGGTTTCGATGTGCTGTCGTCGCTGAAACGACTGCATATCGGGGAAGGTATCGAAGCCGGCCTCGCGATCACTCTGCTGGCCATAGCGCTCGACCGGCTCAGCCAGGGATTCGCCAATCGCGCGCAGCCCGCCCATGACGCAGCC
>Ga0210064_1000678_pt1 | contig 15813 bp, 13 predicted proteins | sample Muzzi_CordC_D2_FD_185531 | JGI IMG/M metagenome (GOLD analysis project Ga0210064, IMG submission 185531) | Wetland microbial communities from San Francisco Bay, California, USA, that impact long-term carbon sequestration - Muzzi_CordC_D2 (SPAdes) | ecosystem: Environmental > Aquatic > Marine >...
TTACGGCAGTTCGGCGAACGGGGTTTCGATATCGAAGCCGTAGTGTTCGGCAAGTGCCGTGATCAGCTGGAAATAGTAGGCATTGCGCCGATCCCAGCCACGCACGGCACCGCCGGCGAGACTCAGCTCCGGATGTGCGATTACCCGTTCCGGATCGAAGACCTGGTGAACGCCCAGGCCGTCGCACTCCGGGCAGGCACCAACGGGGTTGTTGAAGGAAAACAGTCGCGGTTCCAGTTCCGTCAGGGAATAGCCGCACACGGGGCAGGCAAACCGGGCGGAGAACACCGTCTCCTCCCCGTGCGGTTCATCGAGCGACGCGATGCGCGCCAGCCCGTCCGCCAGCTGCAGGGCGGTTTCGAACGACTCGGCCAGGCGTTGCTGGATCTCCGGGCGTACCTTGAAGCGGTCGACGACGGCCTCGATGACATGTTTGCGGTGCAGGTCCAGCCCGGGTGGTTGATCGAGTTCGAAAACCTCCCCGTCGATGCGGGCACGCACGAAACCCCGGGCGCGCAGTTCTTCCAGCACCTGGATGTGTTCACCCTTGCGCGCCTGCACGACCGGCGCCAGCAACATCAGGCGGCTGCCCTCCGGCAGGGCCAGCACATGGTCGACCATCTGACTGACGGTCTGCGCCTCCAGGACCGTGCCGTGTTCGGGGCAATGCGGTATCCCGGTACGCGCAAACAGCAGGCGCAGGTAGTCATAGATTTCGGTGATAGTGCCGACCGTGGAACGCGGGTTATGGGAAGTCGATTTCTGTTCGATGGAGATAGCGGGAGACAGGCCTTCGATATGGTCCACGTCGGGCTTTTCCATTATGGACAGGAACTGCCGGGCATAGGAGGAGAGCGATTCGACATAGCGTCGCTGGCCCTCGGCATAGATGGTGTCGAAGGCCAGCGAGGATTTTCCGGAACCGGACAGGCCGGTAATGATAATCAGCTGGTCCCGGGGCAGGTCCAGGTCGATGTTCCGCAGGTTATGGGTGCGCGCCCCCCTGATCCTTATGGTGTCCATGCTGTGCCCCGCCGGTCTGACGCCTGAATGATCAACCTGTTAATATACGGCGTTTTCACCGTTGCAGGCAAAGATGAAGCACAGCGTGAGTCAAGGTGGCGAATCCGGGGCCGGCATGAACCGCGGGGAATTGCGTGCGGCGTTATCCCTGTCCGGGGTATATGCCACGCGCATGCTGGGGTTGTTCATGATCCTGCCGGTGTTCGCCCTCTATGCCGAGACGCTGGACGATATCACACCGGCACTGACCGGACTGGCCATCGGAGCCTACGGTATCACCCAGGCGTTGTTGCAGATCCCCGCCGGCATGCTGTCCGACCGCATCGGCAGAAAGCCGGTGATTATCGGCGGGTTGCTGGTGTTCGCCCTGGGGAGCGTGGTGGCCGCCGGGGCGGAATCCATCCATGCCATCATCCTGGGCCGTGCGCTGCAGGGCGCCGGGGCGATTGCCGCCGCGATCATGGCGCTGGTGGCGGACCTCACCCGGGAGGAGCACCGGATCAAGGCGATGGCCCTGATCGGCATGAGCATCGGCCTGTCGTTCGCAGTGGCGCTGATCCTCGGACCGGTGCTGAATGCCTGGATCGGTGTGCCGGGAATCTTCTGGGCGACAGCTGTGCTGGCGCTGGGGGCTATCCTGATGGTGGCGTTTGTGGTGCCGACCCCCGGCGTGCTGCGCATGCATCGCGAGGCAGAGGCGATTCCGGCGCAATTCGGGCGCATCTTAAGGGACGGCGAACTGCTGCGACTGGATTTCGGCATCCTTGCGCTGCACGCCATCCTGACGGCCAGTTTCGTGGTCATGCCGCTGGTGCTGCGGGACGAGGCCGGCCTGGCCGCCGACAGTCACTGGAAGGTGTATTTGCCGGTGCTGGTGTGTTCCGTGCTGGCCATGGTTCCCTTTATCCTCCTCGCCGAACGCCGGGGGCACGTTAAACCGGTATTGCTGGGCGCAATCGGGGTGCTGGGACTGGCGGAACTGGGCATGTATCTGCTTTCTCCTACCCTGATTACCGTGGTTATCCTGTTGTTCGTGTTTTTTACGGCGTTTAATCTGCTGGAGTCCATGCTGCCTTCACTGATTTCCCGGGTTGCGCCGCTGGACTGCCGGGGTACCGCCATGGGTTTCTATTCCAGCTCCCAGTTTCTGGGGGCTTTCCTGGGGGGGTCGCTGGGGGGCCTGGCGCACGGATGGTTAGGGCTGCATGGCGTGTTCGTATGCACCGCGCTGCTTGCCCTGCTCTGGCTGCTCCTGGCACAGCCGATGCAGCCGCCACGCAAACTGTCCAGCTATATCCATAAGGTGGACGTGATTGACCAGGCGGATGCCGACCGGCTGTCAGGGGCGCTGGCCGGGATAGCAGGGGTCGCCGAGGCCGTGGTGATTCCGGGGGAGGGGGTGGCGTACCTGCGGGTGGACAAGCGGGTTTTCGACGCATCACGGCTGCCCTGAAGGCGGTTATCAAGGTTTGCCGGATGGCATAGAATAGGGGGCGGAGGTTGCCGGTAAAGTGCGGGCAGTGGGGGAGTCGCCGGGAAGTGAATCGACATGCCGGGGCATGTTCCCGGACTGGCGGACGCTGCGTTCCGGCCGCCGCAGTTCGCGGAACACTACCGCAGGTTTCTTGCGGAATAAATAACTGGAGAACATCATGGCACGAGGAGTAAACAAGGTAATTCTGGTGGGCAACCTGGGTAACGATCCGGAAGTCCGTTATTTGCCGAATGGCGATGCCGTTGCCAATCTCAGTGTGGCAACGACGGATTCCTGGAAGGACAAGCAGACCGGGGAAAAGCAGGAGCGCACCGAATGGCATCGGGTGGTGATGTTCAAGCGCCTGGGCGAGATCGCCGGGGAGTACCTCAAGAAGGGATCCCAGGTCTATATCGAAGGCAAGCTGCAGACCCGCAAGTGGCAGGACAAGAGCGGCAACGATCGCTATACCACCGAGATCATTGCCAACGACATGCAGATGTTGGGTGGGCGCAGCGGTACGACCGGGTATGCAGAGTCCGCACCGGCCGCCACACCATCCCGGCCGGCTGCGGTGAGCAATGGGGGGCAGGACGAATTCGATGATGATATTCCGTTCTAGGGATGTTCACCTGAGATAAGTAACGTAAACGATCACTTTTAAGAGCCCTGCTTTGCAGGGCTTTTTTATCGGGCCGTCAACCGGCCGGATTGCTACAGGCAGGTTCTTCTTCGCCTTCCCCCAATCACCAGTCCCGTAATGCGGAGCGGATTCCGGTTTACGCAGGTATTTTGTGCCGTTCCGAATTCTATAAATAGACCTGATTATCTCTGAAGCTCAGCTGTCAGGCGAAGGCCGATGGAATGGCGGCTGCGGGCCTGCCAAACCGGGACACGCTGTGAATACGTCCCTGTAAGCTCGCCGACAGCATCCCTGCTGTCGACGGTCCCGGTTTGGCAGGCCCCACACCGTCCAGCAATGCATCCGGGTGGGCTGGTGGGGTCAGGGCGGCAAGACCGTCTGCCGCAGGGATGCGGCAGTCGAGCTACAGGGAGGTATTTATGACGTGTCTTGACGTCCTGGCCCCCAGCACGCCCTTCTCCGCCATGGCTGAGTTTCAGAGATAATCAGGTAAATAGATGACACGCCAGCACAACGGCTGTGGCCGGCCCATGGTTCCATTGGAATTGGTGGAGTTAATTACCCTCGATATGGGGAATTTACCTGTCATCAACCCAATATATTGGGTTGATAGCCCAAAATAACGACGCAAGGTGGGGTATAATTCGCGGGTCGGTTTGCCGGATTACCCGGAAGATCGGCAATAACTCCAATTTACTCAAGGAAATTACGGCAACCACTTGATTTGCAATTTATATGTTGGGGGCGCGCATGACCGAAACCCGTGAATTGTCCTAAGTTACTGTCCAAAAGGAGATTTTTTCTGCATTTTGCTTGACGAAACGCGGCTTGATCCCTATAGTGTCGAAAAGTGGGAAAGGGTGGTAATTAATGGGGATCTAGGGAGTTTCAGGGGGCAAATGTGTTCCGTGGTGGTAGCACAATCAATCTGGACGCAAAAGGGCGGCTCGCATTTCCCACCCGTTACCGCGGCGCTCTTGAGGAGCGCTGTGAGGGCCAGGTCGTGTTGACGGTCCATGGCGATAACTGCCTGCTGTTGTATCCCCGCCCCGACTGGGACGAAATCGAACGCAAGCTGGTTCGCCTTCCCAACCAGAACAGGCAAACCCGAACCTTGCAGCGCATGCTGCTGGGTCATGCTACCGAGCTCGAGATCGACAAGAGTGGCCGCATCCTGATACCACCGCGCTTGCGCGAATTTGCCGCACTGGATAAACGGGTCGTGCTGGCCGGGCTGGGTAACAAGTTCGAAATCTGGAACGAAGAGGCATGGGAGAAGAGTTGTGGTGAATGGGTTGCAGAGGATTCCACTGCCGGCGCCATGCCGGAGTCTCTGGAATCACTGACGCTCTGATCCATGCGGCCGGTCTATGCACACCAGCCAGTACTGCTCGCCGAGGTACTGGAAGGGCTCGATATACAGATGGACGGTGTCTACGTGGATGGAACCTTTGGTCGCGGCGGACATGCCGGTGCCATTCTCGGCAGGCTCGGACCACAGGGCAGGTTGCTGGCGGTGGACCGGGACCCGGAAGCGGTGCAATCGGGTGTGACGCAATTCGGGAGTGATGCGCGCTTCGAGATAGAGCAGGGAACGTTCACCATGCTGGAGCGACTCGTTGAGCAACGGGAATTGAAAGGCCGGATCAACGGCGTGCTGCTGGATCTGGGGGTTTCCTCTCCCCAGCTGGACAACCCTTCCCGGGGTTTTGGTTTTTCCGACGACGGACCACTGGACATGCGCATGGACCCTGCCGCCGGTAGCAGTGCCGCCGAGTGGCTGGCGGGGGCCGGTGAGATGGAAATCAGTGATGTGCTGAGAACCTTCGGGGAAGAACGTTTTGCCCGGCGTATTGCGCGGCGCATCGTGCAGGCGCGTGCCGTCAGCCCGGTCGGCACCACGCGCCAGCTGGCGGAGTTGATCGCGGCCGCAGTCCCAGCGCGTGAAAAGCACAAGCATCCGGCCACGCGCAGTTTTCAGGCAATCCGCATATTCATCAACCGCGAGCTGGAGGAACTGCAGGGCGTGCTCCAGCAGGTGCCGGATATGCTCGCGTTGCACGGGCGGCTGGCGGTGATCAGTTTTCATTCGCTCGAGGACCGCATCGTCAAGCGGTTTATCCGGCACGAATACCGGGGCGAGCAGTTACCCGCTGGCCTGCCCGTGGCCGGTGTGGAGCACCGGCCACGCCTGCGTCCGGTCGGCCGGGCCATTCGCGCGGATGCCGCGGAAGTGGCACGCAACCCGCGGGCACGCAGTGCCGTGTTACGGCTCGCGGAGCGCCTGCATTGAGCGCCCGGCCACTGACACTGTGCGTGGCGCTGTTTGCCGTCATCCTGACGTCGGTGGGTGTTATCTATGCAAAACACGAGAGCCGCAAACTGTTCGTTGAATTGCAGGGGCTGGGATACGAGAAAGACGCGATGGATGTTGAATGGGGTCAGTTGCAGCTGGAGCAAAGCACATTAACCACCCAGGGCCAGGTGGAGCATGCCGCGCGTACCCGGCTCGGCATGACGGCGCCCGTTCCGGATCAAATGGTGATCGTCAAGCCATGAGTCAGCACAGGACCTTTTCGGTGCAGCAGGGCCGTCGCGCGATCCTGGTTGCCGGCATGCTGCTGGCGTTGGGCACGCTGGTATGGCGTGCTGTCAGCCTGCAGGTGCTGAACAAGGATTTTCTGCAGGGGCAGGGGCAGGCGCGTCACCTGCGCGTGGTATCGCTGCCGGCACATCGTGGCATGATCCTCGACCGCCAGCACGAACCGTTGGCCGTCAGTACCCCGGTGGAATCCGTGTGGGTTAATCCGCAGGAACTGGCAGGTGTGCAGGAAGGAATATCCGCGCTGGCAAAGGTGCTGAAGATGGATCGTGACCAGGTGCAACAAGTGGTGGCACGGCATGCCGAACGCGAGTTCGTCTACCTGCGGCGCCATATCAGCCCCGCGCTTGCGCAGCAGGTGCGCACCCTGGGTGTGGCTGGTGTATACCTGCAGAAAGAGTACAAACGCTATTACCCGGCCGGTGAAGTGTCCGCCCATGTCGTAGGGTTTACCGATATCGATGATGCCGGGCAGGAAGGACTGGAACTGGCGTTTGACGACTGGCTGCGGGGCGCGCCGGGTGCCAAGCGTGTCATCCGGGATGGGCAGCGCAATGCGATCGAGGATGTGGAGAATATCCGCCTGCCGCGTCCCGGCAAGGATCTGGTACTGAGTATCGATCGGCGGATCCAGTATCTTGCTTACCGTGAACTGAAGGCTGCCATGAACGAACACCAGGCCCTTTCCGCTTCCGCGGTGGTGCTGGATGTCGGGACCGGTGAGATTCTTGCCATGGTCAACCAGCCCTCCTACAACCCGAACAACCGCCACCAGCTGCGTCGTCTGACGCTGCGTAATCGTGCCGCCACTGACGTATTCGAACCCGGTTCCACGATGAAACCGTTCATCGTGGCGACTGCGCTGGAGACGGGGCGCTACACACCCGGTACGGCCATCAGTACCGCGCCGGGCTGGATGCGGGTGGGCCGTAATACGGTCCGGGATGTGCACGACTACGGTCTGCTGGATGTCGCCGGCGTTATCAAGAAATCGAGTAACGTCGGTATTTCCAAGATTGCCCTGTCGCTGCCGCGCGAGCGCATCTGGTCCACCCTCTCGGCTCTCGGTTTTGGCGTGCCGTCGGCGAGTGGTTTTCCCGGGGAGTCTTCCGGTCTGCTGACGAGTCCCGGTGGCTGGAACGATATCGAGACAGCGACGCTGGCCTTCGGGTACGGGATTTCGGTAACCCCTCTGCAACTCGCACAGGCCTATGCCGTGCTGGCGGCCGGCGGCATCCGGCGGCCGGTTACCCTCCTGCGCCAGGATCAGCCGCCAGCGGGTAAGCGGGTGGTAACGGCGCGGGTTGCGCAGCAACTGATTGCAATGCTGGAGGCGGTTACCAATCCCGGTGGTACCGCACTGCAGGCGCGGGTGGCGGGCTACCGGGTGGCCGGCAAGACCGGTACGGTGCGCAAGTCGGAGGCCGGTGGCTATGCTGACGACAAGTACCTGGCAGTGTTTGCCGGCATGGCGCCGGCAAGCAAGCCACGGCTGGTCATGGTGGTGATGGTCAACGAGCCCGGCAACGGGAAGTACTATGGTGGCCAGGTCGCCGCACCGGTATTCTCCCGGGTGATGTCCGGTGCCCTGCGTCTGATGGCGGTTCCGCCGGACGATCTGCCGCTGTTGCAAACGCGCCAGGGTGCCGCGGGAGAGCCTGCATGATGCCGGCACGGACGATGTCCGCCGCGCGTTCCCTTGCCGGGTTGCTGCAGGGGCTGACAGATGCCCGCGTCAGGCAGCCCGTGGCGTTGTCCGGACTCGCTCAGGACAGTCGCAAGGTGCAGCCGGGAGATCTGTTTCTGGCCGTGGCGGGCAGCCGCACCCATGGCCTGCATCACGCCCGGCAGGCGGTCGCGCTGGGTGCCGTTGCCGTGGTCTGGGAGCCGTCCGCCAATGAGGCGGGACTGGGGGAACAGGCCGCGCTGCTGCCGGTGCCGGTGGTCTGCGTGCCGGCCCTGAGCCAGATCGTGGGGCAGATAGCCGATCGCTTTTACGGACATCCGTCGCGCGGCCTGTTCATGATCGGGGTAACCGGTACCGACGGCAAGACCTCCTGCAGCCATTTTATCGCCCAGGCGCTGGACAGCGCCGACCGTCGCTGTGGCGTGATCGGCACTGTGGGTTATGGCCTCTACAATGAACTGAATGCCGGTACCCATACCACACCGGATGCCCTGACCATGCAGCAGGCGCTGGACGCCATGCACAAACAGGGTGCGCGCTGCGTGGTGGCCGAGGTTTCATCCCATGCCATGGACCAGAGCCGGGTACGCGGTGTCGACTTCGATGTGGCCGTGCTTACCAATCTGTCACGCGATCATCTGGATTACCACGGTGATGTGGAGTCCTATGCGCATGCCAAGCGCAAGCTGTTTCACAGCACGGGGTTGCGCTATGCCGTCATCAATGCCGATGATGCCTTTGGCCGCAGCCTGCTGGACGATATTCCGCCTGGGGTCGCGCCGATTGCCTACCGTCTCGAGAACGATCCCTGTCCGACCCGGTTTCCGGCGCAGTGGGTGATTGGCCGCAATCTGGAGCTCGATATTCACGGTCTCCGGCTGGAAGTGAATACCCCGTGGGGCAGCGGCCGGCTCGTCAGCCGGCTGCTGGGCCGCTTCAATGCCAGCAACCTGCTGGCGGCGCTGGCGAGTCTGTGCGTTAGCGGCCTGCCGTTCGAGGAAGTGCTGCGGCGGCTTGCCATGACTCGCACGGTGCCGGGACGCATGGAGCGTTTCGATCTGGGTACACGTCGGCCGCTCGCCGTGGTGGATTATGCGCATACCGCCGGTGCACTGGATGAGGTGCTGCGTTCCCTGCGGGTCCATTGCACCGGGAAATTGTGGTGCGTGTTCGGCGCCGGGGGTGACCGCGACCGCGGCAAGCGGCCACTGATGGCGGCCGCGGCGGAAACCCACGCCGACCGGGTGGTGCTGACGGATGACAATCCGCGCACCGAGGACCCGCAACGCATCATGAGCGATATCTGCACCGGTTTTCAGCATCCCGAACGGGTAGCAGTCGAGCATAACCGGGGCAACGCCATCAGTGATGCGTTGCAGGCAGCCGGACCGGATGACATCGTCCTCATCGCCGGCAAGGGGCATGAGACGGTACAGATCATCGGTACCAAGGCGGTGCCCTTCAGCGATCGCGAGCGCGTCATGGCGCTGCAGCGGGAATGGATGCGATGATGGCGATGCAACTCTCGGAAGCCGCCCAGGTACTCAATGCCCGCCAGGTCCCGGCTGACGTCGCGTTTCGCGGCGTCAGCACCGACAGCCGCCGGTTGCAGGCGGGCAACCTGTTCGTTGCCTTGCAGGGACCGAATTTCGACGGTCATGACTATCTGGAGGCGGCCCGTGCGCAGGGTGCGGCGGCCGCGGCCGTCAGCCGTTTGCAGGCTACCTCGTTGCCGTTGCTGCAGGTCGAGGATACCCGGCTGGCGCTGGGGCAACTGGCGGCCTACTGGCGGTGCAAATTCTCGCTGCCGGTGGTTGCCATTACCGGCAGCAACGGCAAGACCACGGTGCGGGCCATGCTGGCCGCCATTCTCGGCGGCGTCGGCCCTACGCTGGCGACGCAGGGCAATCTCAACAACGATATCGGTTTGCCATTGACGCTGTTCCGCCTGTCCACCGATGACCGATTCGCCGTCCTGGAACTGGGGGCCAATCATCCGGGCGAGATCGATAATCTGGCGGCGATCGCCCGGCCGACGATTGCCGTGGTAACCAATGCCGGTCCTGCGCACCTGGAAGGTTTTGGTGATCTGGAAGGCGTTGCCCGGGCGAAGGGGGAAGTGTTTGCCCGCCTGGACGATGCCGGGGTTGCAGTGATCAATGCCGATGACCGCTTCGCGCCCCTGTGGCGGCAACTGGCGGCGCACAGTCGGGTGGTGGATTTCGGCCTGACCACAGCGGCGGCCGTGCACGCCCGCTGGGAGGGGGATGTTCATGGCAGTCGCATCACCCTGGTCACACCACAGGGTGAGTGTCAATTCTTGCTGCCCCTGCCGGGTCGGCATAACGTCATGAATGCACTGGCCGCTGCCGCAGCTGCACTGGCGGCGGGGGCGGCGCTGGCGGATATCCGGTCGGGACTGGAATCCCTGGCACCGGTTGCGGGCCGTTTCAACCTGCGCCGCCTGCCGGCTGGCGTGACGGTGATTGATGATACCTATAATGCCAACCCGGAATCGCTGCAGGCCGCACTCGAAGTGCTGGCCATGGCCGGGGGCGAGACCTGGCTGGTGCTGGGTGACATGGGTGAACTGGGGAGCGGGGCGCAGGCACTGCACCGCGAAGCCGGCCATATGGCCGGCCGCGCCGGGATCGACCGGCTGTTCACCCTGGGGCCGCTGGCGCGGCAGGCTGCGGCGGTGTTTGCCGGCCCGGTCACGGCCTGTGACGATATGGAATCACTGCTCGCGGCCTTGCGCGCGGATCTGCATAGCGGCGTGCAGATCCTGGTGAAGGGTTCCCGGCGCATGCGCATGGAGCGCGTGGTCCAGGCGTTGGGCGCCACGCGGCGGGAAACCAGTGCCCGGCCGGAGGCGGACCGCTAGCCATGCTCGTCTACATAGCGGATTACCTCAGCCAGTATTACAGCGGCTTCAATGTCTTCCAGTACCTGACACTGCGCGCCATACTGGGGGTGCTGACCGCCCTGCTGATCTCCTTCGTGGTCGGGCCCGGTATGATCCGCCGGCTGAATCGTTACCAGATCGGCCAGACCGTGCGCAATGACGGTCCCGAATCCCACCTCACCAAGGCCGGGACGCCCACCATGGGTGGCGCGTTGATCCTGGTGGCGGTTTGCGTTGCGACGCTGTTGTGGGCCGACCTCGGTAACCGCTATGTCTGGGTCGTACTGCTGGTGACGCTGCTGTTCGGCCTCATCGGCTGGGTCGACGATTACAAGAAGCTGGTACTGAAGAATTCTGCCGGCCTCGCGCCCCGGGCGAAGATGTTCTGGCAGTCCATCATTGCGCTGGGGATTGCCGGAATTCTGTACCTGACGGCCATGACGCCTGCCGAGACCACCCTGATCGTCCCGTTCTTCAAGGATGTGGCCGTCAGCCTCGGCTGGTTCTACATCGTGCTGGCCTACTTTGTCATCGTCGGATCCAGCAATGCCGTCAATCTGACGGACGGACTGGACGGGCTCGCCATATTGCCGACGGTACTGATCGCCGGGGCGCTGGGCGTGTTCGCCTATGCCACCGGGAATGTCAAGTTTTCCGTTTACCTGGGTATACCCTACATCCGCGATGCGGCGGAGATCGTGGTGTTTTGCGGTGCGCTGGTCGGTGCCGGTCTGGGATTTCTCTGGTTCAACGCCTACCCGGCCATGGTCTTCATGGGTGACGTGGGGGCGCTGGCGCTGGGTGCGGCGCTGGGAGTGGTTGCTGTACTGGTGCGCCAGGAACTGGTGTTTCTGGTCATGTCCGGAGTGTTTGTCATGGAGACGGTTTCGGTCATCCTGCAGGTGGCTTCCTACAAGCTGACGGGAAGGCGGATATTTCACATGGCGCCGCTGCATCACCATTTTGAACTGAAGGGATGGCCGGAGCCGCGCGTGATCGTACGCTTCTGGATTATCACCGTGATCCTGGTCCTGGTCGGACTCGCAACCTTGAAGATTCGCTAATGGCAGTCCCGGTTTTCATGATGACAGAGCAGTTGGATAACGCAGGCAGGACACTGGTGGTCGGGCTGGGCAAGACCGGCCTGTCCGTGGCGCGCTATCTGGCACGGCAAGGCGTGCCGGTGGCCATTGTCGACAGCCGGGAAGATCCACCGGGCCTCGCGGCACTGCGCGCGGAGCTGCCGGTTGATGTGGCCCTGTTTCTGGGTGGCTTCCGGGAGGAGGCCTTTGAGCGCGCCGAGCAGGTGGTGGTCAGCCCGGGGGTACCGCTCGGGGAACCACGGATCGCAGCCGCAGTGGCGCGGGGCATACCGGTCATCGGTGATATCGAACTGTTCGCGCAAGCTGCCAAAGCGCCGGTGATTGCCATAACGGGCTCCAACGGAAAGAGTACGGTGACCGCCCTGTTGTCCGCCATGGCGCAGCGTGCGGGCAAGTCCGTGCGTACCGGCGGCAATATCGGTGTACCGGCGCTGGACCTGCTTATGGACACCGAACCGGATCTGTACATCCTGGAACTGTCCAGCTTCCAGCTGGAGACTACACATTCACTGCGACCGCTGGCCTCGGTAGTGCTCAATATCAGTGCGGATCACCTGGATCGTTACCCGGACCTGGAAGCCTACGCAGCTGCCAAGCAGGTGGTTTACCGTGATGCCGCCCTGCAGGTGGTGAATGCCGATGATCCTGAAGCGGCGCGTCTGGCTGATCCGCAACGGCCCCAGGTCCACTATGCGCAGCGACCGCCGCGGGGTGAGGATGAATACGGCCTGCGGGCGTACCAGGGCATGCAATGGCTGGCACGGGGTAACGAGAACATCATACCGACACCGGAAATCTGCATGGCCGGACGTCACAATGTCATGAATGCACTCGCGGCCCTGGCGCTGGGCGATGTGGCGGGTATTCCACGCGGAGCCATGATCGAAACACTGCATGAGTTCCAGGGTCTGCCGCACCGCGTGCAACTGGTTGCGGAACGCCGGGGTGTCCGCTGGTACAACGATTCCAAGGGTACCAATACCGGTGCGACGCTGGCAGCGATCGACGGGGTGGAGGGCAAGGTCGTGCTGATTGCCGGGGGTGACGCCAAGGGGGCGGATCTCTCGCCGCTGGGTTTGGCCCTGCAGCACAAAGGCCGTGGTGCCGTCCTGATCGGCAAGGATGCGCCCCGGTTACGGGCCGTCTTGCAGCCGTTGGTACCTGTCGAACAGGCAGCCGATATGAGCCAGGCCGTCGCACTGGCCGCCGCGATGGCGCAGGCAGGTGACTGTGTATTGTTGTCCCCGGCGTGTGCGAGCACTGATATGTATCGTGATTTCCAGGAACGCGGCAACCTGTTCATGCGGGCCGTCCGGGAGTTGCCGGCATGATGGGCGCCACCGTAAAACAGGCACACATGAGTGGTGCCAGCCGCATCCGCCTGCCACGCTTCGATTACCTGTTGCTGTCCGGTGCGTCGGCGCTGGTGGTGCTGGGGCTGGTGATGGTGGCCTCTGCGTCGATCACGCTGGCGGATCGCGAGCTGGGGCAACCGTTTTATTACGCCATCCGGCAGGCCGTTTATATCGGCCTGGGTGCCGTGGCCGGCGTGAGCCTGTTTCGTCTGCGCCTGGTGCTGCTGGAACAGGCGGGTTTGGTATTGCTGGTGAGCGGAATGGCCTTGCTGCTTGCGGTGCTGGTCCCGGGTATCGGGCACGAAGTGAATGGCAGCGTACGCTGGATCAACACCGGATTGTTTCGCCTGCAGGTATCGGAGCCGGCCAAGTTGATGATCCTGGTTTACCTGGCGAGTTATCTGGCCCGGCACGGTGAGGAGGTTCGCACACAGCTGTCCGGTTTTATAAAGCCGCTGGTGATCCTCGGTCTGGCCGCTATCCTGCTGTTGCTGGAGCCTGACTTCGGCGCGACCGTGGTGCTGACGGCGACCGCCATGGGCATGATCTTTATCGCCGGTGTCAAATTGTGGCAGTTCAGCGGCATGCTTGGCATGGCGGCCCTGTCCCTGGGTGGCCTGGCTGTGTCCTCGCCGTATCGCATGGAGCGTCTGACCACCTTTCTCAATCCCTGGGCGGATCCGTTTGACAGCGGTTTTCAACTGACCCAGTCGCTGATTGCGATCGGCCGCGGCGAGTGGCTGGGGGTGGGGCTCGGCGCAGGCATCCAGAAACTGTTTTATTTGCCGGAGGCGCATACCGATTTTGTGTTTGCCGTGCTGGCGGAGGAACTCGGGCTGCTGGGTGTCTGTCTGGTGATTGCCCTGTACACCCTGATAGTGTGGCGTGCCTTCGTGATCGCCGGGACGGCCGAGAAAGCAGGCAATGCATTTGCCTCACTGCTGGCCTACGGGATTGGTATCTGGATTGGACTGCAGGCCTTTATCAACATGGGCGTCAACATGGGCCTGCTGCCCACCAAGGGACTGACGTTGCCACTGATGAGTTACGGCGGCTCCAGCATGGTGGTGATGTGTGCGGCCGTCGCCCTGTTGCTGCGGGTTGATTTCGAGACGCGGTGCACCGTGCATGGACTGCCGGCCAGCGGGGCGGCAGCGGCGCAGCGCAGGAGACTGTCCAGATGATGCCTGCAAACGACGTCCGGAGACCGGTGTTGATCATGGCGGGTGGTACCGGCGGTCATGTGTTCCCGGCGCTGGCGGTCGCGCAGGAGTTGACGGCACTGGGCGTGCCCGTCTCGTGGCTGGGGACGCGCCGGGGACTGGAGGCCCGGTTGGTGCCGGCTGCGGGTTATCCGCTGGCGGCGATCCGGGTTTCCGGTTTGCGTGGCAAGGGATTGCTGCGCTTGCTGGCCGCTCCCTTCATGCTGCTGATGGCCCTGTCGCAGGCCGTGGTCGTGTTGCGACGCGTGCGTCCCATGGCGGTACTCGGTATGGGTGGATTTGCCGCAGGGCCCGGGGGGCTGGTGGCATGGCTGTTGCGCCGTCCGCTGTTGATCCATGAACAGAACTCGGTGCCGGGTACCACCAACCGGCTGCTGGCGCCGCTGGCGCGGCGTGTCCTGGAAGGATTTCCCGGGAGCCTGCCGGCAAAATACCGGCCGTTGCATACCGGTAACCCGGTAAGGGCCGATATCGCGGCGCTGCCGGAACCCGAAGCCCGGTTTGCGGGACGCCCCGCCGCGCTGCGCCTGCTGGTGATTGGTGGCAGCCTGGGTGCCCAGGCCTTGAATCGGGTGGTACCGCAGGCCATTGCCCGCTTGCCGCTTGCGGAACGCCCGCAGATTCATCATCAGACCGGCCGGTCGGAGATGGCCGCAGTGCAGCAGCAGTACCAGGGATTCGAGTGCGTTGCCAGGGTCGAGGCGTTCATCGAGGATATGGCCGCGGCCTATGCCTGGGCAGACCTGGTAGTGTGTCGTGCCGGCGCACTTACCGTGGCGGAACTGGCCGCCGCCGGCGTGGCCTCCATTCTGGTTCCGTTTCCCCATGCCACGGATGACCATCAAACCGGCAATGCAAACTACCTCGTCACGGCCGGTGCGGCCATCCTGTTGCCGCAAAGCGATCTGGATGCCGCCGGTCTGGCCGGGCTGCTGGCCGGGTACCGCGGTCAGCGCGCGGCCCTGCTGAATATGGCACGCCGTGCACGGGAACTCGCCCGGCCAGACGCGGCGCACCGCGTTGCCGAGGTTTGCCTGGAGGTAGGTGGCATGAACCGCGCGAAATCCGGTGCGGGGGTGGCGGCATGAGTCTGCCGGCACGTCCCACGGCCGCCTCCCAGCCGCAGGGCATGGGGCGGGTGCGCCGGATTCATTTCGTGGGTGCCGGCGGGGCCGGCATGGGCGGTATTGCCGAAGTATTGCATAACCTCGGCTATGTGGTGAGCGGATCGGACTTACGGGAAAACGCCGTTACCCGGCGCCTCGCCAGGCTGGGTGTCGACATCTCGATCGGGCACGATGCCGCCCGCATCGACGACTGTGATGCTGTCGTGGTTTCCACCGCGGTGTCCGCTGATAATCCGGAAGTCAGTGCTGCCCGGCAGCGCCGCATACCCGTGGTTCCGCGGGCGGAAATGCTGGCCGAGCTGATGCGGTTTCGCTATGGCATCGGGGTGGCCGGCACCCATGGCAAGACTACGACGACCAGCCTGATTGCCAGTCTGCTGGCCGGGGGCGGGCTGGACCCGACCTTCGTGATCGGTGGTCAGCTGAACAGCGCGGACAGCCACGCCCGGTTGGGTGATGGCCATTATCTGGTGGCGGAGGCAGACGAAAGCGATGCCTCGTTCCTGTATCTGCAGCCGTCCATGGCCGTGGTGACCAATATCGATGCCGATCACCTGCCGGCCTATGAAGGCGACTTCGAGCGCTTGCGGCAGACCTTTATCGAATACCTGCATCACCTGCCGTTCTACGGTCTGGCGGTGCTGTGCCTGGATGATCCCGAAATACGCAGC
>Ga0210064_1000679_pt1 | contig 15803 bp, 14 predicted proteins | sample Muzzi_CordC_D2_FD_185531 | JGI IMG/M metagenome (GOLD analysis project Ga0210064, IMG submission 185531) | Wetland microbial communities from San Francisco Bay, California, USA, that impact long-term carbon sequestration - Muzzi_CordC_D2 (SPAdes) | ecosystem: Environmental > Aquatic > Marine >...
TCAGGGACTCTAAAAATACTGTTTCTGCTGAAATCCAGATCAAAATAGCTTCGTTCTCACAAATCAACCTATTGCGTGGCTCCGACCCCTATCGCCTATCAAGTAAGTGCCATTCGGATCTGACCCCTGTTTCTATTTTTTACAGCAGGAACATTTCGTGTCTCTGAAGGTCGAACCTCATTCCGTTTCAGGGCATGGATCACCGCGACACATGCGATTCATCCCGCCTCATTAACTCAAGTACACTCCTGATTATGGAAAACAAACGCCATCAACGATGTGTCATATTTTTGGCTCTGATACTGGTCACGGCGCTGGCCGGTTGCTCGATGATCGGCGGCGCACGCACGCCCGTCGCAGAGGCCTTGCCGGAACCGCACCTGGTCGATCTCTTTTACATCACCGACCGTGCCCCGGATGCCGATGGTGCCCGGTATTTCAGCGGCACACGCGGCGACCTCAGCTACGGGGTCTCACACATCAGCATTCCACCGGGCCACATCATGGGCCAGCACGAGGAGGCGTCATTGCTCAAGTTCGAGTGGACGAATGTGGACGCCAAGCACATCACAGTGCACGACCTCCTGAAACTGAACCGGGATGAGTTCGCCGCCCGTCTCAGCCGGGCCATCGAGGCATCGCCGGGTAACAAGCTGATGATTTTCGTCCACGGCTACAACCAGGAATTTCCCGATGTCAGCCGGAGGGTGGCGCAGTTCGCCGATGACGTGAAATTCTCCGGTCCCGTGGTGCTTTTCAGCTGGCCGTCCCAGGGCAGCCTGACCGGCTACACCGTGGATGAAACCAATGCGGAATGGGCACAGACACACTTCGTGGAGCTGATGTCCGCCCTGCTGGAGCGAATTCCGGTGCAGAGCATCTACCTGGTCGGGCACAGCATGGGCAACCGCATCATCGGGAACGCCATGATCACACTGTCCGGCGAGCGCCTGGAAAGCGATCTGATGCTGTTTCGGGAAATCATCATGATCGCGCCGGACATCGACGCGGATATCTTCCGCAAGGACATGGCACCGCGTCTGGCACGCACCGGGATTCACATCACGTTGTATGCCTCGTCCAAAGATCGGGCGCTGATGGCATCGAAGGCGTTCCACGGATATCCGCGTGCCGGGGATTCCGGTGAAGCACTGGTGGTCGTCGAGGGCATGGAAACCATCGATGCCAGCGACGTATCGGGCGGGCTGCTCGGCCATTCCTATTTCGCCGAAGACCGCCGCATCATGGAAGACATTTTCGGACTGTTGCAGACCGGGCAGCGCGCCGACAATCGCTTCGGACTCGAGGCCCGGGAAACCGGCCAGGGTCGCTACTGGACTTTTCGGAAATGATAAAAAAAGGGACATTCTGGTTTATTGATATCAGTACGATATCCAGATTTCCCGAAAACAAACCAGAATGCCCCCTTTTTTACACTTGACTGATTTCCAGCAGTTATTTCCTCTTTATATATTTACCAAACTCCGTGAAGGCGGTGTCAATAGAAATGGCTCCACCGAAACCCTCGCCACCAAGAACCTGGGATACTCTTATACTGTTTATACCTGCAACCTTACCTGCATCAGTGACCAGGGGGCCACCGCTACTTCCTGGTAATACTGTAACATCTGTAATCACATACTCATCCTTGAATCCCGCAATTACCCCGGCTGTCATGACATCCTTTATTCCAAGCGGGCTTCCTATAGCAAATACCCTCACACCTTGTCTCAGCGATTCATTATCAGCAGGCTGAATAAATGGTGTGTGATAACCGTCTACCTTCAGCAAGGCCAGGTCACTTTTACCAGAGACAGAAATCAGGCGCGCAGTGATTTCTGCACCATCTTTCAGAATAACCTTGAAGTCCTTTCTCAGGATCGCAAAACTACTTTGTACGTTGAACTCTCTCCTGGCGTTTTCGTACTCTTTTCTTCTTGACAGGTAAGCGCGCTTTGCCTGCGTATATTCTCTCTTGTGCCCCAGGTAACGGCTCATCAATAATTTGTATTCTGCTTCTTCCACCCGTTTCGCATAGCTGTCATCGGCTTTATCTATTTCTCTCCTGTAGTCTTTTAATGTCTCTTCCATCTCATCAAGCCGGGCACCTTCGCTACGGAATACTTTATTTGCCTGTTGATATGCATTTTTCGTTTCGGTTAATTTATCCTGCAACGCTTGCCATTGTGCAGTATCGGTGGGCTTCACGACGTGTTTGTTTGTCAGAATGTATCCGTCATCTGAAATGAAAAAGCCTGAGCCGTTAGCCAGTGGGCTTTGGATCGCAACAACTGCCAGTGAGGCTTGTTCAATTGGCGTGTCTGGTTGATTTTTTTCGTGTAATTTTTCCGCCAGGTCTATAGAGGCAGGTGTTGTTTCCTTTTCTTCCACCCTGGCTTCAGGAACCTCCGTGCCCAACGGCGGTTTGTCGGTGAAATGCCAGCCTCCCTGCTCATCCTGATACTTGTAGACCCCCGACATAGAGGGAAAACTCAGCCATGAAGCCAGAAACAAAAAGAAAAGCACCAGAATCCTTCGGGCTATATTTTTCATGAATCGGCAACCTGCAGATGACCGATAGCTGATAAATGTGTTTGCCACATAGACCACTCTCCATGGGAGTCTGTTAGTACAGCAGAGATTGATTCCCGTTTGATTATCGGGTAATCAAAGATTATCAGAGCCGAGGGGAGTAGCCGTTGATATTAGTCAAACAAATACCCTGGCAAGCTCATTGGGAGTACCCGGGGTCAGACCATTGCAACGGAGAAAATCGGGGTGAAAATCGGGGTCAGATCCCGGTTATCACTAATATTAGGGAAACTCTGATTTATTCGTCATGCCGGCTAAGGCCGGCATCCAGGTCATTGAAAACCCTGGATCCCGGCATGCGCCGGGATGACGATAAATGAATTAATCAGAACTTCCTTAGAAGAAACCAGGATCTGACCCCGGTTTTGCATGATCTCCTTCCCCCTTGCAGGGGGAGGGAATGCGGTGAGAGACAATTTCTACGTTACATACTCTAGACTATGGGTATGCGTTACCTCGTTAGAAAACCCCGCTTCTGCGTCCTGCTGGTGGCGCTGCTGCTGAGCGCCTGCGCCAGTGCTCCCACCTTCAATGCCAGCGGGGTCGACCACTCGCTGACACCACGGGATGTCGCCACCAGTCCGCAACCGGCAACAGGCAAGCATGTGCAGTGGGGCGGCATTATCCTGAGCACCACCAACCTGAAAGACAGCACGCAGGTCGAGGTGCTGGCCTACCCGCTCGACGCAGACGCGCGGCCGCAAAGCGACGGCAATCCGCTGGGACGCTTCATCCTCGAGCGGGCCGGCTACCTGGAACCGGCCACCTATGCCGAGGGCCGGCAGATCACCGCAGTCGGGACGGTGACCGGCACCCGGACCGGCCGGGTCAGCGATTCAGACTATAACTATCCGGTCATCACCACCCGGCAACTCTACCTCTGGCCCCCGGGCCGGGGGCGCGATGGCGTCAGCGTTGGCGGCTATATCGGCTTCGGCGTAGGCGGCAGCGCTAACAGCGACAGCGACGGCGGTATCGGCATCGGTTTCTGAACGATTAGCAGGCTGTTGAAAAAGTTTCAGGCGGGCGCAAGACAAGGCACAAATTGGCGAAAAAGCGCAGTCTACACGCCAGTACATGAGCATTTTGAGCCGATTTGTAACGCCGTATGGTGCCGCATGAGGGTTTTTCAACAGCCTGCTAGAGGGACAATTTACTGAATTCCGGTTCTCAGGTGCTGTCCACTACCACATCAAATCATCGGGAACCCGGTAATCCGCGTAGGGATCATCTTCCCCGGGCTCGAGTTGGGTCGTTGCATTGCTGATAATGCAGGATTTCTCGCGCAGCATGATTTTCTCTGCCACAACCGACGGAATCACCTCATACCGGTCATCGAACCTGGCGATGGCAAGTAGGCCGCGCCCCAGCTTGTCGTGGATCTCTTCCGAGACAAAGACCTTCCGGATCGCCGTACCATCCTGAAAGTTGTACCCCACCTCGCCGTCGTCCCGCGGCAACCGATTCAATTCGACCAACTGACGAACCTGTGCATGCACCGCCTTGCGCTCGACCTCCTCCTTTTGCCGGCGATTGAGTTCGCGATCGCGAGCCGCCTTCTCTGCCGCTGCCTGCCGGGCAGCCTCCGCAGCCTCATTGACCACCTCGATCTTCTGCTTGTTCTTCTGTTTCTGCTGCTTGAGCTTCGACTTGTTCGCCTTGTTGAGCCGGGTCTTGTTCACCAGACCCGCCTTGAGAAACTGATCACCAAACGAATTTGCCATCGGAGTCACCTTCACATTCCGGAATTCAGCGGTTCTTGCAAGAACACACACTATCCAATCATTCCATAAATCATAATCCATATTCCAATCCGGTGGTGACTCAGGTGTGCACGGGGTCGGACCTGCGCAAGATACTGTTTCAACTGAAGTCCGATTCAAAAAAGCGGCGTTCTCATCGCTTCGCGCATTCATTTCCTTGCTGAAATCGATACCGTAAGCGACCGCCGACTCCCGAGCGGCAGGTCACGCCATCCCGGTCGGAGCAATCCAGATGTGTGCGCGACATGCGCTGCCTCTTTATTGAAGCTGCCATTTCATCGATGAAACCGGCATCCCAGGGCCTTAATGCAGCCTTACCTATTCAACCTGTTGCGCGGTTCCGACCCCTGTCGGCCCCGATCGGTTATCGGAAGGTCAGGCGTAGCGGGACAGGGCCGCTTCCAGGCGCTGCTTCACCCTGGCACGCAGTCCCGCCGGTGCAACCACCGCGACATCGGGACCATACCTGAGAATATCCATGACCAATTCGCCATCGCTACTGTAGGGAAATTCCAGCAGGTAAGAGCCATCCTTTTCAAACCGGCCGACCTGATCCGGGTGCCACTGTTCGGTGGCAACCCAGCGCGCCTGCCTGGGCGTAAAACGCAACCGGGCCCGCTGGTCCGCCTTGCCGGAGAAGATGCCGTAGCCGCTGGCCAGCACCGCGTCGAGGGTCTGCTCGGCGACGAGCCTGGCCTTTCGCTCCAGGATCCCGGCCGAGCGGATCGCGTCCACGGAGAAACTCCGCAAGCCCTTGCGCAGATGACACCAGCCGTCGAGATACCAGTTGTCACGGTAGTGCACCAGCCGTTGCGGCGAGACCTCACGTTCGGTGACCTGGTCACTGGATCGGGCGTGATAGGCGATCACCAATCGCCGGCGCCGGATGGTGGCGCTGGCCACCGCCTCGAAATGCTCGGGACGTTCGGTGCGCGCCGCCACGCGCAGGATGCGGATGCGCTTGCGGATCTCGTCGGCCGAGTCGTCCTGGCTTCCCAGGAGGGTATTGAGCCGCGCCAGCAATGGCTCGATATGCGGGGTGAGCAGTCCGTTACCGAGGTTCGAGAGCAACTGCTGCATGGTCAGCAGCGCAAAGATTTCCTGGTCGTTGAACCACAGGCCCGGCAGGCTGTACTTATCGGCTCCGGGCAGCGAACGGTCGAAACGGTAACCACGCAATGACCGGTCCCAGAGGATCGGCGCATTCAACCGGTCGCGCAGGTACTCGATATCGCGCTTGACCGTGGCCCTGGAGGTCCCCAGTTCCTCGATCAGCATCGCCATCGGCACTGACCGCCGGTCATTCAGCAACTGGTCGATCTTGTAGAAGCGTTCAGTGCGGTCCATGTCATTTCCCTCCCTGCCCCTCCCGTTAATGGTTATCCCCGAACATCTGAACAATCGGGGACAGACCATTTTTGGTTAGTGAGCAACCCGGAAATTAAAACGTGGTCTGTCCCCCGATTATTCCTCTCCCGTACGCCAGCGTTCCAGGTAACCCGTGGCGGATGCCTTCGGCACCCCTGACAGCCTCTGCATCAGTGGAAACGGGATGTCCTCGAGGCAATGTCTTTCGGTGAGATCATCCAGCATCTTCAGCCAGAGATGTGTCGTCATTTCCGCATCCGCCAGTGCGCGGTGAAAAGTTCCGCCGGTGGGGATGCCTTTGTACTTTACCAGGGTACCCAGCTTGTGGCTCGGTGCTTCCGGGTAGACACGCCGGGACACGAGCATGGAGCAGGCGAATTCTCCCGTATAGCGTTGCTGAATCAGCCGTAGCTCGGCTTCGAGGAAACGCCGGTCAAACGAAGCGTTATGGGCGACCAGATCGAAATCCTCAATGAACTCCCTGAACCTGGCCATTACCTCCCTGCAGGGCGGTGCATCGCGCAGCATGGCATTGGTGATACCGGTATAGCCTTCGATGAAGGAGTTTACCCGCCTGCCGGGGTTCATCAGTTGCTGGAACCGGTCTGTAATTCTGCCATTCTCGATGCGCACCGCGCCTATTTCGATCGCCCGGTCTCCGTTGCCAGGGGACAGGCCGGTGGTTTCGAAGTCAAGGACAATGACTGTGTCAGCTTTTCTCCGGTTACGCCTGTTCATCGGAAAGCACCTTCAGCGACCAAAAGAGGCCGGATACCTATACAAATGTATCCGGCCCCTTTATCTTTCTGTTTCAAACGACAAACCACCAGGCTGCCATAGCCAGCCAGCTGGCAACGAGCAACGTCCAGGGTAACCAGTGCTGTCTGAAGACAACCTTTTCCTGAACCTCGATCTCGCGCACCTCGTCAGGTGACGCGCGGTGCTGCTTGACCTTTTTGAGTTCCTTGTCCAACTCTCTGGCCCTGGCGCTTTGTTGCTTCTTGTATTGCTCGATGCCCTTTTGAATTCCCTGTGCAATCAGCTTTGTCTGTTCTGTGGTCTGCCCGGGACGCTGTGTGCCGCGGGCGATCCGCATGGCTTCGTCCCGGGTAGCTGCCGATAGCGGATGTTTTTTCGAGTATCTGGTCATGGGTTTTCCCTGCTCCGTCCGTCTTTCATCCAGTCGTTTCCCGCGTTGGTTCACTTCCCTCAACCCGATCACCACGACAGTCCGCCGGTGATTCTCCTGTCTCTAACCACCGGATGCAGCGAGCAACCGGCTGTTCGATAACCCCGGACTTCAGGGAAATCTAGCACAGTTGCCGTGAAGGCATTGCTTTCTTCAATAAGTTCCCTGTTTATCCCACTGAAATTTAAATTATATTTCTGGCAATCCCGGAGAGATTCCCCTATAGTGTCACCTGCTACAGATTTTGTGATTGGTGGTTTTGGTTGTTACCTCTGTGTCACCCCCTGAATACCTCGTTCCATTACCTGTATGCAACACACTGTTTGTTTAATTATTCAAGGTAAAAAGTGATATGGCTACAGGTACAGTAAAGTGGTTTAACGAGTCAAAAGGTTTTGGTTTTATTGCCCCGTCTGACGGCGGTGAGGATGTATTCGTACATTTCAACGCGATCCAGGGCTCGGGCTTCAAAACCCTGAGCGAAGGTCAGTCGGTCACCTTTGATGTAGAAAAAGGTCCCAAGGGTCTCCAGGCGGCCAACGTTACCTCCTAGCAAGACCTCATCGGCTAAACCGATACGAAGAACCCCGCTCCGGCGGGGTTCTTTTTTTGGGCTTGTTCGGTAATAGCAGTCTCCATATTCCAACAAGGGGAACAGAATGGTTCCTTCTGGTTAATCGTCTGACCGTCTATGCTCTCTGCATGCGGCTACCATGGAGATCCTCTGCAGGTTTTCTATCCCTCGCGTTGGTACTCACCGCGGGATCGGCGCCACTATTCGCCGCCGAAAAAGACACGCGCGGCCAACGCCTGCAGCCTGGACCTTACCCGGTCGGCAGTCAGGATTTCAGGCTGGTCGATACCAGCCGGAGGACAGCCGCACACAACGACAGTCCGGAGGCGGCGGAGCGCATCCTTGAGACAACCGTGTGGTACCCGGCGCAAAACAGACCTTTTGAGTGGTTGCGACCCGGGCCCAGGCCGCTTGCCACGCAAGCCTGTCCTGCTCCCCTTGTCATATACAGCCACGGCTTTATGTCCTTCCGGGGAAACGGCGCGTACCTGGCCGAGTACCTCGCAAACCATGGTTATATCGTGGCTGCCGCTGATTTCCCGCGCACGCGTTTTGGAACGGCCGGCGGCCCGCAGTTTACTGATGTGATTAACCAGCCGGGGGATATCAGTTTTATTATCGACAGTATGCTTACCTGGAGTGGTAATCCGGAGAACCGGTTCGCAGGCTGTATTGACCCCGAACGAATCGGCGCAGTAGGCCTCTCACTGGGCGGGATGACCACAACACTACTCGCCTTTCACCCGGAATTCCGGGATCCGAGGATTCAGGCGGCGGTCTCAATCGCCGGGCCTGTCGCACTTCTCGGTAAGGACTTCTTCAACACTTCATCAACTCCCCTCATGATGATAGCGGGTGACATAGATGCCATGGTTGACTACCGGCAAAACGCCTCACAATTCAGGGCATGGGTACCCGATGCGACACTCGTGACTTTGCACGGTGGCTCACATACCGGGTTTGCAGGCATTGCCGCACGACTGTTTCGCTGGGTTGACAACCCTGACAGCATAGGTTGCTGGGCCATGCGTGGAGTACTTGCCGACCGGTTGGATGTGCCAGATGACTTCATGTCAAAGCTGCGGGGTCAAGAGAACGACACCCCGACCGCACTGGAACTGCGACCCTGTAGCAACCCTGAACTGCCCACTGCCCTTCGGCCTCAGCATCAGCAAACACTGACAAAACTCGCAGTCTTCTCCTTCCTGCAGAGTCAACTCCATCCCTCGACTGAAATTCGTCATAAATATACCGAAATTCTTGAACGGTCGCTGGCGCTGGAAAATCCCGAGGTGGAGGTATTTTCTGGACAGTGAATTCTCCACCGGCTAAAGCCGGTAGCTTCGGGTTACGGCTGAAAGCCGGATCGATCGGCCATCCGGCCGATTGCCCCGATATCCACCTCCGATGGTATTCAACGACCCCGGTACACTGCTCGCGCCCATACACTATCTACATTAACTCGTCATTGCGGCGCAGGCCGCAATCCAGATCTACCCGTGGAGTGATTTCTCTGGATGCCGGCCTGCGCCGGTATGACGATTTGCCGCCTAATGGCGGGGGGGTTTACAGATCCCCTATCAGGGACAATAAAACCCTCAGCCGGTGCATGGGTCCGACCCCTAATGCCGTCACGCATACGCCGCCAATGTACTCAACCGCAGATCCTCCACCGCCCCACCCACCGTGAAGTGATAAATATCCTGGAAACTCCAGTCCGTCAGTCCCAGCACCTCATGCATCGGATCATCAAAAAAACACCCGATCCCCGTGCTGCGAATACCGGCCGCCTCGGCCTCCAGATACAGCAGCTGCCCGATCATGCCGGCCTCCCAGTACAGGCGCGGATAAAACCACGGGCCGTGGCGCTCCAGCGGTCCGCGGAACCCGGCCAGCATCGCCAGGCTGAAACAGCCGTCACTGGCGATGTCCTGTTGACAGGAAATCTCCCGGGCCGCGGCGCGGGTATCCCGCTCCATCAGGCAATACAACGGCAACGACTCCGGGCAGCCTGGCGGCTTGTACCACGGGTCCGCCTGGGTGAGCGCCTGCTCCAGCGCCGCCGTCTGCGCCGGGTCGCGCACCAGCAGGTACAGCCCCGGGGGGAGATCATCCACCCGGTGCACCAGCAGCGCCAGGTGCAGCTGCGACTTCCAGGGCAGCGTGTTGAACGGCACCGCGCCGGGCACGGCCAGCGTCCGGTCCAGTATGCGGTAGAAGTCCGTGCGCGACAGGCGTGTCTGCCCGTCCATCGCCACGGCACTGCGTCGCTGGCGGATCATCTGCCGCAGCGCGACCGGTCGCGGCGGCGGCGACCAGGACTGCGGCGGCGCTGCAAACGGTTCGTAGGCACATACCCCGTACGGCTTGCGCATCTGCGCCGCGAACGCCTCGATGCCCCAGTCCACATGCGCCGGGCTCAATTGGTTGGAACGCCCCTGCCAGGTGAGCGACTCGAAGGATTGCAGCACAGCGGCAGGCAGCTCCGGCAACGCTTGCGTCGCTGGCGCCGGCACACAGGCAATCAGCATATCCGGTTCTTCCGGCTCGGCATCGTGCGGTTGAGACGTACCCAGCAGCCGGGCCAGCTCATCCGTGCCGGGTGCATCGAGCAGGCGCGTCTGCCAGCCCAGCCCGGCGGCCGCGATGCCGAGTGCGCCCAGCGCGTGGCCCGCATCATGCATGCAGTAACGGTACGCCCGCCGGCCATACTTCCAGGCCTCGCGCCAGTGAATGGAGGTCAGCCCGATGAAAAACGTGTGCGCGGGAAAGCCGCTGCACAAGGAATTCCAGCGCGCGCGGTCGAATTCGGCACGCACTTCCAGGCCGTGTTCCTGCGCGGCATAGTGGCAGACCATGGGCTGCTCACACAGCCCCTCGACCGGCCCGCACACCAGGTAGCCCTCGGTCGGGTGGAGGTTGCCGCTGGAGGCGTTGACGCGCAGTGCCCAGCGGGCCGCGCCGGTGCTCTTCCAGGCGGACAGCGCCAGGCTGTCGTAGAACAGCTGTGAAATTGCACGCGCATTCAGCGGCGCCGCGGCCGGCATGCGCCCGGGTGTGAAGATCGCATCGAAACGCGGCTCATCGGTCGGCGCGACGGTCTCCAGCTGAATCAGCCGCGCCCCCGCATAGCGACGGAACGGGTCCGGCTGGGTCGCCCAGTCCAGCCTGCCCGGCCCGCTGGCGAAGGCCTCGAAGCGGTGCTTGGTCTCCCGGTGATAGTCGAACACCGCTTGCAGGCGTTCTGACGGTGCGGGGGGCTCGATGCTTTCAGCGCTCATTGGTTACCTATAGTAGAGCCGGATATGCACCGGCACTGTATCTATTTTTCATAGCTGTGAGAATCAGCCGGGCCAGACACCATTGAGTGCAGGGTATGGCAGCGACAATGATAGACTGCCACACGGTGACAAAAAAGAAAGGGCGGACACCTGCGGTGAGCATTCGTGACGGGCTGCACCAGGAAAAATGAGCGCTGATACCCCTTTAGAGGTCGATGCGGCCTATCGCATGGCCGTGGAGCCGTGCGGGAAGCGGCTGCGGGTGGTCTTTGCCGGCGAGACCATTGCGGACAGCACGGAGGCGCTGGTGTTGCACGAAACCCGGCTGCCACCGGTGTATTATTTTCCGCGCCAGGATGTGCGCATGGATTTATTGCGGCGCACGGCACAGCGCACCCATTGCCCGTTCAAGGGCAACGCCTCGTACTGGAGCATCGCGGCCGGTGATCAGGTTGCGGAAAATGCGGTCTGGAGTTATGAGCATCCGCTGCAGGATGCGCAAGCGATCCGGGGTTTTCTCGCCTTTGACTGGAATGCCATGGAGGCCTGGTATGCGGATGACAGGCAGGTCCTCGAGCCAGCGCGGGATTCGACCCCGATCAACCGGAATATTTTTTCCGCCTGGTTATTACGTGATGCCTGGAACGCCGCCTCGGTTAGCGAACAGCTAATCCGGTTGTCGCATTGCCTGTTTTCGTCCGGCGTGCCGATCCTGCGCCTGCAATTGCTGATACGCACCTTGCACCCGGAATTGTTCGCCACCGGCTATACCTGGTGGCGCGATACCGACGCGGTGGAAACCTTCCGTGCCTCGCACGCCATCCTGGAGTCACGGGAACACAGGGAAAGCCCGTATGCGCCGATCCTGGACGGTGCCGGTGGAGTACGGCGTTCCCTGGAGGGCCCCGATCCGCAGTTTGACTTTCCCATTCTCAGGGATCTGCATGCCAGGGGCGCTACCGACTATGTGGCCATGCCGCTGTTGTTCTCCGATGGCCAGATCAACATCATCACCCTGGTATCGGATCGCACGGGTGGCTTTTCCACGGAAGAGCTGGGCCAGTTCTACGAAATTCTGCCGGTGTTGAGTCGCCTGATCGAGGTGCATGCCCTGCGCACTACGGCGATCACCCTGCTCGACACCTACCTGGGCAGACACAGCGGGCAGCGGGTCCTGGAAGGCTCGATCAGGCGCGGCGACAGTGAAAACATCCACGCGGTCATCTGGTTTTGCGATTTGCGCGATTCCACAGCGCTCACGGAAGCGCTCGCCCGCGAAGAATACCTGGCGATGCTGAACCAGTTTTTCGATTGCATGGCGGGTTCGGTGCTGGAGCACGGCGGCGAGGTGCTGAAATTCATCGGCGACGCGGTGCTGGCGATCTTTCCGATCGATGACCCCGACAGCCCGATGGCGGCCGAACGTGCCATCGATGCCGCGCAGGCTGCGCAGCGAGAAATCGGCTTGCTTAATCAGGAGAGGACCGAACGGGGCGCGAAAGCCATCGGCTTCGGGATCGGTATGCACATCGGCAACCTCATGTACGGAAATATCGGCACCCCGGGACGACTCGATTTCACCGTCATCGGCTCGGCCGTGAATGAAGCCTCGCGCATCGAAGGCATGTGCAAGACACTCAACCAGAACATCCTGTTATCGGCGGGGTTTGCCCGCCATTTCCCGACCCGGCTGGTTTCGCTCGGCAGGCACCCGCTGCGCGGTGTCAGCACCGCGCAGGAACTCTTTACGCTGCCACCCGACGCGGCCCCCGACAGTTAATGGCTGCGGGCTAGCGTGGTACCGGGCGCGCCAATGGCTGGACCGGAGGTGCAAAAAGGGGACATTCTGGTTTATTGGCATCGATACGTTCAACAGACATCACAGGGTAATAATCAGAAGGTCCCCATTTTTTGCCATTCACGTCGGATCCACAAAACCTCTCTTATGCCCGGCGCAGAAATGCCAGCCAGCGTGCCAGGTTCAGCAGGCTGGCAAGTGAACTGGCCACATAGGTCAAGGCGGCCGCACGCAGCACCCGGCGCACGGCTGTCTCGTCCTCGGGTTGAATGTAGTGGCCGGCCTTGAGAACAGGTAACGCCTTGCCGAAGCTGGCATCCAGCTCGACCGGCAGGGTGACCAGGTGGACCAGGGTGGCACTGGCCATACTGCCCAGCCCGATGGCGGCCATGACGAGGCCGGTGGAGGGTGCCCGGGTAATCGCCATTGCTACCGGCAGCAGGAACATGGCACCGGCACCGAGCTGCTGGGTCGTCTGCGCCACCCTGACCAGGCGGTGGCGCAGCGCGAGCTTCGGCTCGTTGCGTTGATGCTGGATTGCATGGCCCACCTCGTGCGCGGCAACCGCCACGGCAGTCAGTGACTTGTGATCGTAGTTGTCGGGGCTGAGACGCACCGCGCGGCGCTCCGGATCATAATGATCACCGCCCTTCTGCGTTTTTTCCACCGCAACGTCAGGCATCCCGAACTGGTCCAGCAGGTGGCGTGCCAGCTCCCCGCCCGTCCCCTGGATCCGCGGGAGCACCTCGGCATAGCGCCGGAAGGTGTATTGGGCCCACCACTGCGGGCCGAATACCAGCACCAGCAGGAACACCAAGATCAGTAGAATATGCATGACTGATTAGTGAACGAACTGCATCATGCCGCTGCCCCATACAAACCCGTGGTTAACTCCCTACAGAGTATGACGTCAGGAGCAGAAGCTTGCACCACGTCATGCGAGTATGGCCAGAAAAGCACCATGCCCCGAGAGTACACATCCGGTGCACTCTGTATGGAATCAGGCGCTTTGAGCAACCAGGAACAATCTCGGAAACTTATGAATTATCAGAGGGCACAGGGGTTCGGAATCCGGCTTCAACCCTGTTTCCTTCCGATCAGCATCGCCTCATCTCTAAAGCCTTTCTGCACATCGCCAACACAGCCCTCTTCATGATAAAACAAGACCTGTAATCCGGAAAACAAACGCAGCAGTTCCTGATCAGCCAGCCTGAATTCCTCTCGTTGCGGCCCCCGGTCGGAAACGCGTTGCCGGGTGAAGGTCTGATAATAGACCAGGCCACCGGGTTTAAGTGCCTGTATCAGTGCAGGAATAATGTCGCGATCAAGAAAATAACTCACAACAATGACATCAAATGTTTCTGGCGCGGGTGGATCAGCCGCAACATCCCGCACCTCGGCCTGCATGGGTAACTGCCGATCACGTGCTACGGCTTGCAACTCGGCAATGGGAACATCGGCAATATCCCAGGCAACCACTTTCAAACCCTGTTGTGCCAGCAGGATGGCATTGCCCCCCAACCCACAGGCCAAATCCAGCGCACGGCCACTGTCAGGCAACAGGTGCAGGTTTTCTTCCAGGACCCGTGCTGCCTGTCGCTCGCCTTTCGCAGCACGATACCGTTCATTCCATTTTTCCTTGCTGTTCATAGAGCCCGTTTTATAGAAAGTTTACTATCAGGAGCCTGCAGAAGCTTGATCCCGGCCACCGGTAATGCAACCATCCACTGAATGATCAGCCCGGACAGATAACATGACCCAGACATACCATACCCCCCAGGATGCTGAAGACGCCTTTTACGATGCACTGGATGAAGGCAACCTGGACCAGCTGCTTACCGTTTGGGCGGAATCCGATGACATCTGCTGTCTGTTACCCATGCACCCGATGATCCAGGGCCGCCAGGGTGTGACGGACGTATTTACCTACCTGTTCTCCCAGGGTCATGGCGTGTCACTGGAAATCGCACACCTGGGCTGGATTGAAGCGGATAATATAGCCATCCACCAGGTAGAGGAAACGGTCCTGGTCCCACCAGCCGATACGCCACCGCAATCACCATTTTACGGCACCAACATTTACCGGAAAGACGAAACCGGCTGGCGATTGATCGTCCACCAGAATGCTCCGACACCACCACCCCAGCCACCAGAGTTTGTAATGCCCGAATAAACCCGGTGGGTGGCGAATTCGCAGGCAAAATGGGGACATTCTGGTTTATTGGCATTGATACGTATACAGATATCACCGAGGCCAAACCAGAGTGAGCCCATTATTCCCCGTGCCGTCAGAGAGCTCTGTCGGGTCGGAGCTGCGTAAGATATTGTTTCAACTATAACCCAGGCCAAAAAACCTCGTTCTCATTGTTTATCGCCATCATTTCCTGCCCGGAATTGATGCGGTATGCAACCGCCGGCTTCCCGAGCGGCAGGTCAAGCTACCCTGGCCGAAGCAACGATGATGAGTGCGCGACATGCGCTGCTTCCTCCTTAACAGGCTGCCATTTCATCCATTCAACCGGCCTTCCAGGGCCTGAAGGCATCCCTGCCTGATGGCTTACTTCTCATCATTTAATATATTGCGTGGGTCCGATCCCTATGTATCGATACCCCTATGTATCGATTCACTCTGTTATCTCCAGACCGGGTGTTAAGGAAGCTGAATAAGTCGTCACCCCGGGTGAATTCTCCACCGGCTAAAGCCGGTGGCTTCGGGTTACGGCTGAAAGCCGGATCGATCGGCCATACGGCCGATTGCCCCGATATCCACCTCCGATGGTATTCAACGACCCCTGTGCACTACTCGCGCCCATACACTATCTACATTAACTCGTCATTGCGGCGCAGGCCGCAATCCAGATCTACCCGTGGAGTGTTTTCTCTGGATGCCGGCCTGCGCCGGCATGACGATTTGCCGCCTAATGGCGGGGGGTTTACAGATCCCCTATCAGGGACTCTAAATAAATAGGCACAGACCACGATTAACATGGACAAAACGCGGTCTGTCCCTGATTTTTCACATGGATCTCTGACAAAGGGGTAGAATGAGCTGAGCCTGCCTCTCCTCAGGTTGCTCTAACAAGCCTCTGCCAGTAATTGCACAAATTCTGATTCCTCATGGCAAGTCAGCACGAGCTTCTCGGTAGACCGAGTCATGGCGACATAGAGTAACTTGGCTTCCGCAGCAAGATCTTTTTTCTTGCCAGGCATAAAACCGATACCGGGTATGGCGACCAGT
>Ga0210064_1000680_pt1 | contig 15778 bp, 17 predicted proteins | sample Muzzi_CordC_D2_FD_185531 | JGI IMG/M metagenome (GOLD analysis project Ga0210064, IMG submission 185531) | Wetland microbial communities from San Francisco Bay, California, USA, that impact long-term carbon sequestration - Muzzi_CordC_D2 (SPAdes) | ecosystem: Environmental > Aquatic > Marine >...
AGTCTCTTTCTGCAGCTGCTTTTGAGTTTTTCGCAGGCGCAGGCGCTGGGGTTACTGGTGGTGTTGTGTCTGCCGGCCTTGAGTGCCGGGATGCTGCAGGCCTTCGGCGCGGTGGACCGCGGGCAGAGGCCGGGGCTGGCGGTCCTGTTTGCACCGTTCATGGTCCGGGGCCAGGCCGGCCGGCTGCTGTTGCTCGGCGGCCTCGTGATCCTGATCGGCCTGGTGGTGGTTTCCCTGCTTCTGTCGGGTACCGTGTTGCAACTCGATGCCGGCACCGTCAGTCGCATCGAGTCGGGCGATCTCGAAGCCATTGGCAAGCTCGACCCGAAGCTGATTGAACACATGATCGTCGCGGTGGCCGCAGGTGCCGCCATCACCGGCAGTATCACCTACTTCGCGGTGCCGCTGATCTGGTTCAAAAGACGATCCACCGGCCGCGCCGTGGTGCTGGGATTGAAAGCGCTCGGGCGCAACTGGAAACCGCTGCTGGTGCTGGGGCTGTCGGTCACCGTGGTGGCGCTGCCTTTGGTGATACTGCTTTCCGCCTCCTATCTCTCCGCCCTCGGCGGCGGCAGCGGTTCAAGTTGGTTGGCGGCGTTGATGCTGCTGATCGGCCCGTTGTTTCAGCTGTTGCTCTTCGGTACCCAGTACACGGCGTTCAAGGATATTTTCGGTCTGCAGGCCGAACCGGGTCGCCCGCCGGAAGGCCCGGACGATCAACTGCTTGCCTGATCATCTTCGCGGGGGTGCACCAGCACCTTCGAGAAGAACACACCGATCTCGAACAGCACCCACATCGGCACCGCAAGCAGCGTCTGTGAAATCACGTCCGGCGGGGTCAGCAGCATGCCCAGCGCAAACGCCGTCACGATGATGTAAGGCCGCCAGCCGGCGAGTTTCTCGGCCGTCGTGATACCGGTCGCGACCAGGATAATGGTGGCGATCGGTACCTCGAAAGTGACGCCGAAGGCGATAAAGAGCGTAATGACGAAATCGAGATACTTGCTGATGTCGGTCATCACCGCGACGCCCGCCGGCGCCGCGCGAGAGAAAAACCCGAACATCAGCGGAAAGATGACGAAGTAGGCGAATGCACAGCCGGTATAAAACAGCGCGACCGCCGAAAGCAGCAGTGGGCGGGCCAGCCGCTTTTCATGCCGGAAAAGCGCCGGCGCCACAAAGGCCCATATCTGGTAGAGCATGACCGGGATCGAGAGCATGATGGCGACCAGCAGGGTCAACTTGAACGGGGTCAGGAACGGGGACGCCACGTCGATGGCGATCATGCTGCTGCCCTTGGGCAGTTGCGCGAGCAGCGGCGAGGCGAGGGCCTCGTAGAGGCGACGCGAGAACGGCACCAGGCACAGCAGTACGACCAGGACGGTCAGACACGATTTCAGTAAACGGCTGCGCAGTTCGACCAGGTGTTCGAGGAAGGTCAGTTCCCGGTCTTGATCGGGAGCGTCAGTCATCGCGCCTGTTGCCGTCTTCCGGCTCTGGGGCGGCGGGCGCGGAAGCATCGGCGCCGCCCGGTTCGTTTGCGGCCGTCTCCCGCTTAAAGCCCGGAACTTCGCGTAGCTCGTCTCCCGCGCGCCGGAACTCCTCGCTGGCACGCTTGATCGGATCCATGATTTCCGGTTCGTTGAGCTCGGCTTCGATGGTCTGGCGCAGGCTGTTCCAACTGCTGCGCGCCTTGCGGACAAAACCGCCGATAGTGCGTGCGACGCCGGGCAGGCGTTCCGGGCCCAGCACCAGCAGGCCGATCAGGGAGAGCAGAAAGAGTTCGGAAAAACCGACATCAAACATCTTTGTCAGTCGGGCTCGATGCCGCGGCTTTTTCCTTTTTGTCCTGTGTGGCCGTGGTGTTCGCTTGCGTCCCCGTCAATTGCTCGGGCTCGCTCTCCGGCGGATCGTCTTCCATGCCCTTGCGAAAACTCTTGATCGCGCTGCCGAGGTCGCCGCCGATATTCCGCAGGCGCTTGGTGCCGAAAACCAACACGACGATCAAAAGCAGGATCAGGAGCTGCCAGATGCTAATTCCACCAATCATGATTCACTCCAGGAAATTTCGAATGTATGCAGTTTAGCCCAATCTGATCGTTTTGGCTGCAATAAACCGGGAACCCGGTGTTATGAATGGCGTTTGCGCAGAGCCGGGAGCGCGGCCAGCAGCAGCAGGCCGATCAGCAACAAGCTTGCCATGCGGTCCAACGTCGGTATGCGCGGAAACTGGTTGCTCGGGAGTACGGGAGGGGGTGGCTCGCAGGCCGCGGGCGAGGCAATGGCCAGGCTTTCAAAACCGGTCTCGATCGTTTCGCTGACCAACGTCGCGGTGCCCGTGGCGGTATCGATTTTCAGTATCTGGCTGGGCGCGTCCGCAATCTGGTTATTGATGATACGGCGGTCGGTAATGGCCCACAGGTTTCCGTCTTCGTCAAACGCAAGGCCCCCCTGGTTGTATTCGCCGGCGGCATTGCCCAACGGTCCGATCAGCGTCGCCTGGCCAGTTTGCAAATCGATCTGATAGAGGTTGGGTGAATCGGTCGAGCCGTCCTCGAATTGCCCGTTGCCGAGCCCGTACATCCTGACCGGGTTGCCATACGCGGCGATGGCGCTGATATTTACGCCCAGCGCCCCTTCGCTGCCGATCACTTCGCGGCTGCCGTCCGACAGGTCGATCCTGTAAAGGGTCTGCGTGCGAACGGACGTGACATAGGGGCCGCCGTCACAGGTGAAGGTCATGCCAAAATCGTTTCCGCCCAGCCCCGGGAAGTCCTGCAGCGTGATTTCCTCGCCGTACTTGACCGTGCCGGTTGCCGGGTTGATCGGGAAAATGGTCCGCGAGTCGTCGTCGACACCCCACAAGGTGCCGTCGGGGCCGAACGCCAGGCCTTCGGTGTCGAGACGGGTCTCGATACCCGTGAACAGTTCGCCCTTGCGTTGCTCGACGCCGGTGGCCAGGTCGATGGCCCAGAGACTGTCGGTAATGGGTGCCGGGCTGCCGCTGTCCGAGTTGACGCTGAACGCCATGGGGGCGGCGTTCGCACCGGCGGCAAACACCGAAAGAAGCAGCAACAAGACAAGGCGGATCGTTTTCATTACGCGGGCGGCACCCACCCTCAATGCTTTGGTAGCGGAAGGCCATGCTAGCAGAAAAAACTGTTATTACAAAGTCTTATATCTGTTTCGGCGACGCAAAGCCGGCGCTCGAACCCGACTGTTGCAAAGCTGCAACATGACCGGTTTGCAGAACGGCCGCGGTTGCGGCGCGCTGGCTGGGACGAAAAGTATGTATAACCATGACTTTGATAAGCCCCGTGCCTCACAATGGGCTAGAATAGACCGGCTGCGGGCTGCGGAATCCATCGCGGTGTCGTATTTTAGCAACATTTTTCAATCAATCGAGGAATGGAAGGACTTATGTCTGATAACGGGGTCTTGCTGGTCAACCTGGGAACACCCGCTGCGCCTGAAAAGGGAGCGGTCAAACGGTTTCTCACCGAGTTTCTGTCCGATCCGCGTGTGGTGGACCTGCCGCGGTGGTTCTGGCTGCCCTTGCTCAAGCTGGTCATTATCCCGTTGCGCAAGCGGCGTGTGGCCGAGGCCTACGAGGCGATTTGGCTCGACGACGGCTCGCCGTTGATGGTTTACTCGCGGGCATTGTGCGAGGGCTTGAAAAAGCAGTTGCAAGACCGCTGCGACGTGCGCCTCGCAATGCGGTACGGTGAGCCCGGTGTGCGCGGCCGTCTCGCCGAGATGCAGGCCGCAGGTGTCAACAAGCTCCTGGTGATACCGCTTTACCCGCAATATTCCGCGACCACGACGGAGACGGTATTTGACGCGGTGTCAGCCGCGCTCGGCGAACTCGATTACGCACCCGAACTCAAACAAATGAAGCGCTACCACGACCAGCCCGGCTGGGTGCATTCGATCGCCAGTTCGGTACGGAACTTCCAGATGCAGCACGGCAAGGCGGAGAAGCTGTTGTTTTCAATGCACGGGATACCACGGCGGCTGGTGGATGCGGGTGACCCGTACGAGCAGCAGTGCCGGCAGAGTGTCGCCGCCATAGCAGAGGTCCTGAAGCAGGATATCATGCTGGTTTACCAGTCGCGGGTCGGTCGTGAAGAGTGGTTGCAGCCGTATACGGATGAAGTCATCCGGCAACTGGCTGCTGACGGTGTCAGGCACATCCAGGTCGCCAGCCCGGGTTTTGCGGTGGATTGCCTGGAAACGCTCGAGGAGATCGCGATCCGTTACCGGGAACTGTTCCTTGCTGCCGGTGGCGAGAAATTTGAATACATACCGGCGCTCAATGCTTCGGACGAACACATCGGTGTGTTCTCCTCGATCGTCGAGCGGCATTTCGGGACTGACCAGGGCGGCTGAGCACATGGACGTATTCCGGGTATTCCAGGTCGAGGCGGCACACCGCCTGCCGAATGTTCCGCCGGAACATAAATGCGCACGCCTGCACGGCCACTCCTTCCGTATCGAGGTGCACGTTAGCGGCGCACTCGATGACACGCTGGGCTGGGTGATGGACTTTGCGGATCTGAGTCGGGTTTTCCAACCGGTATACGAGCAGCTGGACCACCATTACCTGAACGATATCGAAGGGCTCGAAAACCCGACCAGCGAGAACATGGCGCGCTGGATATGGGCACGGCTCTCAGGAGACCTTCCGGGACTGAGTAAAATTGTCGTGCAGGAAACCTGCAACGCGGGGTGCGTTTATCGCGGTGATCAGCCGCTGCCCTGACTGACAATGCCGGTGCGCCCCGTAAAGCGCGGGCGGTATCAGCAGCCGGCACAACCTCCGGCGTTGCCGTCACAAAACGGCTTCTTGCTGGACTTGCCGCATCGGCACAGGGCACCACTCATGGTCACGCATTCCTGTCCCTTTTTGTTATATATGCGCAAATAGCCGCGGAACTTCAGCGGTCCGTTCTTGATGCAGGTGACCGTAATGGTTTGCGGCCGGTTGACCGGCATCCAGTCCGAAGCCTGTTGAATGTTGCCGGGATCCAGGAACTCGACTTCCAGGTGCTGATCGTCGCACAGGGGTTTGCTTTTGGATGCACCGCAACGGCAAAGGTTGATGTGGTTCGCGTGGGTGACCGAGCCATCTTCGGCGATCAGGGTAATATTGCCCGTCAGCTTCAACGGGCCACCACTTGTAACCAAGGCTTCGTTTGGTAAGTCGAGCCGTCTCGGCACCCGCTTTTTGTCGTGTTGTTCACGGAACCAGCGATCCAGCGCTTTCTCGTCCGTGGACTCGGGCTGCTCTGCTTCGGGGTGAGTTTGAGGGATCTCCGGCGATGTGTCGGAGTCAGGCCAACTGTAGGGTTTGGCGAGTACCTTGAGTGCGTCATCCATGACTTAATTCCTCCAGGACATGCTCACGTCGATTTTACTTTTATCCACAGAATACGCTATTTGTATATAAATACAAGGGCTTTGCCGAAAATACAAGAACTTTAATGAAAAAATTATAAATCAGTCCGCCGCCGTTTGCGGTGGCTTTCGTGATACCGTCGAGGACGACACCGTGAACGACGCCAGGATCCCGTTGGCGGATGTCAGGACAATCGTGCTTCGGGCCCGGGGCGAACGCAATTCGCTGAACCATTTCGTGGTATCCGCGTTCCAAGACTGCGTCGGGCACCGACACTGGGATCCACCACTACCGACACGGGAATGAAATGAAAATGAAAAAATGGTTGCTCTTGCTTTTCACCGCCTTGTCGCCCGCCCTGGTCATGGCTGCCGGCAGCCCTGCCGTGGGCTCACAGGCGCCGGCGTTCAGGCTGCAGGACCAGAACGGCGACTGGCATGCGCTGCAGGACTATCGCGGCCAGTGGTTGGCGTTGTATTTCTACCCGAAAGACGACACCCCCGGCTGCACCACGGAGGCCTGTCACTTTCGTGACAATATCTATGCGTTCAAGGCCATCGGCGCAGCGGTCGTCGGCATCAGCGTCGATGACGTGGCGTCACACAAGAAATTTTCCAGCAAGTACAAACTGCCGTTCACGATCCTGGCCGACGAGGGCGGCGACACGGCCAGGGCCTATGGTGTGCTGCGTGACTACAAGCTGTTGAAGCTCGCCAGCCGGCAGTCATTCCTGATCGACCCCGACGGTAAGATCGTCAAGCATTATGACAACGTCGACCCGGATCAGCATACCGGGGAGGTGCTGGCTGACCTGAAGGTCCTGATGGCCGGCGCAAAGAGCTGATACGCCACGCGGGAGTCTTTTCGCCTGTGGGCGGAGTCATCCCCGCGGCAGCGGGGATCTCGCCAGGCTGCGATCCCGTGCGGGCCGCGGGCTATGCTGAAAATACGAGCCGCGGCCGGTTGAACAGCGTGGCTGCGAGCGCGGCCAGCACGACGCCGAGCGCGAGCGTGCTGGCCATCGACATGCCCAGCCACAGCCAGTTGGTGGCCTCGCCACGGACGAACTCCCCGATCAGCAGGTTCTGGGAGAACATCGGGATCGACATCATCCAGGTTTCCGGCTTGACCGGATTGGCCATGAACATGATGCTGGGGATCATCGGGATCATCAGCACCAGCCCCATGTAGGACTGCGCTTCGCGCAGGCTCTTGGCCAGCGCGGCCAGCGTGGTCAAGAGCGCCGCGGCCAGCACGACCACGGGCGTGATCGCGGCCAGGATGCCGGCAACGGCCCCGCCGCTCAGGTTCAGGTCGATACCGAGCGCCCCGGTCGGCATCATCGGCAGAGTGAAGCGGAACGAGATCAGGGTCAGCGCCAGCGAAGCGAAAGCGTAGGTCGCGGTTGCGCCCATTTTGCCCAGCATGATTTGCCAGCGCGGTACCGGGTTGATCAGCAGCGGTTCCAGCGACTTGCGGTCTTTTTCCCCCGCGGTGGTGTCGATTGCCAGATGCATGCCGCCGGTAAACGCGGTGATCATCAACACGTAGGGCAGGAAAATCATGAATAGCAAACCGCGGCTCTGCGGCGTCGACAGGTCGACGTCCTTGACCATGACGGCCGTCTGGATCACGGGAGCCACACCCCGCAGTTGCAGCCGCAGTCGGCCGATTTGTGTGCCGTAGGCGGCCAGCAGGCCCCTGATCCGGCGCATCGGGATCTCCGCCTCGCGCCTGGACGGGTCGGCGATCAATTCGACCAGGGCGGGTTTGCCGCTGCGCCATTGGCTGGCAAACGTGTCCGGGATGCGCAGTATCACGGGCACTTCCTGTGCCCGGATCATGGCCTCGGGGTCGGCCGGCGGGGCCTGGATCACAACGCCCTGCTGTTTCAGGAAAGCCACCAGGTTGGGCGCGTGTTCGGCGCCGACCACCGGTACCGTCAGCGTCTCCTCGGCGCGTTCCTGCTGTTTGCTGGTGCTGAACCACGCCAGCCCGATAAAAAGAACCGGAAAAAGGATCGGGCCCAGCAGCAGGGAGTTGAATATGGCCCGCCGGTCGCGCAGGTTCTCACGCACCTCCTTGTGGTAAACGGCACCCAGTCCGCTCATGCCAGTAAGCCCTCCTCGCTGCCGATCAGGCGTACGAAGGCATCCTCGAGAGTGTCGCAACCGCTCTGCCCGAGCAGCTCATCGGCGGTGCCGTCGGCAGCGATTTCCCCCCTGGAAATGATGACGATGTGGTCGCACAGCGCCGCGACCTCCTGCATGATGTGGGTGGAGAGCACGACCGAGCGGCCGCTCGCTTTCAACGCCAGCATGTAGCGCCTCAGCGCGCGGGTCGTCATGACGTCGAGACCGTTGCTGGGTTCGTCCAGCAGCACGGTTTGCGGTCTGTGCACCATGGCGCGGGCGATGGCTACCTTGACACGCTGGCCCTGGGAGAAGCCCTGGGTGCGCCGGTCGATAAAATCACCCATGTCGAGTGTCGACACCAGTTCGTCGATGCGGCGTGATATCCCGGCTCTGGTCATACCGTGCAGCTTGCCGAAATAGGCGATGTTTTCCCGCGCGCTCATGCGCCCATACAGACCACGGCTGTCGGGTACGACGCCGAGGGTCCGCTTGATGGCCAGGGCGTCTCTTGTCGGGTCGAGGCCGTCGATTCGGATTTCACCCTTATCCGGCGGCAGCAGGGAATAGAGCATCCTGAGCGTGGTGGTCTTGCCCGCGCCGTTGGGGCCCAGCAGGCCGGTGATCTCGCCATCGCGCGCCTCGAACGAGATACCCCTTACGGCCGCTACGTCACCGAAGGATTTGTACAGTTTGCGGACGCTGATCATGGTTCGGGCCCCAGCAGGCTGGTGAAAAACGGTGCGGGCATGATATCGGCGACGCATTTCGTGTCGAGGCCGGCGACGCTGGCGCGGTCGATGAATTCGGCGGCGATCTTGCGCAGGCAGACGTTTTTCAGCACCGAGTGCGCCTGGCCGCGGGCAACCAGGTTGAGGCTGTTGGGAAAGGCCTTTGCCGTTTGCGCCGCGTATCGGGGCGGCGTCACCGGGTCACGCTCGCCGGACATGAGCAACACCGGGACCTCCGAGACCACCGGCTGGTGAAAATTCCCGGGCACTGTGCCATGGGGCCAGACCTCGCATTGCCGCTTGATGACCTCGAGGAACAGGTTGCCCATCAGCGTGTCGCCGTCGTCGGCGCCGAAGTCGATGAACGGATAGTCCTCACTGCAGATGACCGAGAGTTCCATGCCGTGGGCCAGCATCTCGTTGAGACCGGACATCACCAGGAGCGCCTGGCTGGCCAGGCGCGACAGGTCACCGCTGGTCAATGCCTCGTGGATCAGCAATGGCAGCAGGGCCTGGGTTTCGCTGGAGTAACTCAAGAACCGGATGGCGGCCGCCAGCGTGTCGGCGCCCAGGCGCATCTGCTGGGGCTCTCCGCTCAGTGGGTTCACGATGGTGATCCGGCGAGGATTTTCCCTCAGCCGTGCGAACAGGGCGGCCAATTCGTCGGTTTGCCGCGGAAACAGGGAATTGCAGGTCGGGTCGTGCGCGCAATCGTCCATCACCTTGCGCAGGCTGCGGTCCAGCATTTCCGCGTGTTGCTGCCCCAGCGCCAGTTGCATCGGCACGACGCTGTCGAGTGTCATCGTGCGCACGGTCTGAGGATACTCACGCAGATAGACCTGTGCGGACCGCGTCCCGTAGGAGACGCCGATGAGGTTGATCTTGCCGTAACCCATCGCCTCGCGCACCGCGTCGTAATCCCCCATGGCGATGCTGGTCGTGTAGAAGCGCGGGTCGCCGTGTAGCATCGCGAGGCACTTTACGGTTTCCTTTCGGATCAGGTCGAGATCCACTTCCCGGTTCAGGTCCGCGGCTTCGTCCTCGGGGCAGGCCAGCTTGTTGGACTGTCCCGTGCCGCGCTGGTCGATCATTACGATGTCACGGTGTTTGCGGATTTGTCGCAGCGTCGACTGCAGCAGTATCCAGGTTTCGCTCGCCGCCTGGCCCGGACCGCCGGCAAATATGAACACCGGATCCGGTTCCGGGGACTGATCCGTGGCCGGTGCGACAGCGATACGAAGCCCGATCTTGCGGCCCTGCGCGTCGCTCGGGTTTTCCGCGACTTCGAGGCTGCCGCAGCGAGCCGGCGCCGTGAAAGGTGTGCCGGGAAGCGTCAGCGTACAGTTGCTGAACGCGATGCGGTTGGCATCGGGCAAGGCCAGGACCGTCGATGGCGACGCCAGCAGCAAAGTCATATATATAAGGTATCTGTGCATGGACGGGTGGCAAACTGACCGGGCCTACAGACTAAAGAAAGGAAGCCTCCCCGTCCATAGGCTGTTTGTCACGGCGCTTGGCGGGCGTGAAGTTTTTGGCGGGCAGTTTGCGTGACACAGCATTGCAGTTCACCCGTATAATACCGTGCTTGTCGATTGCAACCGGTCATTTGATGTACGCACTAGAAGTCGAGCGCCTGGCGAAGACCTATGCCAGCGGAACCCAGGCCCTCAAGGGTATCAGCCTGAATGTCGCGCAGGGCGATTTTTTCGCCCTGTTGGGCCCCAACGGGGCTGGCAAGTCAACGCTGATCGGTATCATCAGTTCCCTGGTCAATGCCACCTCGGGAGAAGTCAGGGTGTTCGGCGCCAGCGTGCAGAGGGAACGTTCCAGGGCCATGTCTTACATTGGCCTGGTGCCCCAGGAATTGAATTTCAACCAGTTCGAAAAGCCGCTCGAAATCGTCGTCAACCAGGCCGGCTACTACGGCATCGGCCGCAAGGTCGCGCTGGCGAGGGCCGAGAAATATCTCAGGCAACTGCAATTGTGGGACAAGCACGACAAGCCGTCGCGCGGGCTTTCAGGAGGCATGAAACGGCGCCTGATGATCGCCCGTGCGATGGTCAACGAGCCGCGCCTGCTGATCCTCGACGAACCGACCGCGGGCGTGGACATTGAAATCCGCCGATCCATGTGGGAATTTATCCGCGCCATCAACGAGGGCGGCACGACCGTCATCCTGACGACGCACTACCTCGAAGAGGCCGAGGAACTGTGCCGCAATATCGCCATCATCGACCATGGCAAAATCATCAAGAACATGGACATGAAGTCACTGCTTGCGACACTCGATGTCGAGACCTTTGTGCTCGACATGCGCGAATCACTCGAATCCGTGCCGCGGATCGCGGGTATGGATATACGTATGCGGGACGAAAGCACGCTGGAGGTGTCGGTGCCGAAACAGAAGTCACTCAACGCGTTGTTCGGGGCGCTGGATGCAAAAGGACTGCATGTGTTGAGCATGCGCAACAAGGCCAACCGGCTGGAGGAACTGTTCCTGCGCCTGGTGGACAAGGGGGCCGGCGCGTGAGATCGGCTGGCAGCGCGACGCAAGGGGGTTTTGAGATGGCTTCTACCAACTGGATCGGCTACAAGACGATCGTGCGCAAGGAGGTCGTGCGCATTCTGCGGATCTGGGCCCAGACCGTGGTCCCCCCGGCCATCACGATGACGCTGTATTTCATCATATTCGGTAACCTGATCGGGCGCCGTATCGGCGACATGGGCGGGTTTGACTACATGCAGTTCATCGTGCCCGGTCTCATCATGATGTCGGTCATCACCAGTTCCTATGGCAACATGGTCTCCTCGTTTTTCGGCGCCAAGTTCGGCCGGCACATCGAAGAGCTGCTGGTATCGCCGCTGCCGAGCTGGATCATCCTGGCCGGTTACGTGACCGGCGCCCTCGCCCGCGGCATCATGGTCGGCTCGATGGTGATGCTGATTTCGCTGCTGTTCACCCGCGTTCACGTATTGCACCCGCTGATTACCGTGTCGGTGTTGTTGCTGACCTCGATCGTGTTTGCCATGGCGGGTATGGTCAATGCCATCTTCGCGCAGAAATTCGACGACATCGCCATCGTGCCGACGTTTATCCTGACACCGCTGACCTATCTGGGCGGGGTGTTCTATTCGATCAACCTGCTGCCGGACTTTTGGCGCGGTGTTTCGGCCTTCAATCCGATTCTGTACATGGTCAACGGCTTTCGCTACGGCATCCTGGGTGTTTCGGACGTCGGTTTGCCGTGGTCATATGCCATTATCGGCGTATTCACGGTGGTGCTGGCCAGTCTGTGTTTGTGGCTTTTGCACCGTGGTACCGGCATGCGAAGTTGATATCGCCTGAAACGCCGCCATCTTTCAGTTGTGGCAGAAACTTGACCACTTGCGGCGCGGCCTGCGCTAAACTGCAATACTTCCCCCCTTTTCAGAGACACTGGATATTGATGACGACCGACTACAAAACCGAGCACCCGGGTCTTAACTGGCCGGTTACGCTGACGCTGGGGCTTACGTTCCTGGCGGCGATCACCGTCGTACCCTGGTACGGCATCAGCCACGGCTTCAGCTCCTGGGCATGGATTTTCTTCGCGATCTTCCTCGTCCTCAACGGGATCGGGATCGGCAGCGGTTACCACCGCCTGTGGTCGCACCGGGCCTACGAAGCCCACTGGCTGCTGCGCGTGTTCCTCGCCTTCATCGGCGGCATGGCCCTGCAGAACAGCATCCTGGTCTGGTGCATCCGCCACCGGGTGCATCACCGCGACGTGGACGACAACGACAGGGACCCGTACTCCATCGGCCGCGGATTCTGGTTTGCGCATATCGGCTGGATGCTGCGTGACTACAAGAGTGGCGAACTGGACTGGCGTGTCGCGCCGGACCTGGAGCGCGACCCGGTGGTGGCCTGGCAGCACCGCCATTACTGGTCGCTGGTGATTTTTTCCAATGTCTTCCTGCCGCTGCTGCTGGGCTGGCTGGTGGGCGATATCTGGGGCACCTTCCTGTTGGCCGGTGTGCTCAGGCTGGTGGTATCCCATCACGTCACGTTCTTTATCAATTCCCTCTGCCATATGTGGGGCAGCCGGCCGTATACGGACGAGAACACGGCGCGCGATAACTGGTTCCTGGCCATCGTTACTTACGGCGAGGGTTATCACAACTACCACCACATGTTCCAGAACGACTATCGCAACGGTATCCGCTGGTGGCAATACGACATCAACAAGTGGTTCATCGCCGGCTGTGCCTGGCTGGGCCTCGCGCGCAACCTGCAGCGCGCACCGGACTTCAAGATCCAGCGGGCACGTCTGAACATGCAGTTCAAACGCGCGCAGAAGCGCCTGGCGGACCGGGCCGAAAACTCACGCTGGCGGGCGTTGTTCGAAGAGGAATACAAGCAATTCAAGACGACCATCGCCCAGTGGCAGCAACTGCAACTGCAGCGGGTGCAGGAAGGTCGGCAGAAAATCGCCGACGCCCTCGACAACAATGTCCTGAGGACACGTTACCGCGAACTGGAACGGGAGCTGAAGCTGCAACGCAAGCGCGTGGCGCTGCTGATGGCCCAGTTCTATGGTTGACGCACAACGCCTGTAACGGGCTTGCGTCACCGAAAAGGGCCGTGAGGCCCTTTTTTGTCAGCCGGGCGGCAGGTGAAAAAACCGCCTGGCGTTGCGTGTCGTCGCCGCCGCCAGGTCTGCCGGGTGTTCGCCCCTGCACGCCGCCAGCGTGCCGAGTATCCACGGCAGCAGCCGCGGCTCGTTGCGGTGGCTCTTTATCCTGGGTCTGAGGTTGCGCGGCTTCAGGTACGGCGCGTCGGTCTCGATCATCAGGCGTTCGGACGGGATGTCGGCCATGAAGTCTTTCATGTGCGTGCCGCGCCGCTCGTCACAGATCCACCCCGTGATGCCGACGTGGCAGTCCAGGTCCAGGTAGGTGTGCAGTTCGCCGCGGGTCCCGGTAAAACAATGCACGACCACTTGATGCAAATCGTCTCGGTATTGTTTCAGGATGGCGACGAAGTCGCCGTGCGCGTCGCGCTGGTGCAGGAACAGCGGCAGGCCCGTTTCCACGGCGATGCCGATTTGCTGCTCGAACGCGGTCCGCTGGTCGGGTCGCGGGGAAAAATCCCGGAAGTAATCGAGGCCGGTCTCGCCGACGGCGACGACCGGTGCCTCTTCTGACAGTTCGCGCAGCAGCGTGTCCGTGGCGTCGTCGTAGGCCGATGCCCGGTGCGGGTGCACACCCGCGGTGGCGAACAGGACCCCCGGCCGGTGCTCGGCCAGTTGAAGCGCCTTGCGGCTGCCCTCGGCGCTGGCCCCGGTCACGATCATCTGGCTGACGCCGGCCGCCTGTGCGGACGCAATCACTTCGTCACGGTCCGCATCGAAGGAGTCGTGTGTGAGGTTGCAGCCGATATCGATCAATTCCATCTTGTTCGGGCCGTTGCTTCGGTGGCGCAGATTGTACTGGTTTGCGGCGCTTTTTTTTACTGCCGGGCCATCTGAATGGGGGAACCGGTACGGTCAATGTCGTACAATCCGCCACTATGAAAAAGCGCTTGAATGCCTATGTTCGCCTGATGCGGTTCGACCGGCCGATCGGCATCCTGCTGCTGCTGTGGCCGACCATGTGGGCGCTGTGGATCGCGGGCGACGGCCGCCCCGCGCTGAAAAACGTGCTGATATTCGTCACCGGCGTGGTGCTGATGCGGGCGGCGGGATGCATCATGAACGATATCGCCGACCGGAATTTCGATCCGCACGTCGAACGCACCCGCTCCCGGCCGCTGGCTGCCGGGGACCTGACCTTGCGCCAGGCGCTGGCAGCCTTTTGTGTCCTGATGCTGCTGGCCTTCGTTCTCGTGCTGATGACCAACCCGCTGACGATCGAGCTCGCGTTCGTCGGTGCGGCGCTGGCGGCGAGTTATCCCTTTTTCAAACGCTGGACCCATTTTCCCCAGGTGGTGCTGGGTTTTGCTTTCGGTTGGGGCATTCCCATGACCTTTGCGGCCGAAAACGGTTACGTGGCCCACGTAGCCTGGCTGGTGCTCCTGATCAATGTCGTCTGGTCGGTCATTTACGACACCCTGTACGCGATGGTGGACCGGGATGACGATCTTTCCATCGGTCTGAAATCCACCGCCATATTCTTCGGCCGCCACGATCTGCTGCTGCTGCGTATGCTGAAGTTGCTGATGCTGACCCTGCTGGTAGTGCTCGGTCTCCACCTGCGGCTGGCATGGCCCTGGTACGCGGGAGTGGGCGTTGCCGCCGTCTTGTTCATCCTGCAACAGGTCCGGATCAGGGAACGGGAGCGGCAAGCCTGTTTCAGGGCTTTTATGAACAACAACTGGGTTGGGCTGGTCCTGTTTGCCGGTCTGCTGGCCGCTTACGCGCTGGTTAACCGGTGAAACGGACCAGGCAGGTCTTCAGAACTTATATCAGGCCGCCGCGGGCGGACGACGCCAGGCCCTTTCTCGCGGCAATGCGCAAAAGCGAGGCCCTGCACCACCCCTGGGTCTCGGCGCCAAAGGACCGTTCCGGCTGGCAACGCTACCTCAAGCGGCTGGCGCGTGACAACGAGGCGGGTTTCCTGGTCAGGCTCAAGACGGACGACGCCATCTGCGGTGTTATCAATCTCAATGTCATCACCTTCGATGCGCTTTGCAGTGCCTATATCAGCTATTACGGCGTGGCCGGCTATGTTGACCAGGGCTATATGAAGGAAGGGCTTACGCAGGTCGTGCGTCATGCCTTCGACGAACTCGGCTTGCACCGCCTGGAAGCCAATATACAGCCCGGGAACACCGCCTCGATCGCGCTGGCCCGGGCCGTGGGCTTTCAGTACGAGGGCTACTCGCCGCGGTACCTGATGATCAGCGGCGAGTGGCGCGACCACGAACGCTGGGCGATCCTGGCGGATGGAAGGGACTAGGGCCCCTCCATCGGTATGAACCCGGTGTGGCCTGGTACCGTCACGGCCGGGGTCGGCCTCGTCCGTTCAGCCTCGGTGGCGCTGTCGTGCGGGCGGTCACCCAGACATCGACGCGAAGGGCGCCAGCGCGGCGGAGCACGCGCGCGCACTCGGCGACGGTCGTACCGGTGGTCATGACGTCGTCGACCAATGCAACGTAGGCCGGCGGGCTGGTGCGGGCACGCCAGTAGAACGCACCGCGCATGTTGTTGCGCCGTTGCCGGCGGTTCAAACCGGATTGCGCCGCCGTGTGCCGGTGTCGTCGCAATTGCGTTGCCAGTAGCGGAATATCGAGGTTCCTGCCGAGGTGAACGGCCAGTTCCCAGGCCTGGTTGAAGCCGCGGGTGTGAAAACGCCAGTTATGGAGCGGCACCGGGACCAGTGCCCGGGGCAACTCCCCGGCGCAGGCGGTGACCCGCTCGCAAAGCAACTGCGCCAGTACCCGGCCGGCGGCGTGCTGGCGCCGGAACTTGAAGGCCTGGACCAGGCGGTCAACCGGGAACCGGTACTCGAGGGGGCTCAGCGTGCGACTGTACGGC
>Ga0210064_1000681_pt1 | contig 15777 bp, 16 predicted proteins | sample Muzzi_CordC_D2_FD_185531 | JGI IMG/M metagenome (GOLD analysis project Ga0210064, IMG submission 185531) | Wetland microbial communities from San Francisco Bay, California, USA, that impact long-term carbon sequestration - Muzzi_CordC_D2 (SPAdes) | ecosystem: Environmental > Aquatic > Marine >...
GGCGGGGATTTCATAAAAAAGGAGGCCCGCCACGGTAGCCGCCGTGCGGGCCTGTGGCCAGTGCAGCTTCGATTTGAAACGGGGCTCACCAGCAAGGAATACGTTAGCCGACAAGCCTGGCAGGATGCAACCCTGGCGTGCTGTCCGTTGCATCCGCACGGTGGCTGCTCGTTTACCCGCCACGGCACCTATGAGCGGGTCTCCCCGCCCGGCACACGCATTCCCCGCTGGTATTGCCCGGAAGGTCATCGGACCTTCAGTCTACTCGCCGATTGTTTTGCCGTGCGGCTCTCGGGCACGTTGCACGAGATCGAGGCGGTCGTCGATCAGGTAGAACAGGCCCGCACCGTGGAGCGTGCGGCCGATGCGCTGCGCCCGGATATCGAGCTGCCGGGGGCGTTGCGCTGGACCCGCCGTCGTGTCAAATCGATCCATACCTCGCTCACCACCCTGAAGGGGCTGGCGCCTGAGCATTTTCTCACGTGCGAGCCCACCCTGGCCTCGTTCCGCCGGCACCTTGAGGTGGATCCGGTACTGCCTGCATTGCGGGAAATCGCCGCCGTTCATTTGCCTTGTCTTCCGCCACCGTTCGGATTTCGTCCCCCGACAGGTCATGGCGGTGAACCGTTCAGTGGACACCAACACCGAGTGGGGCCTGACCCGCCACGGACATTGGCATAGCGTTCCGGAGCGCATCCCGTTGATGCTGATTCCCAAGGAGCGAACGCCCATGAACGATTCCGATCACCCCCATGAGGTCGCGCTGTTCCGGTACGGCCTCATCGCCGATCTCGTGCAGCTGCCGCCGGGTACCAAGGGGTTGTACCGGCGCCTCGAACAGAAGGCGGCGGGCGAGTACACCATCCCGGGTACAACCCGCACCCGCGTGGCCGCGGAGACCCTGCGCGACTGGCTCAAGCGCTACCGCAAGGGTGGGTTCGATGCCTTGATGCCCAAACCCCGTGCCGACCGTGGCCGTCCCCGTGGGTTACCCCCGGCGGTGGTCGATTGCCTGCTCGCGATCAAGGAGGGCAATCCGAAGCTTTCCGTGCGCCTCGCCATCCAGGAGGCCCGTAGCGCAGACAACGTGCCGGAGGGACTCGCCATGCCGCCGTCCACCGTGCATCGCTTGTTTGTCCGCCATGGCCTGATGCAGTCGCGGCACGATGAACCCACCGAACGCGACCGCCGCCGTTTCGCCTTCGAGCGGGCCGGTCAGCTGTGGATGAGCGATGTGATGCACGGCCCCAGCGTCACGATCGGCGATCGCAGCAAGCGCAAGACCTACCTCATCGCCTTTATCGATGATGCCACGCGGGTCATTCCCTATGCCGCCTTTGCACACGCGGAGAATACCCGGGCGTTTCTGCCGGTCCTCAAGCAGGCCATTTTGCGAAGGGGGTATTGTGAACGGTTTTACGTCGACAACGGCGCCAATTACCGTTCCCGGCATCTGGCGCTGGTGTGCGCCAAGCTCGGCATCGCTTTGATCCATGCCCGCCCGTACCGCCCGCAAGGCAAGGGGAAAATCGAACGCTGGTTCAAGACCGTCCGCGCCCAACTGCTCACCCGGCTCACCCCCGCAGATACCGGCAACCTCGAGGCGCTCAACCGCCGCCTGTGGGCCTGGGTCGAGGGAGAATATCATCACACACCCCACCGCGGCCTCGACGGCCAGACACCCCTGGAGCGCTGGGCGCAAACCGCGGATCAGGTACGCTTCCCGGAGCCCACCCTCGATCTGGATGATCTGTTCTTGTTCGAGGCCGCCCGCAAGGTGCAGAAAGACCGCACCGTCAGCCTCGGCGGGGTTGTCTACGAGGTCGATGCCGCCCTGGTGGGAGAGCGGGTGACGCTGCGCTATGACCCGGCCGCCGCACCCGGGCAGCTCGTGCAGGTATGCCATGACGGGCGCCAGATCCAACTCGCCCGGCCCGTCGACCTGTACGCCAACTGCTTCGTCAAGCGCGACCGGCCCTCGCGTACTCTCAGTCCCGATACCTCTGCCCCCGAGCCCACACCCTCGGCGCTGGCCCTTCGCAGCCTTACCGATGATGACGATACGCAGGAGGATGGCTGATGTACCGCAAACACTTCGCCTTGACCCACTTCCCCTTTGATCTCCACCTCGAACCCGACGCGCTGTTTGCCTCCGCGACGCTGGCCGAGGCCGAGGCGCGTCTGAAACATCTGCTGGAGCTGCGCGCCATTGGACTCGTCACCGGCGAGGCCGGCTCCGGCAAAACCACCGTCTGCCGCAAGATCGCCGCGGGACTCCACCCCGGCCTCTACCGGGTCTTCTACGTACCCCTGTCGACCGGCAACGTGATGGACATGTACAAGTCCATCGCCTGGGAGTTGGGACTACCCACCGAGCGCAACCGCGCCAGCGCCTTCCGCGTCATCCGCGCTGAGATCACCCGGCTCACCCTGGAAGCCAAACAACATCCGGTGCTCATCGTCGACGAAGCGCACCATCTCAGAAACGACATCCTGGAGGATCTGCGCCTGCTCACCAACTATGAAATGGACTCCCAGAACCGCCTCTGCCTGCTGCTGGTGGGACTCACGGAATTACGCAGACGCTTGAGTATGGCCGTGCACGAGTCGCTTGCTCAGCGCATCGTCGTGCGTTATCACCTCGCCGGCCTCGCCCGCGAGGAACTGCCCGAGTACCTCACTCACCGCCTGCGCCTGGCCGGCTGCGAACTCCCCCTGTTCGAACCGCCCGCCGTCGAAGCTCTGTTCCAGGCCACCCAGGGCATGCCTCGCAAGGTCAACCGCCTGGCACACTACACACTCACCAGCGCCGCACTCAACCAGGCAAAGACCGCCTCCATCGAGCATGTCCAGACCGCGCTCGAGGAGATCCGCCCATGAACAAACTACCTCCAGGACTCGCCTCCCGCTATGCCGACATGAGTAACCTGCGGATCCCTCAACACTGGTCCGGCGAACAGGCCTTGGCTGTCTGGGAGTTCCTGGATAGCATCGCAGGCATCGTCTGGGACCGCTACGAGTTGCAACTCATCGAACTGATCCAATCCGAACGCTGCGAGGAAGATCCCAGCCAACTCGACCTGCTCGATCCCGACGATCCCATTGCCTTCTGAAACGCCTAGCTGAAAATCCCACCCATGCCGGCGCGGTGTAACCATACCCGCGCCTCCCGCTTCACGCCCCCACGCTATTCCAACTTCTATGACTGTTCCACCGGGACGATCAATGTGGGAAATGAGATGCGCGACCCTCAGAAATACTCTGCGAAATGGCCGGTGAAATAATCTGAGAGACAACACAGTGCAGGAACATAATTGCGGCTTACTACCGGATGTATAGTGTAGACCGTCATTCAAGACCGAGCGACTGCCCGGATCACTCGCAGTGCAGCAGTGGAGATGCACTGCATTGAAGCGGGAATTCCCTGATTGGGATAACGTAGATTTAAGTATCGCGTTCGAAGCTGACCTCGCCGATGATCGAGCGGCTATTCCTCGCGAGAACGCCACGAGGACATTCGTTGCATGGGTTGAATGCAGGCCGGGACTCACAAGCGTGAAAAGCGCGAAGGTTGAAGACCCGGGTTGAGCAGCCGCGCGACCTGTCAGGCTCGCGCGGCTGCTCGGTTCATCGCCATGCGCCTGGCGGCTCTGGCAGGACTGGATGTTGCGCGCGTGTCGCTCACCCGCTCCCTGCATAAAGACGTACTGTTGATCGAGCGCTTTGATCGTGTTCATACCCAGGCAGGTCGGCAGCGCAAGATGATGGTCTCGGCGCTCACCCTGCTGGCGCTCGATGAAATGATGGCGCGCTATGCGAGCTATGGAGACCTCGCTGAAATCGTTCGTCACCGTTTTGCTGATGCCTCCGCAACGCTGCGTGAGCTGTATGCACGGCTGGTCTTCATCGCTAATCAGGTTTTCTTTTGCGCAGACCGGGCAGGGGATTAAAGTCCCCGTGACCGGTAAAAAGTCCCCAGCCCTGCTTGGCCTCTCAGTATGGCTGTACGCTATTAAATAAATATAATCAGTATCTTGCAAATCACAATATGTGATGTCTGCCAGCGCGCTAGACGTCATGCGTGACTGTATCGTGACAATTTTTCTGTGTGCATAGTGGGTTGATGGCTGCTTTGTTATTGCAAGAGAACTCAGGGATGAGATAGTCTGTGTGGTGTATAAATAACCATTCAATGGTGAATTATCCACCATGTATAAGCGAAATATCGAGTCAGAACTGCAAGCCGCAATAGCTGATACGCCAGTGGTGTTGTTAAACGGTGCCCGTCAGACAGGTAAGAGTACGCTGGCCCGGGACTTTGCGCAGGCACGTTCCATTTCTTACATCAGCCTGGATGATGCCACGCAGTTGGCTGCGGCAAGTTCTGATGCCCATGGTTTTCTTGCCGGGCTCGGAGATCGGGCGGTCATTGATGAGGTACAGAAAGCCCCCGGCTTATTTCCCGCGATCAAAATGTCGGTGGATCGGGATCGTCGCCCTGGTCGTTTTTTACTGACCGGATCAGCCAATGTGCTGCTGCTGCCGCAAATTTCCGAGTCGCTTGCTGGTCGTATGGAATTGATTACCCTGTTACCGCTCTCTCAGGGAGAGTTGCACGGGCGGCGGGAAAGGTTTCTTGACGGGGTTTTTGCTGAAAGCTTGCCAGTCTTGCAACCTGGTGATGCAGTTGATCTAAAAGGCGCCGTCCTCGCGGGCGCATATCCGGAGGTAATAAAGCGCCCTGCGGGAAAACGTCGTGATGCCTGGTTTGCCGCCTATATTACTGCGTTACTGCAGCGCGATGTGCGCGATCTGGCGAATATCGAGGGGCTAACGGACATGCCGCGCCTGTTATCCCTGCTGGCTGCCCGCGTCGGCAGCTTGTTGAATATGTCGGAACTGTCACGCAGTTCCGGTATACCCAACAGTACCCTCAAGCGCTACCTGAGCCTTTTGCATGCCACTTTTCTGTTCCAGCCACTGCCAGCCTGGTCGTCGAATCTTGGCAAGCGGTTGATCAAGTCACCCAAGATTCATCTGATCGATTCCGGACTAACAGCCCACCTGGCAGGCGTTACTCGCCAGAGCCTCGATCGAGATCCCTTGCTTTTTGGCCATTTGTTTGAAAATTTTGTTGTCAATGAACTGCGCAAACAGACCGGATGGTCGGATAGTCGGGTGAACCTGCATCATTATCGGACCACTACAGGCAGGGAAGCGGATATTCTGCTTGAAGACGCAGCAGGTCGCCTGGTGGGCCTGGAGGTGAAAGCATCTGCAACAGTGGTGCGAAAAGACTTCTCCGGGTTCGATGCACTGCCGGAGGATACACGCAGGCAGTTCGTACGGGGAATCGTACTGTACACGGGCGAGCAGTCTGTCGCATTTGGTGAGAACTACATGGCACTGCCAGTCAGTGCGATGTGGCGAATGACAGGGTAACGACAGACATGACGGTGCAGGAGGAACTGGAGAACAGACTCGAGCAGCTTGAAGTCGAGTGCAGCGGGTTGCACATAAAAGATTCTTCTTTTCAGAGGGTGAATATAGCGGTAACTAATAAGTGTAGCTGGCAAGCATGCCGCTTACTGCACGTGGCTCGAAATTGAATTTGAATGTGAATTCTGATTGCCGGGGGAAATCTGGCAATGACGACTGATTGTCGAAGCTGATTCTGTTTTGTGAAACATCGTTAAGGCGTGAACTGCGTGAGTACCTCTTAGCGCAGGTCGTCCTCAAACAATCGGAAGAAGAGTTCGTCGGGCAGTTCGACGGGCAGTTCGTAGGATTTCAGCCAGTGCTTGACATTGCGAATATCCTTGAAAAGCCTGAGATCTCTCTGGATTCCAAAAATCGCAAGTTCCAGGTGTTTTTTTTCCTTTCTCAGAGCTGATATAAGTTTTTTAGGCGTGATTGATTCATATGGGTCGAGTCCACCGGCAGCCTTCATGTGCAGCTCGACTTCCTCTATTTCCTGTTTCAGTTCCAGCGACTGGCGTTGCAGGATTTTGTTGAAATAGTTGAGGCGTTCTTCGTTGATCGAATCGATTGCGTTCTGGTCGATTTGCTCCACTGTGAGCTGCAGTTCCAGCAATTGCAGCAAGTTCCTGTTTTTATAGGCGACGGTAACTTTTTGCATTAAATCGGTTTTGCGCTGGTGCTCCTCGGGATCTGTTTCCCTGTCTGGATGTAATGCGCCGACCAGTTGCCGGTAGACCGCCCGAATCGACTGGCTGATTTTGCTCTCTTCCTCTTTTTCACGTTGCTCCCTGGCCAGTTGGCGAGCGGTTTTCTTGCGCCTGGGGCGCTGATTTTCCGCTTTGCGCTGCTGTTCTTCCAGAATACTTCCCAGTTTCTCCGCCGTGCCATACGGGTCATCCATGTCCAGCTCAATATCACCAGGATCAATGCCAAACTCCGATTCCAGCATTGCGCGGAGTACGTCCCCGCTCATGGCCTTCATCTGTTCCTGCTGGTCATCGAAGTCGATATCGCTGTGGCGGTTCGCGACGGGTTTCAGGTCGTCCCGTCCATGATCGTTAATCAGCTCAACACAGATATCCGAGATGATATGGCTGACTTTTTGCTTTTGCGGCCGCGAAAATCGATTATTGGTGTAGAGGCTGTCGAGCAGTTCAACCATCTGCGCCTGGAAACCGGCATAGCTGTCGCGCAGCGGCTGGAAGGTTTTCAGGACCTCTTCCTGGTAAATTGGCATGAGTTCCTGCCATTCCGCGAGCCGCTTGCGCTGGCGGTTGATCCTGCCGATCAGAGTGTTGAACTTTTTCTGCGCGGGTGTGAGCCTGGCCGCTTGCTTATTCGTGCTGATCCGCAACGATTGGGAGGAGGATGTCGCCATTGGGGATTCTTGAGTAGCGTGAGTGAGTACGTTGTTGATCTGTGACGCTATACAATCTCATTGAGCCGTCATAGGCAGACAGGATCGGGTGATCTGTATAAGTTATCCTGGCCGCACCAGCCGGTATGGTCGCGCATTGCAGAGTAAAGAACAATAAGTGGCGCATGGTAGATCCCGCTTTGTTGCTTCCCGAGTGGTTGGATTAGCGTTGTTTCTTGGTTAAAAATCGTATAGGGAAGGTTTCGTTCAGGAACGAGGCCATGACCATCTAAAGAATCTTTTTCAGGTAAGAATTTCGAATTATGTACACATGTTCTAGCGTGACCATATCGTGACCGACTCCTGTCATCTTGTGTCCACTCCTGTCCACTGGTGGCAACTTGGCGCGGGGCCTGTGTGCGTAAGTTGTTGAAAATAAGAGGGCCAGAAAACGCCATTGGGCCCTGAAAATCCTCGTGTCGGCAGTTCGATTCTGTCCCTGGCCACCACTTATTCCAGCAGTTCCTCATGCAATTGACAGCAACGATTCTGTGAGCCTGAAACTGTCTTTTCACAGTAGGTCACTACCCTCTGTCCCGGACTGTTATACCTATTCTCCACCGCAATATAATGTTCGTGCAGGGCTAATCCACAATAATCAGACCAACCACCAGGCGTATTGATGAATCTTCAGGGTGTATGGTTACACCATGAAACTCTACATCCTCAATGACCTGCATATCGAGTTCGAGGACTTCGCACCGCCGGCAACCAATGCTGACGTCGTAGTACTGGCGGGCGATATCGGTGTGGGTATGGAAGGCCTGCGCTGGGCAGAGACTCGTTTCCCGGGCAGACCCGTAATCTACGTGCCGGGCAACCACGAGTTCTATCACCATGACATCACGTTGATCGAGGAGCTGAAAGGCCAGTCGCCGGAACACATCCACGTGCTGAATGACGACCAGGTCGTCATCGACGGTGTACGGTTTCTGGGTAGCATCCTCTGGACTGACTTTGCCCTGTTCGGTGAGGCAGACAGGTTCTTCGCCATGCAGCAGGCGCGGCAGCAGATGACGGATTTCTCCATCATTCAGAGTAACGGCCAGCGTTTCACGCCCGAGGACGCCATCCGGCTGCATACGGCCAGCCGGGACTGGCTGGGGACCATGCTGGCGGAACCCTTCGACGGCAAGACGGTGGTGGTCACCCATCACGCCCCCTCGTCACAATCGGTGCACCCACGGTATGCCAATGACCTGCTGACCCTGGCCTTCGCCAGCAACCTGGAGGATCTCATGGACGGTAATCGGGCACCCCTCTGGATCCACGGCCACATGCATGAGTCCTACGACTATGAGATCTACGGCACCCGGGTGGTTTGCAATCCGCGTGGCTATGCGCCAGATGCCCTGAACCCTGATTTCAGGCCGGATCTGGTCGTGGATATCTGAACCAGGCTTAAAGCCAGGGCAGGTCGCGGCGTCAAAATATACAAATTTCGATATTTATTTAAAATATATTAAGTATTTCGATTGAAATGAATATTTTTCGATACAACTGCTACATTTCACATAATTTTCGATAAGAACAATAGATTTTCGACTCATGCGCCTTGAATTGGAAACGCCAGTCAGCTTCCAGGACGAGATCGTTCCTAACAGGCTGTTGAAAAACCCTCATGCGGCACCATACGGCGTTACAAATCGGCTCAAAATGCTCATGTACTGGCGTGTACACTGCGCTTTTTCGCCGCTTTGCGCCTTGTCTTGTACTCGCCTGAAACTTTTTCAACAGCCTGTTAAAGGGACGCAACTCGCCGGCTGGGCGGCGCTCGTCCATGCACTCGGTCTCCAGGCGCCCGTCCGGCAACCCAGCTGTGTTTCGGAGAAACATATCGGAGGCAGTCAGCGAGAGGAAGACGGTTTTCGTGTCTTCAACAAGCACTACCAGCCCGGCGACGATGTGGCCGATCAACTGACCTTCGCACTGCGCCACGAAAATAATGATACCGCCGACCTGTACCGATATCTTGATTGAACAGAAGCTTCGGAATTTCTCTACGCCTGTGTCCAGCGTACTGTTGAGCACGATCTACCCAAAGAAATCGATTATCTTCGTCGGCACGATGAAGCCATGGCCAGAATCATGGAGATGATCGAGATGCCGGATCGACTGGCGCAGAACCTCATTCTGTTTATACGCCAGAATGATGGCGCACTCTCGAAGAGGAACCGCGAAAAGGAGTTCTCCGCCCTGACAGACGAGGAAGTTCAGGGATTGGAAAACATTGTTCAGGGTGCCTTCGACGGTTTCGACGAAACAGTAACTAAAGGGTAAGTAACGAGAAAGGACAACATAAGGACTATGCCACAACTCGACACATTGAAGCCATCGAAAAGCGCCTGTGGACCGCGGCCGACACCCTGCGCGCCAATTCCAACTTCGCCAGTAACGAGTATTTCCTGCCGGTCATGGGGCTGGTATTCCTGCGCCACGCCTACGCCAGGATGGCCTATATCCGTTTATGGGCAAGCTCGGCCTGGATATGCAACAGATCCTGCACCTGCTGCAACTCAATTTGTTCGAACGTCGCGACCTGATTGCACAGCTGCCGGGTGATCCACCGGAACCACGGATCTCGCCTCTACAAAACCGCTTGCTGCTCGCATAATGTTTATGGGACAAAAGTGCTTGTGAACATACGCAAAAATATCACCGGGTAATGGACGATAACCGATATGCAGACCCTTGAGGTGGCTGACATAGCCTGATCATCAGGCTGATCAATCTTGTAAGCGCAATCTTTTCAAGCTAGGGTCTCAACATGCGTCCGACCTATAGCCATTCGATCATACAGGCGGATCGCAATTGCTGGCGTACGGAAAAAGCAGGGCGGGTCGCTATTGCAATTGATGGTGAGTCCTATTTCCGTGCTGTTCGCGAAGCGATTCTCTCCGCCAGGCGCACAGTATTCATCCTGGGCTGGGACATCCATAGCAAGTTGCGGCTGGTCCGTGACACTGATGATGATGGTTATCCCCGGGAACTCGGGCCGCTGCTTGATTTTGTTGCAAAAAAGCGGGCTGTGGATGTCTATGTGCTGAGCTGGGACTTCGCCATGATTTACCTGCTCGAGCGCGAACCCCTTCCACTGTACGTGCTGAACTGGAAAACCCATGCACGGGTGCATTTTTATATGGACGACAGACACCCGCCAGGTGCCTCCCAGCACCAGAAGATCGTAGTCATCGACGATGCCGTTGCGTTCAGCGGTGGGCTTGATCTCAGCAAGTGGCGCTGGGATACCCCGGAACACCGTATCGATGATGAGCGACGCATCGACCCTGATGGCAAGTCCTATCCACCATTTCACGATGTCCAGATGCTGGTAGACGGCGTGGCGGCTGTGGCGCTGGGAGAGCTGGCTCGGGAACGCTGGCAGCGCGCGACAGGTGACGAGATCCCCGCAGTGGACGGCACACTGGTGGAGCAAGATCCGTGGCCGGACTCACTGCAACCTGTCATACACAACGTGCCGGTGGCGATTGCGCGTACCACGGCACACTATGACGGACTCGATGGCGTACGGGAGGTGGAGCGCCTGTACCTTGACAGCATTGCGGCAGCCAAACGTCATATTTATATAGAAAACCAGTATTTGACTGCACACTGTATCGGCGAGGCTCTGGGCCGGCGTTTACAGGAAAGTGACGGGCCGGAGGTGGTTATCGTTTTACCGGAGGAGACCGGCGGCTGGCTGGAGCGGCAGACCATGGATGTGTTGCGCTCACGCCTGGCGAAACAGTTGTTCGAGGCCGACACTGGCAAGCGGCTGCGCCTGTACTATCCGCAGCTGTCATCGTCCTCAAAAGTCTCGCTGATGGTGCATGCCAAGGTGATGGTCATCGACGACAGGCTACTCCGGGTGGCATCTTCCAACCTGAGTAACCGCTCCATGGGACTGGACTGCGAATGTGACCTGGCAATCGAGGCCGAGCCCGGCACGGATACAGAACAGGTGATCTGTCAGGTGCGGGCGCGGTTACTGTCGGAGCACCTCGGAGTCGAACCCGAACAGATCAACGAGGCCATGCAACGCGAGCGGTCACTGATCAAGGCGATCGAAAAGCTCTGCGGTGGCGAGCGCACGCTGCAGCCACTGGATACGACTATCGCCCCGGAAGTCGATCAACTGGTGCCTGAATCTGCATTGATCGATCCGGAACAGCCTATTGATGCCGAAGGTTTCTTCTCGTATTTCGTTCCTGATGAACGCAAACCGTATGCCATGCGGCGGGTTATCCTGGGAGTGCTGACGCTGGCTGCCTTGCTGGGGCTGGCCGCCGCCTGGCGTTGGAGTGCGCTGGGTGAATGGCTGGACATCGACCAATTGATCCGCCAGGCACGAACACTGAACGCACATCCCGCCACGCCACTGCTGGTAATTGCCGGTTTCGCCGTCGCAGGTTCGCTGGCGGTACCGCTGACGCTGTTGGTGGTGGCAGCTGTACTTGCCTTCGGTTCTCTCAGCGGCTTTTTCTACTCGCTGGTCGGTGCGGAACTCAGTGCTCTGCTGACCTATGCGGCCGGGCAAGGCGCGGGTCGTGACCTGGTGCGACGTTATGCCGGGAAAGGTCTGAACAGCATTAGCAAGCAGTTGTCCCGGCGCGGCTTACTGACCATGATAACGCTGCGCATCGTGCCGGTGGCGCCGTTTACCATTATCAACCTGGTGGCAGGGGCCTCGCATATCCGCTTGCGCGATTTCGCGCTCGGTACGCTGATTGGTCTGTTGCCCGGCCTGACGGCCATTGCGTTGTTTGCCGACAGCCTGGTGCATTCCATCAAAAATCCTGACGTCGACAGTTTTACCTGGCTGACTGCCGTGGTGCTGGTGATCATGCTGGCGACACTCTGGTTACGCAAGCTCCTGCGCCGCTGGCAATCATCGGCGAAAAGTCACGCGGGATCCTGAGTCATCGCTTTGCAGCTCAAACTCGCGACCTGGAACATCCATCGATGTATCGGCCGGGATGGCGTGCTGTCGCCCGGGCGTTGCGCGGAGGTGATAAAGGAAATCAATGCCGATGTGGTCGCACTCCAGGAAGTTGAATTCCGTCCCGGACACGCGCAGGATGTGCTGGCTTACCTGGCACGGGAAACAGGCAGCCATGCCATCGCTGGCATGACGCTGCTGGGAGAGGATGCACACTACGGTAATGCATTGCTGACACGCCTGCCGGTGCAGTCAGAACGTCGCCATGACCTGAGCGTGCCGGGTCGTGAGCCGCGTGCCGCGCTGGAGGTGGAGTTTGCAGCAGGCGGTTGCGGGGTGCAATTCATTGCCACGCACCTGGGCCTGCGTCCAGCGGAACGGCGTGCGCAGGTGCGCCGCTTGTTACCCCTGTTTGATATCGAGGGTCGTGATCTGGTGGTACTCGCCGGGGATCTGAACGAATGGTTTCTGTGGGGACGCCCGTTGCGAATGTTACGCACGATTTTCCCGGATACACCGCACCGACGCGGCTGGCCGGCGTGGGTGCCGCTACTTTCACTGGACCGTATCTGGGTGCATCCGCGCCAGGCTCTGTGCCGTTTGACGGCGCATCGCAGTGCGCTAACGCGACTCGCCTCCGACCATTTGCCGTTGGTCGCGGAAATTGGCATCGAGTGATGCATGGTCATACTTTACTTATTGAAGTCCGCATACAATTAACGGTTGAACATTCAATAAAACAGGAGGTTGTATGATCTTCAGGCAGTTGTTCGAGCCCGACTCAAGCACTTATACCTATCTGGTCAGTTGTCCGGATACCGGAAAAACGGCGCTGATTGACCCGGTACTCGATACCGCAAAGCGCGATGCGGGCATCTTGCAGGAGATGGGCTTGAAGCTCGATTTCACTATTGACACCCATATCCATGCCGATCATCTCACGGGCGCACGGCGCCTTCAGGAACTGACCGGGAGTCGTATGGTGTTTCCGGCCATTGATGAGCTGCCCTGTGCCGATATCGGTGTCAGAGAGGGCGAGCCCTTCCGCATTGGCAATATTGAGCTGCATCCGCTGTTCACCCCCGGTCATACCAGCCATCACCATGCATACCTGATTGTCAATGCCACACATAAAATGTTGTTCAGCGGTGACGCCTTGTTGATCGACGGCTGCGGGCGCACGGACTTTCAGTCCGGTGATGCCGCAACCCTGTACCATAGTATTCAACAGAAGGTCTTTAGTCTGCCGGACGACACGCTGGTCTATCCCTGCCACGATTACGAGGGACGCTTCTTATCCAGCATCGCGCAGGAAAAGACGCGTAATCCGCGTCTGGGCAAGGGCAAGACCCTGCAGGAGTTTGTCGAGATCATGGATAACATGGATCTGCCTTATCCGCGCAAGATCGATTTTGCCGTGCCTGGCAATGAACGCTGCGGCGAATGCCCGGACAATGTGCCGGAGCAGTATCGCATGCCATGCGGGCGCGGAGACCAGGGCTGATAAAAAGGGGCAGGCTTTACTCTGATCTGAATGCATGCGACCAGCGGTGGTTAATACGTCAATCCACTCACGCAAGCAACACCATGGTGTCTGAATCAGGATCAAGCCGGGTCGCGAGACAGATACCGGATCGCTGCCCTGCACCGGGCATAAAAAACGTCCGGAGGTGCCGCGTGCGAGCTGGCAGACCTGTTTTGCACCAGCTCAGTGACCCCACTGTCTGGCATGTCTTCTGGTCGCGGATAAACTCCTGGAAGGGTGTTACGACACTCGCAAATCCCTTATCCAGTGCGCTGGTTGCTTAACCCCGTAGTCTGGAACTGGATTTATTCATGAGGTTCGCATTTTAGCAAATGAAAATGGTATTGAAGCCGGATTAGCCAGGCGCCGGATTATGGTATTGGCGAAGAATCCGTTTTGGCCTGTCAGCGTGCCGGGTTTGAGGCATTTTGTATGTTAGCGATAGTCAGTGCAGAAACGGTCTGCCAATGCCACCATTTTCCCGTCCTTGCCCGCGTTTCTATTGAATAGCGAATTGTGTTTGTTGTTTAATGGATCGCAATACACGCAACAGTGAGCAAAATCCTACTGCTATAAAAGGAGAATGATGGAATGTGTCCAGAGCGAACATTGAAGCGCAGGAACGTTGACAAGATTACCACAAAAAGTGTCACTCTAGATGAGATCGGTGCTCAACAAAAAGAGCTTTCAGCCGCCGAGCGTATACTTAAACAAACGGGTAATCGTGTAATAAAGAGTAAGGAAAAAGTGACCCTGGAAATCCAGCGGTTAGCCGATGCACGGAATCAATACAGGTCACGAAATACAAAACAAACCCAACGCGTATTCAATACTGCTGCAACCAGATTGCAGAAGGCGCGACAAGAACGTGACAAGTTGATATCGGAGTATCGTGAACTGAAACTCATTGTTCGTGACCAAAGGAATATGCTTAGAAGCCTCGAAAAGAAAGAAACTGCCAAACAGGAGGCCGTGGCGAGTTTTCTGAAGGAGTGGGAGCGCAACTATGATAGAAAGATGCGCATGAAACAAAAGACTATCCGGAAGCGGAAGCATTTAGTGTAGCCTTGAGGGCTATCCAGTGAAAGTAGTCCCATCCGGCGTGCCGGAGTATTCAGTGAGATCGTAAACGGCTGGTGCCAGGACCCCTGACAAGCTTCCGGGCAGCACCTTTCTTCAGTTGATGATGAATCGCCCAGGGCTTGCTGGTAATTGTTGCCGGGTTTGCTGCCAGCGTCTGTGAAAAACGTCGGATCTGATGTTTTCAATACATCATTTCACCGAAACCGCACTAACGCGGCAATGGAACAGATGCGTGGTGAAAGGTAGCAGGTACCCGGAGGGTGTACCGTCCGGAGGTTCAACCGGATGCGGCCGGGTCAGCCTGTGCTCCAGGCGTGGGGCCGGCATGCTAAGTTGTTGAAAACAGTCAGTCCAGAAAACGCCACCGGGGTCTGAAAAGGGCGGTATGCCTGCCAAGCCGTTGCGTGTCATCGCAAAGACCATCGGGAACCAGCCTCCCCGGGGCGCCGTGTTCCTGTTGCAGTGGCCCCCCGCCTGCGCGCGGGCAGGCCTGTACACGCACCCGCACTTTATATCCATACCTGTATCGGGTGGAAGGCCCGGATCAGTTTTCGACTGCACCATTTTCGATCCAGACCCGTATAGTCTCGATCTCATCTGCACCGAGGGGATCCTTGCCGTGCGGCATATCGATTGTCAGCTTGCCTTTACCGGAAACCAGGAGATACAGCGAACTGCTCAGAGCGGCACCCGGATCTACGACCGGTCCGAATCGTGTGCCTTGCATTATCGATTCGTAGGAATCCATCAGAAAGCCGCTTGCCTCGGCGCCTCGCCGTCCGGCCAGATGACATTCGGCGCAATGCTTTTGCATGATGGGGTCCACATTATCCGCATAGGTCACCTTCTGAAGCTGCTGCTCTGCTTTTTTCTCACAGGCAGCCAGACCCGCAGCGATTACCAGTAACACAGCAAGCGGCATGGTTCGAATGCTCATTGGGGTGCCCTCTCCGGAAACATTGGCCGGCCGTCATTTTATCACTCTGATGTTTGACCGCACCTCTTTCATTTGATGCCGATTTCGATGTCGATAGTAGACGATGTCCGATCGCCGCTGCCGGCTATACTGGTATAGCGCGCCAGTTCGCAGGCCGGGAGCCTACTGTCATCCGGAGCCTCCCTGGCAGGGTTCCGCCAGTTCTGCCGCCTGAACCGGTTGCGTACTGCTGCGATCGTTTTCCGGATATTCGATCGCTTCATACCGGCTTTGCGCGCCTGTTGGTCAACTATGGCGATAACTGTATTATATAAAAAATACATAAGGTTGCAGGCGCCAACTGGATGACGGGACCACGGATACAATGGATATACTCTGGATACCATTAATTACCG
>Ga0210064_1000683_pt1 | contig 15765 bp, 15 predicted proteins | sample Muzzi_CordC_D2_FD_185531 | JGI IMG/M metagenome (GOLD analysis project Ga0210064, IMG submission 185531) | Wetland microbial communities from San Francisco Bay, California, USA, that impact long-term carbon sequestration - Muzzi_CordC_D2 (SPAdes) | ecosystem: Environmental > Aquatic > Marine >...
GCCGCAGCGACGGAAACGCGCCCAGATCGCCGAAAGTGAGTGCAAACGGCCTCACACCCGCCGTTTCGGCGCGCAACGCCGCGCTCAACACGGGCACTCGCGCGGGGTCGATGTCGCCCAGGAAACGCAGCGTCACGTGAAGGGTCTCCGGCCGGGCCCAGCGGATGCGGTCGCCGCCCGGCCCTGCGCGCAGCTCGCGGATCGCCGCGGCCGAGGCGCGGCGCGTTGCGTCATCGAGCTCGACCGCAATGAAGGTCCGGATCGCCGCGTCACTCGCCGCCTCAAGGTTCGACTCGACCGTCATCGCCCGTCGTCCCGGCTTTCGCGGGCGGCGCAGCACCGCCCTGCCGACGCAACAGCGTCGGGCCGACCAACTCCTCTCCGAGCAGCACCCGCCGCACCCAGTCGAGCCCGACCTGGGCCGTGAGCTGACGGTGCCGCGTTCGGTCGAGTGGAAACACGAAGTGCTCGCAGTGCGTCCGCCCCGCCTCTGCGAGCGCGACGTAGACCGTGCCGACGGGCTTTTCCTCGCTGCCGCCACCCGGCCCCGAGATGCCCGTGGTCGCAATCGCGTAATCGGCGCCGAAGCGCGCGCGCACGCCCTCGGCCATCGTGCGCGCGACGGGCTCCGAGACCGCGCCCCATTCGGCGATCAGCGGCTCGGGAACGCCCAGAAGGCTCGTCTTGATCGAGTTCGCGTACGCGACGATGCCGCCCAGGAAGTACTCCGACGCGCCGGGCGCGGCGGTGAAGCGCTCGGCGATCAACCCGCCCGTGCAGGATTCCGCGACCGCGACCGTCTTGCCCTGCTCGCGCAGCAGCCGCGCGACGACGGCGTCGAGCGTCTCATCGCCTTCGCCGTAGACGAGCGCGCCGAGACGCTCGTAGATCTGGCGACGGACCGCGGCAAGCGCGGCCTCCGCCGCGGCGGCGGTGTCGGCGCGCGCAACCGGTCGCAGGAAGTTGTCGGGAAACGAGGTGCGGAAGCCGAGGCTGACGTCGCCCGTCGTCGCGATGCCCGCGAGCTCGGCATCGAGTGTCGACTCTCCCATGCCGAACGTGCGCAGCAACGCGGAACGCACGACGCGCCCGCCCGCGCGGCGTGCGGCGATCCGCGGCAGTACCTGCTCATCCATCATCCGGTGGAGCTCGCGGGGGACGCCGGGCATGCAGAAGAAGCAGGTTTCGTCCTGCTCCAGCATGAAGCCCGGTGCGGTGCCGATCGGGTTCGGAAGGATCTGGGCGCCTTCGGGGAACCAGGCCTGGCTCGCGTTGTTCTCGGTCATGTCGCGGCCGACGGCACGGAAGAACGCGCGAATCGCCTCGAGGGCCGCCTCGTCCAGCACGAGCTTGCGCCCGAAGGCCTCGCCCAGGATCTTTGCGGTGAGGTCGTCGCGTGTCGGGCCCAGCCCGCCCGACACCAGCACGAACCGGCTGCGCTCGGCTGCACGTCGGAACGCGTCGATCATGTCGTTCGGTTCGTCGTGCACCGAGACATGCCAGCGGGTCTCGATGTCGAGGCCGAGCAACCGCTCGGACAGGAAGCTCTTGTTCGAATCGACGATCTCGCCGCGCAGCAGCTCGTCGCCGATCGTGATCACTTCGGCGAAGGGTCCGCGGCTCACGAGTTCGCCCAGGCGAGCGCCGCGCCGACGAACACTCCGCCGATGACGCCCGCGAAGACGTCGTCCATCATCACACCCGCACCGCCTTCGAAGCTTCGCTCGGCCCAGCCGATCGGAGGCGGCTTCCAGATGTCGAGCAGGCGGAACAACAGGAAGCCCGCGAGCAGCCAAACCGGTGCGCGACGGCCCGCGGCGGGCGCGAGCGCGACCAGGGGTGCGAGCGTGAACAACTGCCCCACGACCTCGTCGATTACGATGCGGCCGTCGTCGTGCCGCCCGAAATGTCGCTCGGCGATGTCGCTCGACCAGATGCCGAGGAATGTGAAGCCCAACAAAGTGATGCCGAACAGCACCATTCCGAGATCTGCGAGCACCAGATAGACGACGACGCCTACGGCCGAGCCGAAGGTGCCCGGCGCGATCGGCGCGAAACCCGCGCCGCCCGCGGTCGCAACCGCGATCGCGAAACCCGGCCCCGCAACCGCGGGGGCTTGCTTCAGCTCAGGATCTTCGATGATTGCCTCGACCGGACGCTCGGGACCGTGTTTCTGGGACCGATCCTTTCATCGTTCGGCGTTCGATCCGCGACCGGAGGAGGTGCCACGGGGCGTTCCGTCACCGCGGCAGGGGAGGCCGAGCGACCGCCTCAGAGTAGACCCGTCACGGGCTCAGCGTCAACGAAATCAGGGGCGAAAGAAAAGAAAAAACGACCTCGGAAATCCCCGAAATTGCGGTGAAACCACGAGGCCCCCGGTGCGCAGTGCTAGCCTCCGCCGAAATGCCTGTGAACGGCCCCGTCATGGCTCTGGACTACGGCACACACCGCATCGGACTCGCGATTTCCGATGCCGAGGGGAGCTTTGCGTTTCCGGCCGGGACTCTGGTCTCGAGCGGGCGGTCGCGTGACCTCGAAGAGCTGTGTCGGCTGGTGGCCGAGCGGGACGTTCGGCGCATCGTGGTCGGGCTCCCGATCCATATGAGCGGGCGCAAGGGCGAGACCGCGCGGGCCGCCGAAGAGTTTGCGAACGAAGTCGCAAAAGCAACCGGTCTCCCGGTGGAGATGCTCGACGAGCGTTGGACCACCCGCGAGGCCGAGCGGTCGCTGGCCGAGTCGAAGAGCGGCCGCAGGAAGCGCCGCGAGGCGGTCGATTCCGCCGCTGCGACCCTGCTGCTCCAGACCTGGCTCGCGCGCGCCCGCAACGCGGACGCAGCCGCGACACCCGGTGCGGAGGCGAATTCCGGATGAAGTGGTGGCTGGTGGGGTTTGCCGCGCTGCTGCTCTGCGGCGCGCTCGCGGCGGCCGGCGCGTGGTACCTGATCGACCAGAACCTCGAGCCGGTGGCCGCGGGCGCCGAGCCGGTGCTCTTCGACGTGGAGCCCGGCGAGACCCTCAAGGCCGTGGCGTCGCGGCTCGAATCCGCTGGATTGGTGCGCAACCGGCACGCCTTCGAGTGGCTCGGTCGCTACCACGAGCTCGGCGGCAAGCTGCGAGCCGGCGAATATTGGGTCTCGGCCTCGGAAACACCCAGCGAGATCCTCACGACCCTCACGACCGGGCGGGTCGCGACCTACGAGCTCGCGATCCCGGAGGGTTTCACCGCGGCGATGATCGCGCGGCGAATCGAAGCCGCGAAGCTCGGCAATGCCGAGGAGTTTCTGGCCTGGGTGCTCAGCCCGGAGAGCGCGGCGGCATACGGCGTCGAGGGCGCGACGCTCGAAGGCTACCTGTTTCCGGAGACCTACCGGCTGCCGAAGGGCCTCAGCACGCGCGAGACCGCAGGCGTGCTCGTGAATCAATTCCTCACGGTCTGGAAGGAGCTCGAGCCGCGCGCACGCGCGCAGAAGATCTCGATGAAGGACGTCGTCACCCTCGCGTCGATCATCGAGAAGGAGACCGGTGTCGCCGAAGAGCGACCGCTGATCGCAGCCGTCTTCCTGAATCGGTTGCGGCGCGGCATGCGGCTCGAAACCGACCCGACCGTGATCTACGGCATCCCGAACTTCGACGGCAACCTGCGCCGACGCGACCTCGAGAATCCCGACAACCCGTACAACACCTACAAGATCCCGGGCCTGCCACCCGGACCGATCGCCAACCCGGGCCGCGGCGCGCTCGAGGCCGTACTCGCGCCCGCCGACATCGACGCCCTGTTCTTCGTGTCGAGGAACGACGGGACCCACGTATTCTCGACCACCTTCGCCGAGCACGAGCGCAGGGTCGACGAATACCAGCGGCGACGGCAGAAGAAGTGAGCGAAGCCGGCGCGGTCGACCCGCGAATCTTCTACAGCGAGACGATTCCGGACGACTTCAATCGGAGCCTCGACGAGCAGGCCGCACTCGGCGACGGCGGTCGGCGTGTCTTCGAAGCGATGCGCGCGCTTTCCGCAACCATCCGCATCGACCTCGTCGGCGACGAGCCCGCGACCGTCTTCCTGAACATCGAGAGCGGCCGCATGAGTGCAGCAGAGCAAGCAAGCAGGCCGCCCTGCGTTCGCCTCGTCCTGGACGAGGCGACCCTGCGTTGGTTGATGCGCGAAACCGACGGCTCCCTGAGCGCGCTGCTCGGTGCGCTCGCGGGGCTCGGCGGCGAGATGAAGCTCACCCGCAAGCGCATGCTCGACCTCGAAGCCGTCGATGGCCTGATCCGCTTCGAAGTCACCGGCGCCCACGGCTTCTCACTGCTCACGCACTTCGGTACGGGCGAGATGCCGGCGAAGCCGGATGCCGTGATACGAATGAGCGAGGCCAGCTACGCCGCGATGCGCTCGGGTCGAATCGACCCGCAGGCCGCCTTCCTCGACGACTCGATCCAGACCGAGGGCGACCTGCAGAAGATCATGCAGGTCGCGTTCGCCCTGGTGGCGCCGGACTGAACCCGGCGGCGCCGACGCCCGTCGCGATCAGCTCAGGGCGACGTTCTTCAGCAGGTTGATGTTGTCGAGGGCCTTCCCCGCGCCGTGCACGACTGCCGTAAACGGGTCTTCGCTGCGCAGGATCGGAAGCTTGGTCTCCTGGCGGAGCACGACGTCGAGATCGCGCAACAGCGAGCCGCCGCCGACGAGCATGATGCCGCGATCGACGATGTCGGCGGCCAGCTCGGGCGGAGTCTTCTCCAGCGTCAGGTGTACGGTCTCGACGATTGCGCTGATCGGCTCGACGAGCGCTTCGCGAATCTCGTCCGAAGACGCCGAGACCACCTTCGGGATGCCGGCCACCAGATCGCGACCCTTGATGTCCATCGTCTCGTTCTTCGAATCCGCAGAGGCCGTCCCGATCGTCAGCTTGATCTGCTCGGCGCTGCGCTCACCAACGAGCATGTTGTACTTGCGCTTCACGTAGTTGATGATCGCCTCGTCCATCTTGTCGCCGCCGCAGCGAATCGAGCGCGAGGTGACGATTCCCGATAGCGATATCACCGCGACGTCCGTGGTTCCGCCGCCGATGTCCACCACCATGTTTCCGGTGGGCGCGGTCACATCGAGCCCTGCACCGATCGCGGCCGCCATCGGCTCTTCGATCAGATAGACCTCACGTGCGCCGGCCGAGAGCGCCGACTCGCGCACCGCGCGCTTCTCCACGCTGGTGATGCACGGCGGCACGCAGATCACGATACGCGGACGCACGAGCTTGCCTCGGTTGTGCGCGCGCTGGATGAAGTAACGGAGCATCGCCTCCGTGATTTCGAAATCGGCGATCACACCATCCTTGATCGGGCGGATGGCCCGTATGTCGCCGGGCGTGCGGCCGAGCATTTCCTTGGCTTCGTGGCCGACAGCAAGAACGCGTTCGCCGCGCCCGCTCGGGTCGCGCGTCACGGCGACGACGGAAGGCTCCGAACACACGAGGCCCTTGCCGTAGACATAGACCAGTGTGTTCGCCGTGCCGAGGTCGATGGCGAGATCGTGGGAGAAGACTCCCGCGATGGCTTTCAGGAACATTGTCAGCCCTTCCGGTCGCGGTTTACGTGGGTCTTCTGCGTATCGGCAGGAAGCTGCGGAAATTGAATCGAGAGGGGGGGCTGTACACCGATTTCGATGGAAGTTGCGGGCGAACGAGCCGGGCGCCGGGAAGGCGGCGCCGGAGCGAGCTCAGTCCGTCGGGTCGGCAGGGAGCCCGATCTCGCCGACGGCGGCGGCTCCGGCGGCCGCGTCCGGCGGGGAGGGCTCTGCAGACGCCGCGAGGGGGTCCTGGGTGACGAGCGCGTTCAGCTGCTCGAGCTGGGCCCTCAGACTGCCGACCGAGTCGCGAACCTCGTCGAAACGGACCTGATAGGCGTCGAGCGCGGTGCGGGCGGTGAACAGCTCGCCCTCGAGGGCGCCGACCGTCTCCTCGAGCTCACCCGCGTGCTGCGTCTGGACCACGAGTCCCGCCAGAGCCGCGACGGCGAGCGCCAGCAGCAGCCAGAACTGCCAGCCCCGGGCCGTAGAATCGCCCGCAGGGGCCGGGTCGGCCGCGGGCGGCGCGGGCGACCCCCCGTCGGCTGCGTCGCCGACCGGGACGAGATGCGGGCGGGTGCGCTTCGCGTCCGACATCAGGACTGGATCACGAGCTTCGACAGGCTCGTCTTGCGCAGATTCGTCTTCTGGATGGTCCGCACGAGTTCAGCGACCTTCTCGATGTCCGTCTCGAACGGATTATTGCAGATTACCCGCACGTTGAGGAGATTTCCGAGCCGAATGTTCGACCAGTCGAGGTCGTACTGGATCGAGTTCTGGCGCGCGAGCTTGATGAACTCGCCCCGCATCCGAGCACGCGTATTGTGCGGCGGTTCGGTCTTGGCCTTGATGATCTCTTCGTCGTTCAATACGCGTTCGACCTGCCCCTTGCGCTCGAGCAGGTAGTAGAGCCCGCGGTTGAGCCGCAAGTCGTGGTACTGGAGGTCGAGCATGAAGACGCGAGAATCATTCCAGGACTTTCCGCGCGAGTCGACGTAGTTCTCGATCAGCCGACGCTTGATCACCCAGTCGATCTCACGGTCGAGCCGATTCGGGTCGTCGTTCAGGCAGTCGAGCACGTGCTGCCACTTCGCGACCGCATCACGCAGCTCGTCGCTGACCGGATACTGCTCGATGTACTTCTGCGCCATCTCGCAGTACGCAAACTGGATCTCGATCGGCGAGTATTCGCGACCGCTGTCGAGGCGCAGCTTGCGCTTGCAGGTGGTGTCGTAGGAGATGTCCTTGATGGCCTTCACCGGGTTGCGCAGTGTGAAGTCCTGGTTGATGTAGTTGTCTTCGATCATCTGGAGCACGACCGCACACGCGCCGACCTTCAGGAAGTTCGTGTACTCGCTCATGTTCGAATCGCCGACGATCACGTGTAGTCGCCGGTACTTCTCTCGATCGGCATGCGGCTCGTCGCGCGTGTTGATGATCGAACGATCGTTCGTCGTCGTGCCCGAGATCTTCTGATAGATGTGCTGCGCGCGCTGACTGATGCAGTAGTGGACCCCGTCCTGTGTCTGGAAGACCTTGCCCGCGCCGGAGTAGATCTGCCGCGTCACCAGAAAAGGGATCAGCTGCTCTGCGAGATAGTAGAAATCGACATCGCGATCGACCAGGTAGTTCTCGTGACAGCCGTAGCTGTTGCCGACGAAGTCGGTGTTGTTCTTGAAGATCGAGAGCTTCCCGGGGATTCGCTCTTCGCGGATCTTCTCCTCCGCATAATCCTGGAGATCCTCGAGCACGCGCTCGCCGGCCTTGTCGTAGGTGATGAGTTGTTTCGGCGAGGCGCACTCGGGCGTCGCATACTCGGGGTGGCAGCCGGTGTCCTGATAGAACCGCGCGCCGTTCTCGAGGAAGACGTTCAGGAAGTGCTCGGTGGTGATCAGCTTCTCGAACAGGAAGCGGATCGCCTTCTCGACCGGCAGCGTCTTCCGCCCATCCGGTGTGAAGATGATGCCGTACTCGGTCTCGATGCCGTAAATGCGTTTCTGCACACTACCGCCCGTCTTCCCGCGAATCGGCGAGCCGATGGAGCTCGAGGCCCGACGATTGCTACTCGCCGAACAGTTCTCTCAACTGATCGGTCGTGAGTCGGTTGAACTTTCGCCCCGGTCGTCGCCGTTCCAGCTGACAGACTTCCAGGTTTTCGGGGGCCATGCGAGGCTCACCATCCGACGCGCGCTGTAGCGCGTTCCGGCCGAGGCGAGCGGCCTCCCCGAGGGGGATCCCGGGGCGATACTCACTCGCGAGGTAGCTGTGCAGCTCCTCGGCGGCACCGCCGATCACGCAGAAGCCTTCGTGATCGCTGATGCTGCCGTCGAACTGAACGCGGTAGATCGCGTTCTTCTCGTGTCCTGCGAGATTGTCGTCGCCGACCTCCGCGACGAGCATCTCGACTTCGAGCGGCTTCATCTGGTTGGTGAAGACGTCGCCGACCGCCTGCGAGTACGCATTCGCGAGCGCCTTCGCGCGCACGTCCTCGCGGCTGTACGAGTAGCCCTTCACGTCGGCGTAACGGACGCCGACCTTCCGCAGCTGATCGAACTCGCTGAACTTGCCCACGCCGGCGAATGCGACCCGGTCGTAGATCTCGCCGATCTTCGACAACGTCGAGGGGTTCTCGGCCATCAGCAGGATGCCGCCCTCGTACTCGAGGGTGACGCTGGACTTCCCGCGCGCGATGCCCTTGCGTGCGTACTCGGCCTTGTCGGCCATCACCTGTTCCGGGGAGACGTAGAACGGCATGCTCATGAGGTGACCCCGCTCGCACTTCGACGCCGCGCCATGATGTCCTGATAGACCTCCCGTATCTCGGAGTCCGTGGCGTTTGCGATGCCCGACCGTGAACAACAGCCGACGATCGGAAAGATGCCGCGTTCGACGTCGACGCCGCCGGTCGCGCGATCCTGGTCGGCCGCGTCGGTAAGCGCCTCGATCGCGATCTTCACCGCGTCCGCGCGCGACAGTTCGGGCGCGTAGGCCTTCTTGAGCGACTCACTCGCGAACAGTCCGCCCGAGCCGGTCGCCTCGAATTCCGTCTCTTCGTATCGCCCGCCCGTCACGTCGTACTTCCACAAGCGGCCCGCATGGCGGCGGAGGTCATAGCCGGCGAACAGCGGAACCACCACGAGACCCTGCATGGCCATCGGAAGATTCTGGCGAATCATCTGCGAGAGCTTGTTTGCCTTGCCTTCCAGCTCGAGGGGCTCACCCTCGATCTTCTCGTAGTGCTCGAGCTCGACCCGCAGGATGCGGGCCATCTCGATCGCCGGCCCGGCCGCCCCCGCGATCGCGACCATCGAGTGGCCGTCGGTCGCGTAGACCTTCTGGATGTCGCGCGAAGCAACGCGGTGCCCTTCCGTCGCGAGCCGATCGCCCGCCATCACCACGCCTTCGGCGTACTTGAACGCGAGCACCGTCGTTCCGTGCGGAATCGACAGCGCGCGCCGATCCGCCTCGGAAATCCGGCTCATATCGGGCCGGAAGTGCGCGTAATCGACCTCTAGGAGCTCCGAGAAGCTCGACCCCTGATAATTGCCGCCGAAACGCAAGCTCCCCCCCTATCAATCACCCGGACATCACGCGGACGCGCGGCCTACTCGCCGCCTCGCTGAACGTAGTTCTTCACGAATTCTTCTGCGTTCTCCTCGAGGACCTCATCGATCTCGTCCACGAGCGCATCCATTTCTTCCTTGAGCTTCTCGCCCTTCTTGGCGAGTTTCTTCGAACCGTCGCTGGCGCCGGAAGAATCGTCCCCGCCGCCCCCCTTGCGCGGCTCCTGCTTCTGACCGGACTCCGCCGCGCCGTAGATCGGGAACGCGGTGTCGGGATGATTTTCGGTTCGATGCGAAGTCGTCTTCTCGATTCTCATGGCGTTCTCTTTCCGCGGGTCATGCCCGCAAATTTCTGACGAGATCGGCCGCAGTCGGCGAATCTTCGAGCAGCTCGTCGACGTGTCCCTTCGTTCCCTTCAGCGGTTCGGCCATCAGGATCCTCTTGATCGGCTCGTCTTCGACGCCGAATGAGATCGAATCCCAGTTCACCCCGAAGACCGCCGAACCGTACCGCCTCAAGCATTCGCCCCGAAAGTATGCTCGCGTATCCTGCGGAGGCTGGTGTATCGCCGCTGCAATCTCCTCGTCCGTCACGATGCGCTCGGCGCGTCCCTGACGTTCGAGAATATAGTATAGGCCCTTGTCGGGACGCAGGTCGTGGTACTGCAGGTCGAGCATGCGAACCTGCGGGGCGTCCCAATCGAGGGTTTTGCGCTCCATGAAACCCTCTATGAGAGCCCGCTTCATTACCCAGTCGATCCGGGTGTCGAGTTCCATCGGATCGCGCGCAAGGCACGCCATCACGTCCTGCCACTTCGAGAGGACGTCCAGGGTGACCGCGTCGAGCTCGCGCGTCGAAGCCCAGCGCAGCGCCATGTCGAGGTATTCCGACTGGATCTGCACGGCAGTCAGCTTCTTTCCGGATTCGAGTTGAAGCTCGCGCTTGCACTCGATGTCTTGGGACACCTCCCGGATGTTCCGCACAGGGTCGCGCAGCGCCAGGTTCCGATCGATTGCGCCGTCCTCGATCATCGACAACACGATCGCCGCCGCGCCGTTTCGCAGATAGATGGTGTATTCCGAGAGATTCGCGTCTCCGACGATCACGTGCAGGCGCCGATACTTCTCGCGGTCCGCGTGCGGCTCGTCTCGCGTGTTGATGATCGGCCGCTTCACCATGGTGTCGAGCGCAACCTCGGTCTCGAAGAAGTCCGCGCGCTGCGATATCTGGTAACGACACGGATGGCTGCGATTCTCGGAGCCGACCTTGCCCGCGCCGGTATAGACCTGGCGAGTCACGAAATAGGGCATGAGGTGCTCGACGATCTGCTTGAAGGACGTCCGGCGGTCCATCAGGTAGTTCTCGTGCGAGCCGTAGCTGTTGCCCTTCTGGTCACTGTTGTTCTTGTAGAGCAACATGTGCGTACCGCGCGGCAGCAGAGCGTTCGCCTCGCGTCGGCTGGCCTCGAGCACGCGCTCGCCGGCCTTCTCGTGAACCACGAGGTCGCGTACGTTGGTGACCTCGGGGCTCGAATATTCCGGATGCGCGTGGTCGACGTAGTAGCGCGCGCCGTTTACGAGCGTCTTGTTGCGGGCGATGTTCTCCTGCTGATTCGGCGTGTACTTCTCGCCGTCGACCTGGAAGCCACGGGCGTCGGCGAGAGGATTCTCCTGCTCGTAGTCCCAGAGGATCTCGCCCGCGTGATCTTCGCGATAGGCATTTACGAGCAGCACGCAGCTCGAGATGGGATCGAAATCGGGATCACCCTTGACGGTGATCCCATATTCGATCTCCGTACCCATCACCTTCGGAATGGCCATCAGATCTCCACTCGCCCATCGGACGCGAGCCTAGAGATATTGGCCCGAGGTGATGTTTTCAATCGACTCTTCCTTCCGGCTGATTCCCGTCATCAGCGTGCGGACGTTGATGATGCGCTCGCCCTTGCGACCCGAGATGCGCGCCCAGTCGTCGGGGTTCGTGGTGTTCGGGAGATCCTCGTTCTCGCGGAACTCGTCGTTCACCGCCTCGATGACATCGTCGAGCTTGATGCCGCGCTCGCCGTGGTCGATCATCCGCTTCACGGCCTTCTTCTTGGCACGCGCGACGATGTTCTCGATCATCGCGCCGCTCGCGAAGTCCTTGAAGTAGAAGATCTCGCGCTCGCCCTTCGCGTACGTGACCTCGAGGAACTTGTTCTCGTCGTCGGTCTTGTACATGCGGTCGATCGTATCGTCGATCATGCTGGCGACGATCTTGCCGACGTCGTCGCCGTACTTCGCGGTCGCGCTCTCATGGAACGGAAGGTCTTCCTTCAGGTACTTGAGGAAGATCTCACGCGCCGCATCGCGGTCCGGGCGGTTTACCTTGATCTTGAGATCGAGGCGCCCCGGCCGCAGCACCGCCGGGTCGATCAGATCCTGGCGGTTGCTGGCACCGATGACGATCACGTTGTTGAGCGATTCGACGCCGTCGATCTCGGACAGGAACTGCGCGACCACGGTGGCCTCCATGTCCGAAGAGATCCCCGATCCGCGCATGCGGAACAGCGAGTCCATCTCGTCGAAGAAGATCACCACGGGCACGTCTTCGCTGGCCTTCTCGCGCGCCTTCTTGAAGACCTCGCGGAGCTTGTGCTCCGTTTCGCCGACGTACTTGTTGAGCAGCTCCGGCCCCTTCACGTTCAGGAAGTACGGAGTGGTCTGTCTGCCCGTCCGTGTCTCGATGCTCTTGGCCAGGCTGTTCGCCACCGCCTTGGCGATCAGCGTCTTGCCGCACCCCGGCGGGCCGTAGAGCAGGATGCCCTTCGGCGGCGACAGCTGATGCTCGGCAAAGATTTCCGGATAGATGTACGGCAGCTCGACGGAATCGCGCAGCACGCCGATCTGGTCGCCCAGACCACCGATGTCCTCGTAGCAGACGTCGGGAATCTCCTCGAGCACGACCTCTTCGACGGACGACTTCGGCATCTTCTCGAATCCGAAATTCGTGCGCGGGTCGAACAGGATGTGATCGCCGGTCTTGAGCTTCTCGCTTCGGAGCGGCTCGGAAAGCGTGATGACGCGCTCGTCATCGGTGTGACCGAAGACGATTGCGCGGTTGTCCGCGATCAGGTCGACGATCGTCGCGATCTCGCCGCGCGAGATGTATCCCGACGGCTCGACGATGTTGAACGCCTCGTTGAGGACGATCATCTGCCCCTCTTCGAACTGGAAGGGGTCGAGATTCGGATGGACGTTGACGCGCATCTGCCGCCCGTCGACGAGAATCTCGGCGGTGCCGTCCTTGTTGGGGCGATGGAAGATGCCGTAGTTGTTCGGCGGCGCGCAGAGCTTGTCGACCTCCTCCTTGAGGAGCTCGATCTGCTGCTTGGCCTCCTGCAAAACACCCACGAGCCGTTCGTTCTGCCGCTCGGCGTCGTTGAACTGCTCGCGTGTCACCGCGTAGCGCCGACGCAGCGCTTCGTACTCGGCCAGCAGGCGATCGAGCTGACGGCGAGATTCGGGGGATTCCGGGCCGAAGAGCCGAATCGAATCCTGCAGGTCGGCGACTTCGTCCTGGTAGGTCCGGGCGCCGGAGCGCTCCGTTTCGGATCCACCGGGCTCGTCTTCGTCCCGCGGATTCGTCGTCGAGATCCGCCGCATGACGTCTCGCACGAATCCCTTTCTACCGGAGCCCTCGAACTCGCTCATTCTGCCGTCTCCTCGTTCACCGGCCGCACCGCCGGTCGTGAATCGATCCGAACGGATGACTCTGCAAAGCGCGTGCCGCACTTGGAGAGCCACGCGTCAGAACGTTCTTGGACCGGCAGAACCGACGGGTAAAGGGGGCCAGGACGCGCTCAGAGCGCGTCTCAAGACGGACTGCAACAAAAATTGCAGGGTTTCGACCACGGAGGGAGAGATTTGCAGGGACGCAATCCGCTCGCTGCGAGCTGTTCGATTCCGTCACTTCGACACCCATCGTCGCACTCCCCGGTCGGCCTTCTGGTCGTCGTCCGACGCCATTCTCGCCAGCCGTCGAACGTACGCTGCTGCAAGTGCTACTGGGGGAGTTGAGGACGCCGAACCTATGGATATTCCGCATGTTTTCCGGTTTTCAACCATATCAGACGACCTTGGCGTGTCAACACTCGGGCGGTTCGCCTTCGAGGCGGCTCGCGGAGGCCCGCCGAGCGCGAGCAGCACGCGCGGACGCAGCCGCGGCGACGGCGTTCGGGACTCGGGAGCCGCCGAGCGACCAGAATCTCGTCCCGGCGGAAGTTTCTGCGCATTGGGTGCCGCCTCGAGATGCGAACCTGCACCCGTGTTGCCGTGTTTTTTGGCGCAAGTGTCAGTTCTCCGGCGTTGCGGGCGGGCTGCGTGCGCGAGCGCTGCGAAGAAAGCTGCTGTGCACAACCGCGCGGAAACGCCCTTCCCACTATGGGCAGGCGAAGACCCGTCCCGGCGATGCCGACGCGTTGCGGAAGCGTCGGCCGCAACGCGGTCAACGCGCATCGAGATCGATCACTTCGTGCCCCGGAGGCGCCTCGAACCGGAACAGGGAATCGTCGGGGTGCTGGTTCGCGTGGACGTCGCTGAACACGACTTCGGTGACGTTGCCGAGCAGATCGTAGATCGTGGTGCGACGAAGCTCGCCGGTCTCGCGGTCCGCGACCACGCGCAGCTTCTCGAAGCCCGCATCGACCTTCGGAACGAGTTCGAGCTCGCTGTCGACATCCCTGCAAGCGATTCCGCTGATCGTGAAATCGCGACGCACGTCGCCCTCACCGATCAGGAACTGGATCGCCGCACCGGAGAGATAACCCTCGGTGACACGCATGCGCTGGACTTCCGCGTGCTCGGGATCGTGGATCCACAGGGTGCGGCCGTCCGAGACCACGAGGCTCGGCTCGGGCTCCGAATACTGCCAGCGCATCTTTCCGGGCTTCGCGAACAGCACCGTTCCGCGCGACACCTGCTCGCCGCCCGGCTCTCCGCTCCACGCGACCGGGCGTGTAGTCTGGACGAACGAAGCGCTCAAATCCGTTACCGATTCGTAGCGGCTCTGGATCGCCGCAATTGCGCCGTCGACGCATTTGGACGGATCTCCGTCCGCGGCTGCGGACGCGGCGAGAGGGAACCCGACGCCTGCGGCGATCGAAATGGCGACGAGCAGCAGTCTCGAAACGACTCTCATCATCGGGGTAGACGGGTTCCTGGCCGGATTATTCGATGATCGAGCCGAGAAAGATCTCGCGCGGCTTCGTACCGACCTGAGGCCCGATCATGCCCTCCTTCTCCATCTGCTCGATCATCCGCGCAGCCCGGTTGTAGCCGACCTTGAGGCGGCGTTGGATGTAGGAGATCGACGCATTGCGCGAATCGGCGACGATCGCGACGGCTCGATCGAACATCTCGTCGACGTCTTCGTCGCGCTCGCCACCGGCCCCATCGCTCTCCTCGTCGACCTGGATCAGCGCTTCGTCGAAATTCGGCGCGCCCTGCTCGCGCAACGCCGCCACGAGCTTCGCGACCTCTTCCTCGGAAACGAAGGCACCGTGCATGCGCTGAAGCTTCGAAGTGCCCGGCGGCAGGAACAGCATGTCGCCCTGGCCCAGCAGATGGTCGGCGCCGTTCTGGTCGAGGATCGTTCTCGAGTCGGTCCGAGAGGACACCTGGAAGGAAATACGCGCTGGAAAGTTCGCCTTGATGACGCCGGTGAGCACGTCGACGCTCGGACGCTGCGTCGCCAGCACCAGATGGATGCCCGCCGCTCGCGCCATCTGTGCCAGTCGTTGAAGCGACTCCTCGACATCCTTTGCGGATACGACCATCAGGTCGGCGAGCTCGTCGATGACGACGACGATATACGGGAAGCGCCGATATTCGACTTCCGCACCCTCTTCCTCGCCCGGTTTCGGACGAAGCCGGAAGGTGCGTTTGCCGTTCGCGAGCTCCTTGTCGACCCGTGCATTGAACTGCGCGATGCTGCGAACGCCGAGCGCGGACATCATCTGATACCGCTCTTCCATCTTGCGCACGACGCCGGCGAGCGCCGCAGAAGCGCGCTTCGGGTTCGTCACGACATCGGCGAGCAGATGCGGAATGCCCTCGTAGATCGACAGCTCGAGCAGCTTGGGATCGACGAGCAGCAGCTTGAGTTCGTTGGGCGTCGCACGGCACAGGATCGAGCACAGCAATGCGTTCAGGAACACGCTCTTGCCGGTTCCGGTCGCTCCCGCGACGAGCAGGTGCGGCATCTTCGCGAGATCGGCATGGGCGGGATTCCCGAAGATGTCCTTTCCCAGTGCGATCGCGAGCTTCGAGGTCTCGCTGCGAAACTGTTCACAGTCGAGCACGTCGCGGATGAAGACGGTGTCGCGAACCTGGTTCGCGACCTCGATCCCGACCACCGATTTTCCGGGCAGCGGCGCGATCACCCGCACCGAAAGCGCTCGCAGCGCCAGCGCGAGGTCATCGGCGAGGCCGACGATCTTGTTGACCTTGATGCCCGACCCCGGCTCGAATTCGTACATCGTGATGACCGGGCCCGGATGAACGGTTGCGACCTGACCCGCGACGCCGAAATCCTTCAGCTTCTTTTCGAGGATGCGCGAGTTCATCACGAGGCTGTCGCGGTCGAAGCTTCGCACCTCG
>Ga0210064_1000684_pt1 | contig 15758 bp, 20 predicted proteins | sample Muzzi_CordC_D2_FD_185531 | JGI IMG/M metagenome (GOLD analysis project Ga0210064, IMG submission 185531) | Wetland microbial communities from San Francisco Bay, California, USA, that impact long-term carbon sequestration - Muzzi_CordC_D2 (SPAdes) | ecosystem: Environmental > Aquatic > Marine >...
TGAACTGGATCATCGGATTTTTTCTGCTCTGCCTGGCCCTATTTGAAGCCTATACCGGATATCTTCTGCCCATGGACCAGATTGCCGTTTGGGCCACACACACCGGTATGGAACTCATTAAGATAGTACCCTTTGGAAAAGTAATCGTTCGGATTCTGGCGCCGGACGGTGTCGGGCAGCCGATATCTTTGCTGCGCTTTTACATCCTCCATATCGTTATTATTCCTGTTACGGTTTTACTTCTTTCCTTTCTACATTTTTACCGAATTCGCCAGAACAAGGAGGTATTACCTTACCTGTGAAAGATTATATTCCCACATCGCCGTTTTTGTTTCGAATCATCAAAAGAGCCATGGTGCTTCTTATCGGGGTATTGCTGTTATTGGCAGTCATCGTTCCTGCACCCCTTCAGGACCCCGGGAATCTTGAAAAATCACTTAACCCTGTCAAGGCAGCCTGGTTTTTTCTCTGGATACAGGAGTTGGCGAGCTATTCAACAAAGATGATTTATATCATCATGCTGCTGGGAATATGCTTTTTTTTCCTGCCGTATCTGCCGGGAATTTCTGAATCCGAACAGGCCAGATGGCTGCCCAAAGATCAGCAATGGGTCAATATCGTTAGCGTGTTCATTTTTCTATGCATATTGGCACTTACCGTTGTTGCCATGTTTTTCCGGGGGGAAAATTGGGCCTTCGTATCTTTGTTGTAGTCATTTTGATGGGGCTTATCTGGGCGACAGGTCCTTATTATTATAAAGGCCATAAAGGCTGTGTGGAATGCCACGCCCCGCATTTTGAAACAGACGGCACCTGCGTCGATTGTCACCGGGGAGACCCCCGAACCCTTCGGATGCACATCGCCCATTATCGCTTGATTCAAGGGAAATATGCCTGTTTTACACTTCCGGAAGATTCTGTTACAAGAGACGGCCGCCGGTTGATCGATACATCCGGGTGCCGGCGATGCCACAAGACCGGCTGGCAAGGGAATCGTCTGGCATCGGACCTGGATGCGTCTCTTGATAAAACATTGCCCGAGGGTCTGGCCCATGCCATTATATATCCGGCAGTATTTATGCCCGATTTTTATTTCAACGAATCGGATATTGTCGAATTGGTGAACGCCATCCTGGGGTCAAGCGCCGTTTGGGGATCGGATTCCGGAGAAATTCCCAAGACCATTTACTTTGAAAAAAGCAAAGAAGACGGCAATAATGCGTTCAATAAACACTGCGGTTCATGCCATCGGGTGTTGACGCAACAATACGGCGGCTTGGGGCAAGGAGATATCGGTCCCAATCTTTCCGGAATTCTCAGCCAATTCTATTTTAAAAACTTTAAAGACGGCAAATCCTGGGATGTAAACAGACTGGAGCAGTGGCTGAAAAATCCTCGTGATGTCAGGACCAATGCCCGGATGCTGCCGATCAACCTTACAGAAGATGAATTGAAGTATCTTACAAATATCTTTTGAATCAATCCTTGACAAGCATGGGTATTTGGAATAATTTTTCGGCTCATAACGCTTCAACTTAAAGCGGGAAGGAGGTGAGGGCTGTCTCGAAATCATAGAGCCTTAATATATTATACAATTATACTTTAAGAGGAGGAGGTTTTAACATGAGAAAATCATTTGTTTTTGTTCTTGCTTTGGTTTTTATCTTAGGAACCGTTGGTCTTACTTTTGCTGCGGACAATCCGCTGGTAGCACAAGAAAAGATGGTTCATTCCGAATTTGCCAAAATGATCCCGAAGGATCATATCATTAATGCAGAACAGTTTCATAAGATTTACGAAGAAGTCATGGCAGGAAAAAGAAAAGCATATATGATCGATGTCAGAACTCACCCTGAATTTTATGCCTTTCACATTGAAGGAACCGACCATATCCATGCGGGGCATGTGTATACCATCCCAAAAAAGATAACGGATCCCAACGCAGAGATTTATATATTCTGTCGTACTTCACATCGGGCAAAATACGTGGCTGGTTTTCTTTATAAATATGGCTACAAGAATGTCTGGCTCTATGACGGCGGCGTTGTCGGCTGGGCCAAAGCAGGTTATCCGTTTGTGAACGAGTTTTCCGGAAAATTCAAAATATTTGAATATAGAAAATCTCCATCCAAAGAGGAAACATCTTTCCGTATCAGAGAGTTTCATCCTTATTAAAAAAAGACCATTTGTTTCAAGGGGAGAGGACAATTCCTCTTCCCTTGAAATATTGATATCTTACCTTTTATTGAATTATCGTACACTCAAATGCTTTTCCGCTCTAATTGCAGACGATACCTTTCCTATTGATTCATTTGAATAAGATAGACAGAAAACGGTCATCTGCCCTTCCAAAACAAGATAGAAAAATAAGGTTGCTATACCTGAACAATGATAAGTGCTGATGGAGATGGTCATTGTGAATTTAACCGTCGGTGATGTAGCGGTTGCAAAATTCTTATGAGTAGTATATCTAATTTAAGTATCACATTGTATCACAATTCAACGGCCAATATCCAGGGTCTGAAAATATGGTAGCAAGCTATCTTAAACGAACCATCGAAACGTTTTGAGTGGGTAATCATCTTTACATAAACAACTGAAAGGATAGTAATAATGAAGAAAACATTAACAAGCTCGCTATTTATCACACTTGTCATTTGTCTGGTTTCAGCACCCGTAATAATGGCAGAAATGCCAAAGACTGAACCGGTAGCACTTTGGAATTACATCACCAAGGTATCTCCATATACGAAATGGTTATACTGGCCCGATCATCAAGGCATGCAGTTGAGCCGTGCACCACATGGCACGTTGCACAGAGTCTATGTAAACGACCGCGCATTAAATTCATCAGGCCCCCCTCTCCAGTATGGTTCTATTGAGGTCATGGAAAATTATCAGGGAGAAAGCGAAGCTCTTGATAACATTACGGTGATGTACAAGGCCCATGGATACAACCCTCCGGATGGTGATTGGTACTGGGCAAAATATACCGCTGATGGTAAGGTCATAAGCCACGGCAAACCCAGAAGCTGCATCGGCTGTCACGGGACTAGGGCAAAAAATGATTTTGTAGTGGTGCATGAATTTAAGTAACTTCAAATTATGCTCTGCCGTAACTGCCATTACAGAATAGTTCGAAATATAATATGTAATACACGTTAGGGTACAAGCATGAATAGGCGAAGACGATTTCTCAAAATGTCGCTCGATTTCATTTCGGGTGTTGGTCTTTTGTTCAGTCCTCTTTTATCGTGGATCAGACTTGTTCATGCCAAAATTCAAAAAATTATCTTGCCGAAAGATACCTCTCGAGAAGACCTCGCCTATAAAAATCCAGCTGAGTTGGACACCCGTAATTTTGATGTTACGCCCTTAGAAGATTTCAAAACCATGGGAATAACGGACCATCAGACGGATCTCGACGCCTGGCGCCTGGAGATTTTAGGAAATGTTGTGCAGCAGCTTCACTTCAGTTATCCAGAGATACTCACCCTGCCAGCAATTGAACGGGATGTTCTTATGATATGTCCTGGAATTTTTGCCAACCACGGCCGTTGGAAAGGAATTTCGATGAAGGCTCTGCTTCAAAAGGTCAACGTAACAGAAGGTGGCTCTCACGTGACCTTTAGAGGTCCGGAAGGCAAATATGAAAAAGTTGAACAATTTCGCTTGAAGGAGGTCCTTTCCAATAAAATTTTTTTGGCCTATGCGGTGAATGGAAAAACACTTCCCCAAAAGCATGGTTTTCCTTTACGTGTAGTTGCAGAAGGGCATTTTGGATTTACCTGGATAAAATATGTGTATAAAATCACAATAGACTGACCCGGCAGCGTATTTTATATCAATGTTAATCTGGTAAGTAATGGGGGCAAAATTAATATTTGCCGATCGAATATCAAGACTATTTATCAATTATTTCATACAGATAAGAATATCCTATGGAAATGAAGACTATTTAGGATGAGGGGTTGGGGAGTTTTTCTAAACAATCGCTACATGGATTTAGGAGAAAAGCTCCGCGACCCCTCATTTAGGACAATAAATTATAGAACTTTTTTATACTGTCACCAATAACAATAAATTCACAAGACACAGATTGAGCCGCAGGATGGTACACAAACTTGACTTCAATTTCAAGCTCAAGCCTACTCTGGAGGCAGAGGGTGTATTTGTCTCCTTTTTTGATTTCTGAGAGGCTATCGACCGTTGAAAATTGACCATAAATATCAGGATTTCCCTCATTTTTCTTCCCTATACTCTGATCGATCTCGTGGATTTTGTCATAATAAAGAAAATAATCGACCTCGGCAAGCACCTGCTGACCGTCTTTGAGTTTTCCTCGTCCTGAATCATCGAATGCGATATCGCATCTTTCAAATTTAATCATAATGACAATCTATACAATAACACCATAAAAAAGACAATTCATAAAAAACACTTAAAATACTCTGTTATTATCTCAATAATGGTGCCAAATTAATTTCAGTTCATTCTTTTGCTTTTATTTTTTTTAAAAAATATTTGACATATGTCAAACTTCCATATATATTCCGTTTAAAGCATATAAGGAGCACCCATGAAAACATTTGTAAAAGTGATGAAGGCCCTTTCCGATCCCAACAGGATTAAAATTGTAAAATTGCTTCAGCAAAAGGTGATGTGCGTCTGCGAGCTTCGGTCGGCCTTGAAAATTTCCCAGCCGAGCGTATCTAAACACTTGAAAATTCTAGAAGAAGCTGGGTTGGTCGATTATCAGAAAGATGGTCTATGGGTCAACTATTATCTTTCGGACGGCCGACAAAGCCCCTATGCCGCCAGCCTGATGGGAAACATCAAGCACTGGCTGAATGATGATCCTCAAGTGGCTGATCTGATCAAAAAGGTACCGTCTTTAAATCGGGAAGAAATATGTAAGTCGTAATTTTTTTTGATTTTAATATATAGCTAAATAAGCATATTGTAATTTAGAAGTCTCTGCCTTGTTTCAAAAACATATAAAACATAGGATTTTTTTGGGGGACCCAGAGAGACACAGATTTCCAATATCCTCAAGTCAAAAAATAATAGTATCTGCGAAAATCTGTGTCCTATTAATTATACCAAGGAGGATGAACGATGGCTAATGAAACCATAGCCAAAAAAACACCGGCAGCGGTTAAAGCATCTGAAAAAATTGAAAAAGAAGTCGAACCGAGCCTCATCGACTGGAAAACCATCTGGAAACCGCTGAGTGTTATCGTGAGCGTTTTTATTATTTTTTTCTGGCTCCCGGTGGGCAACAGCCGTTTCAACGGCGCCGTGATCGAAGCCCTGGCACTCGCCAAGTGGTATGCCCAGGAACACGTGATTCTCTGCCTGGTCCCGGCATTTTTCATTGCCGGTGCTATCGCCTGTTTCGTGTCCCAGGCCGCGGTCATGAAATATCTGGGCGCCGGTGCCAAAAAGGTTCTGGCGTATGGCGTGGCGTCGGTATCCGGGTCAATCCTGGCAGTCTGCTCCTGTACGGTCCTGCCCCTTTTTGCAAGCATTTGGAAGCGCGGCGCAGGGCTCGGACCGGCCATTGCCTTTCTCTATTCCGGCCCGGCCATCAATATTCTGGCAATTGTGCTGACGGCACGGGTTCTCGGGCTTCCCATCGGCATCGCACGGGCGGTGGGTGCAATATCCTTCAGTATTATCATCGGCCTGATCATGCATTTTCTTTTTCGAAAAGAAGAAGAAGCCAAAGCCCAGGCAGCATTGCATATGCCCGAACCTGAAGTCGAACGTCCCTTGTGGCAAAATGTCATCTATTTTGCCGTCATGGTGTTTATTCTTATTTCTGCCACCTGGGGTAAGGCTGCCGAACCCACCGGCATATGGCATGCCATTTACAGTGTCAAGTGGATGATGACCGGTCTTTTTGCGGTAATTCTTGGCACACTTCTCGTCATCTGGTTCAAAGTCAAAGCCTATAAAGTTGCTTTGGCCGGTGCATCAGTTTTGGTTCTGGCGCTTCTTTTCCCGCACGAGCCGCTCGTCGCTTTTTCAACAGGGATCATCGGACTGGTATGGATGATCACCACCACTCGCGGAGAGACTGAAAACTGGTTTCTATCTACCTGGGATTTCACCAAGCAGATCATGCCGCTGCTTTTCGCCGGGGTACTGGTGGCGGGTCTTCTACTGGGGAGACCCGGTTCAGAGGGACTTATCTCGTCAAAATGGGTCAGTAGTCTGGTGGGCGGAAACTCGATATGGGCAAACTTATTTGCCTCTGTTTCCGGTGCATTCATGTACTTTGCCACACTTACGGAAGTGCCGATTTTGCAGGGACTCCTGGGCTCGGGCATGGGCCAGGGACCGGCATTGGCGCTGCTTCTTGCCGGTCCGGCACTGAGTTTGCCGAATATGTTGGTGATCCGAAGTGTGATGGGCACCAAAAAGACCATTGCTTACGTTACCCTGGTGGTCATTATGGCCACCATCAGCGGGATGATCTTTGGGCATTTTTATGCCTGATTAAATATAATGCAAAATTATTAATCACCGCAAAGTCGCAGAGGTCGCAGAGAGAAGAATGATTTTCCTTTCTGTTGAGAGGACAGAAAGGAAAAAATCTACGGCTTGCAGGAATCAAAAAAGAGTAATCCATTTTTCGATGCATCTTATTGTTTTCCGCCCTTTTATCCCGCTAACAGCGGGGCTCAGCGGAAAACAATAAAAAATTTAATCTCAGCGTTCTCTGCGTCTCGAGCAAAGTCCCGCAGGGCGGGACAAGCGGGCGGTGAACAGCAAAAAACATAAAGAATCATCAGAAAAGGAAAACATCATGTCAGATGATAAGGTCACGCGAATCAGCGTCGGTGGACACGCTACGGGTATCATCGGACTGCAACCGATCCTCGAAGAAGTCGCCGAAGAATTTAAAGACAGAACCGACGATGAAATCAAGGCCGAACTTTTAAACCGATTGTCTCAAAAAAACTACATCAGCAGTAGAACCAGAGATGTTTACGGCCATGCATTTTTAAAAGAGTACAAAAAATTCGTCGGAGAACCCTTTGAGGACAAGCAAGCCGGTGGACTTGAGATCAAAGTCTTAGGCCCGGGTTGTCCGCGCTGTGAAAAACTCGAACAGGATCTCATGGCAATGATGGCCGAGCTTAATATTGCCGCTGGACTTGAACATGTCCGGGATCCATTAGAAATCGCAAGTTACGGTGTCATGGGATCTCCGGCATTGGTCATCAACGGGGAAGTAAAAACTGTGGGGTCTGTTCCACCGAAAAATAAACTCAAAGAATGGTTGTTGGAAGCAGCAAAACGTTACACATGATAAGTTTTAAAAGTGAAACAACCATTCAACAAATTATCCATTTAACGATTTAACGAAAACAGAAAGGGGAAAAACATGGAAATTAAAGTACTGGGCCCCGGGTGCCCAAAGTGCAAGCAGACTGAAAAGAATGTAAAGGACGCCGTTGCTGAAACCGGCGTGGATGCCACGGTAGAAAAAGTTACCGATATCATGGAAATTGCCGGCTACGGTGTTTTCGGCACCCCCTCCGTGATCATTGACGGGGAAGTAAAAAGCGTCGGCAAGATCCCCAGCAAAGATGAAATCAAAACCTGGATCGAAAAATAAAAAAACAAAATAAAATCGGAGGTAAAGAAAATGGCTAAAGAATGTTGTACACCCGGAGGAAATATCATGATCCTGGCCTGCTCAGGCGGATCGAATGTCGGTCAACTGAGCAACCAGGCGGCAATTGAAATGACCCAGGAAGGATTCGGAAAAATGTTTTGCCTGGCCGGTATCGGTGCTCATTTGGGTGGGTTTGTTCAATCTGCCTAAGATGTTCCTGCTATGGTGGCCATTGACGGATGTGAAGTGGGCTGTGCGAAAGCGATTCTGGAGCTTGCGGAAATCCCAACAAAAAATTACCTGGTGCTGACGGCTCTGGGTATTGAAAAGAATAAAGACTTCAACCTTAAAGACGAGGATATCCAAAAAGTCAAAGCAGCAATTCGATCCGCCTGTGAATAAGATATTTTTGAAAGCAGCTACGGTTACATCCGGTTCATGCTGTGGATAAGGAGCTGATCTGTTGAAAAAACTACGGTTTGGAATTTGTCTTCCACTCTTGGCATGTTTGATCTTATTACTAACGATTTTGGAAAATGTATGGGCTGATGAATTTAAACATCTGCCGGTCAAAGGCATGGTTACCATGATCGATCTGGGCGCTAAAAAGTGCATCCCGTGCAAAATGATGGCGCCGATTCTGGAAAAAATAGAACAAGTGTATAAAGGGAAAGCGGTCATCGCTTTTATCGATGTATGGGAGCATCGGGAACCCGTCAATCGTTTCGGTATCCGGGCAATCCCCACGCAAATCTTTTTCGATAAGGACGCTAAGGAAGTCTATCGACATGTTGGGTTTTTGGCCGAAAAAGATATTGTGGCACAACTCGAGAAGATGGGTGTTAAGTAAATCATTATGATTGCATCATTCTTTTTAACGGTAAACGAATGGATTGCCGGCGGTACTTCCATTGCCGCTCTGGGCTGTTTTGTATGGGGAATGATCAGCGTGCTGCTCAGCCCGTGTCACCTGGCATCAATTCCCCTCATTATCGCCTATGTGGGCGGCCAACAACGGGCATTGAGCCCCAAACAGGCAAGTTATTATGCCGTGCTGTTTACCCTGGGACTGTTTATCACCATCACTATCATCGGGATTATTTGCGCATTACTGGGCCGCATGCTCGGAGACGTTGGGAATTACTGGCAAATTCTCATCGGCCTGGTGCTGGTCTGGGTGGCCTTGGGGATGCTGGGCGTTGAGAAATGCGCTACGTCCGGCAGTTTGCTGTATCGTCTGAACTTAAAAGGGCTGTTCGGGGCATTCGTACTGGGTCTGGCATACGGGGTTCTTTCAGGTTCCTGTACCTTCGGATTTATCGCCCCGATTCTGGCGATCATTACGATCCAGCAAAAAGTGGCCGCCGGAATTCTGTTTATTGTACTGTTCGCCGTGGGCCACTGCCTGCCCATCGTCGTCGCGGGAAGTTCCACCGCGGCGGTCCGGCGACTGATGGAAAACAGCACCTGGCAGGGGGCAAGCAACTGGTTCAGAAAAGGTGCCGGTATGTTCATCGGCCTTTTGGGTATCTATTTCATCGTAAATCCGTTTATAGGGAATCTGAAATTATAAGAATAGAAATTAAAAAATGAATTTAAAAAAAGTACAAATAGAACTGAACATTTCTGACGTTCAGCAGGTATTGTCCATCTCCCTGGATGAAGACAAAGAAAAGGCACTTGAATATATCAAGGGCCGTCTCGTCAAACAGATCGAAAAGATCTTGCAGCCTCATTGAGTGCCGGTTTTCGAGGCCAGTTACGGCCCTTCACAAACAGAACGTTTTGGTCGATGAAGGCAGCAGATTGTTGCAATAGTTAAGGAGGAAGAAAATGATTTTGACAATTTCAAACCATGAATTCCAGGAGATGCGAATGGCGGCCATGGATGATGACAAAGATGAGGCCTTACGCCTGGTCAAGGATTTTATCAAAAGGCTGGAGCAGCAGAAGCATCAGGGCATGAAATCGCATCTGGATGGATAAAGTATGGCAACATCGATCATTATCCATGAACAATAAAAAATACATACAGGATCAAACCATGAAAATGTTCATCAGAATTGCGCTATTTCTCTTTTTTATCTCGGGAATCGCCCATGCAACGGATATCACCACATTGCTTAAAGCGGTGAAAGACCAACCGGAAGTAAAATTTGAAGAACTGTCCGTAGCCAAAAGCAAGGAGACGGTGAAAAAGGGTTATGCCCCCCTTTTCCCCAAAATCTATGCTGTAGGTTCGTACGAAAATTACAATTCGCCGACAAACTTTCGGCCGTTGCCCCCCACTGAAGTCAATATTGCCGCCGGAGAATCGATCCCGTTTTCAGATGAAATTTTTCGTTACGGTGTTAAAGCGAGCATGCCGATTTTTGTTAAAGAAATATATGATACGGGAAAACAGTTAAAAACGCTCACTCAAGTAAGCGAGATTCAAGAAAAAATAACCCTGATTCAGAACGAATCGGTGGTGCTGTCTTTAAACAGTTCTCTTTTATATCTTAAGCAAACGGAGCATTTTATTAAAGAAAGGATCGCTTCTTTGGAAGAGACCAGAAAAATTTTAGACATCGGGTTTAAAAACGGCAGGTTTCCGGAATCTGAAGTTTTTAAAATCGATAAAACCATAAAAAGTTTGCATTTGCAGCTCAGCGATATCTTCTCCAAAGAGATTGATGTGACCCGTGATATTTATTCCGTAACCGGAATTCAGATCGATGCTCCGGTCCCCATGACGTTAAAAGAAACACTGTTGGCACAAGGTGATTATATCGCACTCTCATTGGCCCAGAAAGATGTCGATGCAGCTGAAATCGGAGTAAAAGTAAAAAAAGATTATCTTTTCCCAAAGCTTGTTTTAAACGGCTTTTATACCAAAAACTACGGGGATGCCTATAACACCGGTGAGAGCATCGATCGGGATTATGGTGCTATATCAGTCAATATCACTTTTCCGTTTTTCGATAGAACCCCTTATATGGATGAAAAAATTGCCAAAATCGATTTAAAAAAGGCAAAAGAGAAATACCGCAAAACAAAAAAAGATCTGGATGCCAAAGCTAAGAGCATCGATCAGAGAAAACCGGTCATCGAAGATGCCATCGGCAGGGCGAAGAAAAACATAGAATTGGCGGAAGAAATTTTAAACATTTCCAAAGTATCGTTTAAAAACAGGAGAATGACCATCGAGGATTATCTCGTATACGAAATCGATCTTTTACAGGCAAAAGCAGACTTATCCTTATGGAAAAGCAAGCAATGGAATCTCGTTGCAGAGCAAGCCGTTTTATACGGACAAAATTTATTTGGAGTCGTCCAATGAAAAAAATTATTCCAATTGTAGTTATTGTCGTATTACTGATTGGCGGAGTTGCTGTTTTGAAAATTCGAAAACATGCACTTGAAGCCGCCAAACCGCCGAAAGTCCTGGCCGTTCGGGTAGATGGGATAAGACTGGAAACAGCAGAAATAACCCTAACCCTGCCGGTGCTGGCAGAAGTAAGATCCGAAAGAAACGCCACGGTTTCAACCAAAGTGATGGGCAACGTCACGGCAGTTTATAAATCCGAAGGAGACCGGGTAAAAGCGGGTGATTTGATTGCAAGGATTGATGACAGAGAACTTAAGGATAAAAAATCTGCGTTAAAATTAAAATTGCCGAACATCGACTATGAAATTGATTCACAAAAAGCCCAGATAGAATCTTCAAAAATTTCTCTTAAAAACACCATAGAAACTCACAAGCGAACCCAAGAGCTTTTTAACGTTAAAGGGGCATCCATTGAACAGTTCCAGAACGAGGAATCTGCAATCTCATCGCTGAGGTCAAAACTAAAAACCGCTGAAAATGGTTTACTGGCTCTTTATAATCAGAGGAGTATCACCAAAAAAAATATTAACGAAATTGAAAGCAGCCTTTCCTATACTTTGATTTCATCACCGGTGGACGGTACCATCTCCGCTGCATTTGTATCCGAGGGTGAAATCGCCGTACCCGGAAAAGCGCTTTTTTCCATCAGTTCCGATGAAGGGAATTATCTTGCCGTTCATTTGCCTGCTGGCATAGAACCCGTATCTTTGAAAGTGGGTCAAGAAACGGTACGATTAAGTTCTTTGGACATGGCAGACCAAAACGGCCTCAGACAATACCGGGCACAGATTCCCAAAGGTCTGCGTTTTGTGTCAGGAGAAATCGTGGATGCATCCCTGGTCGTATTTTCAGGCCGTGCCGCCCTGGTTCCATTGGATGCTATTTTGAGTCGTGAAGGAAAACAGATGGTGTTTGTTTACGAAAACGGAAAAACATCACCTGTCTCCGTTCACATTCTCAAAAGCGGCAAAGAAGGCGCTATTTTAGATGTTCCGCTGGAAGGTAAAATTCTGATTATAGCGAAACCCGACATCCTTCTACGCCTGTTGACCGGGGTACCGGTAAAGGTGTCCGTTATTTAGTTCTATCTTGGATTAAAACCAGATCGCCGAGGAGATTATAATTCATGTTTGAATTTTTCTACAAGCGGCCCCATATGTTATACAGCATCATTGCCGCCTTTTTTGTCATGGGCTTGATTGGGCTGATCGTCATGCCGAAAAATCTTTTTCCGGATGCCGAAAGGCCCCAAGTTGTTGTGATTTCACAGGTCCCAGGTGCAACGCCCGATGTGGTTGCATCCACGGTTTCAAAACCCATCGAGCAGGAAATCAGCACGCTGGGCCTTGTCCGGGATATCAGCTCAATCAATATTGCCGGAATTTCCGTGGTCAAGGCCGAATTCGAATATGAAAAGGGTTTAAATCCGGCGGCGGTGGACGTCAACAATGCGCTCAATAAAATAAAAGCAAAACTTCCTCCCAACGTAAATCCTTCCATCTACATTGCAGGTGCCTTCACACTGCCGGTGGATATTTTTGCGTTAAGCCCCGCAAATAAATCCGTATCCCTTGGAGATATTCGAAAGATTGTTGAAAGCGACATCAAGCCCGCATTGTTGAGAGACCCGGCCGTCGGGAATGTGGAAGTGTTTGGCGGTTACGAGGGTGCTTTTCTCATTGAGATCGATCCGTTAAAGATCAGAAGTTATAATATCAGTCCCGATAATGTTATTAATTCCCTGGGACAATTTAATAAAAATCTTCCCATCGGATTTGTCAAAGGCGATAACCGATTCTATACACTCACCTTTTACGGAGAAAGAGATCGGGTTGAAAACCTGAAGAATCTTTATGTGGCGCCCAATGTCAGACTGGCTGATATTTCAACGGTGAACTGGAGCTATCAAAAACGATTTTCAGGTTATCTGGGCAACGGAAAAGAAGCCATTGCCGTGGCAATTCAGCGCACACCGGGAGGAAGCGTGCTGGCCACCAGCACGGCAGCACGGAAGAACATCAAAGCTCTCTCACATCGATACCCGAATATTCATTTTGAAATTTCGGATACCCAGAGAGATCTACTTCAGACTGCCAACCTGAACATGCTGGAGGCCTTGAGAGACGCCATTATTTTCACATTGATTGTGCTTCTCTTTTTTCTGGGGAATTTGAAAGCCATCACCGCCGCCCTGATTTCAATTCCCATGGTATTTTTTTCCACACTGGCCATTATTTGGCTCAGTGGCGGTGAATTAAATATCGTTGTTTATACCGCCATTATTCTGGCTCTTGGTCTTTTGGTTGACGATGCGGTTGTCGTTCTTGAAAATATTGAGCGGCATATGAGCGAACTCAAGGAAGAACTTGAAACTGCCATTGAAAAAGGGACAAAAGAGGTTATTGCTCCTGTTTTTGCCGGAACCGTAGCCACCATATCCATCATTGCGCCCCTCATGTTTGTAGGAGACTTTCCTCAGCGTATTTTCAGAAACCTGATCTCTGCTTTGATCATCGCTTTGCTTGCATCGTACTTTCTTTCCATCACCTTTATTCCCCATTTTTCAAAAATTTTATACAGAAAAGGAGTGAAAAAAAATCGGTTCGAAAATCTTTGTGAAAGACTTTATCAAAAATCCCTGGGGCGTTTGGTAAATCCCTATGTTTCGGTGCTTAAATTTTCAAATGGCCGGCATTCAGTGATACGAAAAGTGCTCATGACCGGCGCTGTTTTTCTTTTTCTTATTTTAAGTTTAAAAACCATCATGCCGGTGATCGGAAAAGACGTCATGCCACCCATGGATACGGGTATTATTAAGGCCAATATAAAATTCAGTGCCAATGAGACAGTGGATATGTCGGTAAAAAGGATTAAATCTTTTACAAAATGGCTGCATACACGACCCGAAGTTGAAAAAAGCTCCATTTCCTTTGGCAGTGAACCCGGCGTGCTTTCTCTGGGAAACGGCGCACTTCCCACCGAAGCGGTCATGAGCATCATTTGTGTGGATCGGTTTTCAAGAAAAAAAACACTATGGCAGATCGAGGATGAAATAAGGGATCAGTTAGGACGTTTGAAAAATGTTAAAAGCGTTGATGTTTATGACTTTGGCGCCACACCCATGTCTTCCATTAAAGCGCCGGTGGATGTGCGAATCTTCGGAGAAGATTATCGTGAACTGCCGGTGGTCGCCCAAAAGGTTAATACCGAACTCGCAAAGGTCAAAGGCCTGACTTCCACAAACATCAGTTGGGACAATGATTTTTCTGAAATCGTCCTTAACATTGATCAGAATAAAGCGCAGTATTATGGAATTTCTCCGGTCCAAATTGTCGGGCAACTGGCGCTGAAGGGGTTTCCGGTGTCCCTTAACGCCAACCTTTCCACCTTTACCGTGCAACCGGTTCGGCTCTATTACCAAGATCCGTATAGTGAAAATGCTGAGACGTTGAGACTGGTCCCTATAAAAACACCCAAGGGGTTTGTCCCGCTTTCGCAACTGGCGCAATTGCACTACTCTCTGACCCCATCAAAAATTGAGCGGGATATGATGCTTTACAGTATCGATGTCAATGGTTATCGGACGAAACGTCCTGTCACCATCTTAACGGCTGATGCGATAGATTCCGGCAAGCATCTTGACACCTCCGGATTTATCGTCAGCCAGGAGGGAGATATCAAACAGCTCCATGACAGTTTTTCCAGGATGATCAAGGCCATTGGAATCGGTGTTATCATCCTGACCTTTGCACTGATTTCCATTTATCGTTCCGTAGTGTTGTCTCTTGTAATGATCGTTGTTTTGCCGCTGTCGATGATTGGCGCATCCTGGGGCATGCTGCTTTTCAACAAACCCAGCTGTATGCCGAGCATGGTGGGAATACTTTTGCTTTTCGGTATTATTATTAAAAATTCAGTGCTGTTGGTCGATTTTTACCAGGAGCACCGAAAAACAGCAGCGCCCTTTGATGCAGCCGTAGAAAGTGTCAGAATCAGATATAGACCCGTTATGATGACGGCTTTCGGCACCATAGCCGGTATGATTCCTATTGCTCTCGAAAGGGCGGTGGGGCTGGAAAGGCTATCGCCTCTGGCAGATGTGGCTGTGGGGGGCCTTCTGATAGGAACGATACTGACGTTGATTTTTGTGCCCATGTTCGCCTACAGCTTTGACAGGAAAAGGTAATCCAAAGAAATGTTATCTTGAACAATACCGGCATAGAATCTTTCCGAAAACAAAATTAGAACGACAAGGAAATCATCGCCAAATGAAATTAAAGCACAACAATCATAAAAATGATCAAACAACAACTTTTCCCTGGTCTATATGGAGCAGCACTCCCTTGAATAAAAGAATATGGCTATATCGGTTGAGAAACATTTTGGCTGTTGTTTCAGCATTTTTTTTGACTTCGATTGCTTTATGCAATGCATCGGATCAACAGCCCGAGACATTGAAACAACTGATAGAAATGTATGACCCGACAGGTTGCCGGGAATGCCATGAAGAAATCTATGACCAATGGCAAAATTCCCATCATGCAAGATCCATCACAGGGATATTCATGGAACGATACCTCAAAAAAGGTCCTTTATCGGTGAAGGGTCCCGGGGATGCCACCAAAAAGAATTTTCCCTGTTTTAAATGCCATCTTCCACAACTGGAAAAAGCGACCGATGCAGTGGCGGCAGAAATCGCAGCAGTCATCCTGAACAAAGACCAAACCACCATGCAAAAGCTCAATATTTCCTGCATGGT
>Ga0210064_1000685_pt1 | contig 15755 bp, 17 predicted proteins | sample Muzzi_CordC_D2_FD_185531 | JGI IMG/M metagenome (GOLD analysis project Ga0210064, IMG submission 185531) | Wetland microbial communities from San Francisco Bay, California, USA, that impact long-term carbon sequestration - Muzzi_CordC_D2 (SPAdes) | ecosystem: Environmental > Aquatic > Marine >...
ATCAAAGGAATTGGGCATTCGTCAAACTTTAACCTAAGTTGAGCGATTTTTGCGAAGATATGTGCCGAGGTCTTGATGCAGAAAGATTTGCACAAACCGCAGGCATACCCGTGGATATGTCGAGGATTTTTGCAAAGCCTTTATGCGCAAAAGATCGGTGCAGATCGAGTAAAATATCGCTCAATTTAGGTTTAAGTACGTGTTCACGAGGTTTGCTTCCCCATGAACACGTGTAATTTTAAATCCTTAGAGTTCGCGCAATAATAACTTCGCAGAATTGGCGCTCGGATTTGGTTCAGACTTGGCAGATCCGAGCGAACCAAACCGCAGGAATAGCGAGCTATTTCGTGGATCTTGCCAGTGAGGTGTCGGCCAAAGATGGGCTGAAGTCCAGATGTAAATATGTGAAGTTGTTTTTGCGCAAACCCTAAGTCAGACAAGGGTAAAAAAAGAAGGGAAAATGGAAATTATAGGTATAATAGATTTTTGTCTTATCTTTACATTGTTTAGCTTTTTCAGTTTCTTGAAAAGTCTTTTCTCCGCTCTCTGCCGGATCTGTACTCAGGACTGTGAATAGCATATGAAAATTCACGTCGATCAACGCCGGAGCGTCTATCCTTACCATCTTTAACAGACACCGCTATATTCTCACCAAAAATTTTATCCCTATCTGAAATTCTCAAACCCAAAGCTAAAACAATCTTTCGTTTTGTTTCCATCCTGCATGGTTCGCCCCGCTCTATTCGTGTAATGGTGAGGGGTGAGATGTTGGCATTTCTGGAAAGCTCGGCTTTGCTTATCATAAGAGATTCTCTAATTTTCTTTAGGTTGTTCTTACTCATTTCTTTAATCCTGTGCCATTGGTTTGATATTATTGTGCTTGACCGACCTGGTGGCCGCTGTAGGCCGTTACGGTGACGGCATTTATTCACCTTGAATATTATCATTATGGTATTTTGATTTTCATCTTGCAAAAACCATGCAAAAAATAGCTCTCTAATTATAAATATTACAATATCAAATAGTTATATGACGACCATAACCGAACAACAAAACGAACTTTTGGCTAAATATTTAAAATTATGAAGTAAACATCTTAAAATATATGTAAAATTTTACTTAACATAAATGTCGGTCTGTTTTCATAACCGGACATAACAACCACGTCTTTAATATAAACGGTATATGGGTCATTAGATTTTGACGATAGTATTATTTTATGTTAATTTAGTTTATTTTGATAAGATAATTCTCAATTAATACCTCTTCATAACATGCCGAAACCAAACAAAAATAATTTTCGCCACCTTGTTTTAATCGTTCTTTTGCTGACTGTTTTCCAACCACTGTCGAACACCCGTATCTTTGCTGATAGTGGCGCTTCCATCCTCATCAAAAATCACCTGAAAAAGAAAATAGAACTTGAAACAACCATTGAAAGGTTTCGCTGTCGTGGAGAGTTGATCTGCGGGCTTTCACAAATTCCGTTTTTTTACCAACGCCGAGATTTTTTCCCTGCCTGGTGTTCAGACAAGGGTATTTTACCTCAAGCGGAATCTCTCATTACAGAGATCAAAGAAGCGAATAACGAAGGCCTGAGGCCCGATGACTACCATCTAAGCAGCATTCTATCATTAATAAAAAAGATCGAGGACCAACAGGCCCTGGACAACACGGTCAATCCTGAACTGTGGGCCGATCTTGATTTGCTTTTAACCGATGCCTTTATGCTATATGCATCACATTTATTTGCCGGCCGAGTCAATCCGGAAACTGTCCATGCCGACTGGACGGTATCGATCCCAACAGCCGACCTGGCCAATATTCTTCAATCAGCACTCGATAGGAATCAAATAAAAAAAGCGTTAATAGATTTTCGTCCTAATTACCCCGGATATTCAGGGCTCAAAACATATTTGGCGCATTACAGGGACGTTGTAAATGAAGTACACGAATTAACACGGTTGGCTAAGAACCGTTTGCAAAAAGATGATAAAGGACCGTCTGTTGAAAATTTGCGCGAACGATTGATCATCTTTGGAGATCTTAACCCTGACAATATAAAACAATATGATATTTTTGATGAAACCATTGAAAAAGCCGTTTTAGGATACCAGAAACGGCACGGATTAATACAAGACGGTGTCGTTGGACCCCGCACCCTGGAACTGTTAAACATGCCCCTCCAAAAAAGGATTCGTCAGATAGAACTCAATATGGAACGTTGGCGCTGGGTTCCCCGTAATATTGGAGATCGATACCTAATTGTGAACATTGCTGATTTTAAATTGTGGGTAACTGAAAACCATCGCCGTGTGCTTGACATGCGTGTTGTTGTAGGAAGACCTTATCGTCGTACACCGGTTTTCAGCGCAAAAATGACATTCATGGTGATCAATCCATACTGGAACATTCCGCAACGTCTTGCCATCAGGGATGTTCTTCCAAAAATTCAGAAAAATATTCACTATATTGAACAACAGAATATTAAGGTTTTCAAAGATTGGAGGAAAAACTCGGTAGAAATAGATCCGGAAACCATCGCCTGGAATAAGATCGAGCCCAGAAACTTCACTTACAAACTTCGCCAGGAGCCAGGGCCAAGAAATGTATTGGGTCGAATGAAATTTATATTTCCCAATAAGTTTGCCGTATATCTTCATGATACGCCCAAACGTTCACTCTTTAATAAAAATAATCGTGATTTTAGTTCGGGGTGTATTCGAGTGGAAGAACCCATCAGCCTTGCCGTCTATCTTTTGCAGGATGATCCGAGTTGGACAAGGGAAAGACTAATGCAAGCCATTGAAAACAAAACACCTCAGATTGTCGGTCTCAAAAGACCTATTACCGTTCATTTACAATACTGGACGGCATGGGTGGACGAAACCGGCAAGCTGAATTTTCGCCATGATATTTACGACCGTGACAGGCCTCTGGATCGTGCTTTGAAAGAGCGACGCCCCGAGGCTTAGAGCAGTAAAATTAAATTTGCCAGTGCCGAACAGGCCCGACATCCACATGTACAAAATCGGATTTCCGGTAATACCCTACCCCGCCGGCTTTTAACTTCATACAGACCTTCCGCAACCATCTCGTATCGTAATCCGGAATCCGGATATCGACAGCTTCGCCTTGGATGTGTAAACTATTCTTGACGACGTATTTGCTTTTCTTTCGCAGCTTGGCGTTTGTTTCAGGAGAACGGTATCCGGAAATAATATGGAACCGGGTCGGCCGGTCAAGTTTCTTGGAAATAGAATGCAACAGATTCAACAGTTCCTTCCGGATGGGCTTAATTTCCCCTGTTCGATAATCACGGAAAATATAGTTGATTTCTTCCAGGGCCTCGGGCTGATACCGACCTTGGGTAAAATAACATACATCGAGTTTTTGCCCGGTGTGTGTATTGAACAATAACAAGTTCCGTTTTGGCGCCAACAAACGATCAATGGAAGCTATGGCCGATACCGGAAATACGGTGCATAAGGCCGCTTGCGCCCCGATTTTTAAAAAACAGCGTCGATCTGTAGCCATATGTAACAGTGTATTACTTCTCATAAAAAAATCTCATTGCTTTATCTTCCTCTCTCTGAACTGGAGATAAGAATTGCGCATGGCAACGTAAGGATCTACGGACGCTTCTTTTAGTGCCTCATACTCGCCGATATGAAAAGAGGTTCGGTTAATGAGGTTAAACCCCCTGACAGCCAATTGTGCCTCAAAAGGGTCAATATAAGCGAGTGGATTTAAATATGCGTCACCCAACGATCCTATAAAATCACGCAATGTCGAAGGTCCCAGAATCGGCCAAACAAGAAAAAATCCATTGCCGATGCCATATTTTGCAAAGGTCTGGCCAAGATCCTCATCATCGGAAAGGTTAAGTAAAGGATATTGACTTGCCGGATCTCCTAACCCAAGGACACCGATGGTGGTGTTTACAACAAACCTGGTGAATTCAAACCCGGCAGCATTCCCTTTCCCCTGAAGAATACAATTGACAAATCGAATCGGCATCGTCAGGTTATAGAAAAAATTGCTTACGCCGGTCCTGAAAATATCCGGAGTAATCGCCGTGTACCCTTTTGCCAAAGGCTTGAGCACCCAGAAATAAAGCTTGTCATTGAAATGGTACATTCCCTTGTTCCAGATATACAAAGGATCTGCCACCTTCAATCGATTCGCTTCAAACTCGTCTTCAAAAAACCCGTTTTCAAAATCATCTTCAACATCCGGATTTTGAGATATCTCTTCTGTCTGCTCTACTGTTGTCGTTCTATTTTGATCGAGTGCGGCATCGCTGGGTGTTTCATGCAAGGAATTTATGGGTTTGTGAGCACAACCGGTTGATAATAAAACAGCAAACAAGAGAATCGGCAACCAATGGTTGAACGGTTTTTTGCTCATGTTAACTCGTCCCTTTTAAATGCCCTTTAGCCTCGGATCCAAAGGGTTTAATAACGGCTAAGAGTTGGGGCAACAGCGTCAGCGCAGCGATTAGGGCAATGAACATGGCCAATCCTGTTAAAAGCCCGAAATATATACTTGGAATGAAATTGGACAAAATCAGAATTGAAAAACCGATGATGATGGTCACTGACGTATAGTACATTGCATGGCCGATGCTTCCATGACACCGACGCATTGCCCGAATGTAATTCTGATCGATTTTGATCTCATGGGCAAACCTGTGAATATAGTGAATGGTATCATCCACAGCTATCCCTACACTGATTGAGGCAATCGTGATGGTCATCATATCCAGCGGGATATTCAGCCATCCCATAACACCCAGAACGATCCCGATGGAAAGCAAATTGGGGAAAATGGCGATAAACGCAATTTTTATCGACTTGAACAGAATCATAAACATGACCATTAAAACCAGTATAACGACCCCCAATGTAAGGATTTGAGATCGAAACAGACTTTGCAGCATATTGTTATACAATACCAGCATTCCGCTCAAATGGACATGGTCTTGTTTTAATCCGAGTTTGTTCACCAAATCATCGTCGATTTTTTTCAGCAGCTGATTCCGCTTTAATGACTTTTCAGAATCCCTGACACGGATTGAAAAACGGACCTGATCGTGCGCGATAGACACATAAGGTGATAGAATCATGTCCCTGAACTTGGGGGGAATTTGGGTATGCAACAGCGCCAGTTGGAAATTATCCAGCGGTTTGCCGTCATTGAGCTTTTCGGCAATTTTCACCATGGTTCCCAATGACAAAACTTTGCCGGTTTCCGGGAGAGAATCCAGATAATTATGAATCTTCAACACACGGGCCATCTTGTCAGAAGTAAACCAGTATTTGTCTTGGTTTTGGGCGTCATCAAATTCACTGAATTCTTCGAATTCATCATTTTTTTTCTTACTGGATTCAGATGTCGCAACAGGCGCTGTCACTTTAGATTTTTCTAAATCGATAATAACATCCAAAGGCGTGGTCCCGCCCAGCTCCTGGTCCACAACCTTCATTCCCTGATAGATTTCGGTGGTATGTTTAAAATAATCAATAAAGCTGTTCTCAACCGTCAATCGGCTTATTCCAACAGCACTGAGTATCAAGGCGATACCGCTGATTACCAGGATCATTGTGCCGTGTGCTTCGGTAAATTTAGCCAATAATGGCACCAGTGAAAATTGAGACTTTCTGTTGTTTGACAGTGTGTCTTTGGGCATCAGCATCGACACCGAAGGAAACAGAAGAAATGTCATGACAAGAGAAACCATGATACCGGCGCTCATCATCCATCCAAAGGTTATAACGGGCAAAATATTACATAGAAGCAGAGAGCCGAATCCGGCAATGGTCGTCAACGCAGCATACAGGCAAGGCTTGCCCATTAACTTAACGGTATCGAGCACAAGCTCGCGTTGTTTGGCATCAGGATATTTAATGCAAAGTTCACGGTAACGAACAATCAAATGGATCGTAATGGCCATGGTAATGATGAGTTGCAGGGATATAAAATTAGACGATATCACGGTGACTTCCCATCCAAACAATCCCAGCAGTCCGATCATGGAGATCGCTGAAAAAGCGCAGCAAATCATCGGCAAAAAAATCCATCGTATCTTTTTAAAGATAATACCCAGGGTGAGGATCAGAAAAAACAGCACCCCGAAACCGAACATTTTAAGATCGTTTTTAATATAACTGATCAAATCGTCTGCGATCATGCTGACACCGCCAAGAAAGAGTTCCGCATCTTGTCGGAAATTATCCATAATCGCACGAATTTCGGCGATGTCTTGATGCCTCTTCTCCTTCATCTGATCTCGATGAAGATTAAACGCTTTGACAACTTTCTTAAATTCTGCAGATTCTTTGGCAGACAGTCCTTTTGTTGCCTCTTTTTCTTTGAATTGGTTGCGTCGGCTCAGCAAATCTTTATAAACTTCATCAACGGGAAAGTAAATCAGCAAGGCAGTGGTCTTAAGATCGGGACTTACCAGAAGGTTTTGATAGAGCGGACTGTTTTTAAATTCGACTCTCGCCAGTGATTTGTCAACTGTTGGGGATTTAAGTGTCCGAATATTTCCGGCCAGTTCTTTGATTGGAACCGGCGGGCTTTCCAGTAAAGGAACATCCAGTATTGATACCACAGAAGATACTGTATTTAAGGCCCTTATCTCATCACACAGATGAGACAAGATTGACAGTGTTTTATCTGAAAACAGATCATCCCTGGGTGCAAAGGTCATCACCAAATAGTCTTGCAGTCCGTAACGGGAGTCAATAAGCCGGGAGTATTGCAGGTCTTTGTCATTTTCGAGCACCAGCGTTTCCGCAGATGCGTCAAGCCTGAAGTTTTTTGCTTGATAGCCTAAAAAGGCCACTGTTGCTATAATCAATAAAATGATGAGCTTCGGCCGCTCAATGATGACCTTATCGAAAAACCGTGTTATCAAGGAAGAAAATTTATACATATCGATGGCTGAGACAGAAGTATTCGCACTGAGAAAGTTTATAAATCAATTATTTATTCTCCGGTTTTTCAAGTTTTTTCATGAGATCATCAATGGTACCTTTGCTGAGGATCTGGTCAAACTGAGACCGGTATGTCGAAATAATACTGACACCTTCAATCTCAAAATCATAAATTTTCCAGTCATTTTTGGATTTAAACATTTTATAGATCATGGATATCCTGTTGTTGTTCGATACAATTTCAGTCGGTATCCTAACTTTCCTCTTATCTTGAACAGGGGTTTTAAAGAAAACTTTTTCATCGGTATAAAGGGATAGTTTCTCGAGAAACATCGCCTGCAAGCGTTTAATAAATAGATCGGTGAATTCATCTTTTTTTTCTTCTGAAAGGCCGGGCCAGTACTTTCGCCCCAGAGACAGTTTGGCCATAAGGTGAAAATCAAACAGCGGTTTTACGATTTCCACCAGTTGATCGTACTTTTTCTCTTGTTCCAAATCTTTTTTCTGCAAAAGGGAAATCGCTGCATCAAGCTTTGTTTTCAATAGCGCTTGCGCTTCGTTTTCATCACCCGTCCAGCCGGGTTGCACTGTAATAAACAAGATAAGAACCGAATAAATTAAACTCCTCATAAATCATTCCTTATCATTTTTTTCAAATATTTCTAGCCGATATATTTTTTTTATGCAACCATTAAGTTTATCATCGTTTTATGATTGATTTTGATTTTAAGGTTGCTTTTTTTCTCGTATATTTATTTGAAAATCTCTATAAACGTTTATACCAGGTTGGATAGAATGACTCGGTTGAACCTTTTGCAGGATTTATGCCAATACTCCAAAAAGATGTAATATATAATAATATCAAGTTTTTGAGATCATTTTGACCGTCATTTTATATTTTAATTTAAGGAAATAATGGTGTGATGTCAAAATTTTGACTAATATTTGTCGATTGGAAGAAGGCGTACTGAAGTTAAGAACCGAGTTTTCCCCCGGCGCTCCAATACGCCAAGTTTCCTTTCATCAAATCATCGTTTGTAAGTACCCATAAACTGCACATGATCGATGATATGGCTTTCCATCGCTTCCATAACCTGTTGTTTAGTGGCCCCGGGCGACATGTTCAGCAGGGTATCAAGGGCATACAATCTGAAAAAATATCTGTGAGTACCACCCGGCGGGCAAGGGCCTCCGTAGCCGATTCGACGAAAATCATTGATCCCCTGAACCCCGCCCGTTGCCGGATGTTCATCCGGGGTTATATTCTCCGGAAGATCCTTTGTCTTTGCCGGAATATCATAGTACACCCAGTGCACCCATGTACCCATGGGTGCATCCGGATCATCACAGATGAGCGCAAGACTCTTTGTGCCATCCGGAAGTGAACCCCATTTTAAAGGTGGCGACACATCGGCCCCATCACAGGTATATTTGCCGGGAATCATCCCGCCTTCATCAAATGCTGAGCTTGTGAGTTCCATGGTTCCTCCTTCTGCTGTTGCAAAGGGTAATGTTAATAGAATGCTTACGAAGAAACATATCAAAAGAAGACTTATGGTATTGTTCTCTTTCATAATTTCATTCCTTATTAATTGGCGGATCAACAAACAGTCAAAGGCATCATAAATTGTTGGCTGTAAATGACGCAATCTTCGTTTCATGCCAGTATTCACCGTTCGAATTAAAATCCACAAACCCCACATGCCCGCCTGATTTCGGCATTTCAAAAAAAAGATAAGGGTTGTTTCTCGCTTCTTCAAGAGGATAACACGCTTTACCTAAAAAAGGGTCGTTTTGAGCGTTTATTAATAGCGTCGGAATGTTGATACCGGCAAGATATTGTTTACAGCTGCATTTAGACCAATAATCTTTTGCATTCAAAAATCCGTGAATGGGTGCGGTATACCTGTTGTCAAAATCTTCGAACGTCTTGATTGAATCATAATTTGCATCATTGATTTTGCCCGGCATGATTTTCATTTTTATCCGTATTTTGTTGTGACACATCTTCAGAAAACGTTTCATATAAAGCATGTTAGATCTTTGTGCCAGTTTTTTCGAACTGGATTCAAGATCACAGGGTACGGAAACAGCAGCGGCGCTTTTAATCAAAGACGGCAGGAGATCATTCTTTTCTCCAAGATACATTAATGTCAAATTGCCGCCCACACTAAAACCCACCAGTGAAATACTCGAATAACGCTTTTTATCGATCACATGGCTCACGACGGTATGAAGGTCTTGTGTAGCACCGCAATGATATGATCGAATCAGGCGATTGGGTTCGCCGCTGCAACCTCGAAAATTGAAAGCAATGCCATCCCACCCTCTCATGTTAAATGCTTTTATCATTCCAAGTACATACGAACGCCGGGAATGCCCCTCCAGACCATGTGAAACAATAACCGCCCTGTCTGCACCCACCTTTGACCAGTCCAGATCGATGAAGTCACGATCAGGTGTGAAAATTCGTTCCCGAACATAATGGACACCTTTAACTTTTCTGAAAAGAGGGGGATAAATCGTCTGAAAATGTGCGTTTGAAAATAAAAACATCGGGTTGTAGTCTGACTTTGAAATTAACGGCATCTGAATCGTTCCTATATGATCATTTCACATTGAATCTATATTTTTTGCATGATAGAAAAAATTGATCAAGCAACTTTTAATTCAACCACGTTTGAAACCGGAGGTTAAATCGCGCCGGAACATTTTTAAATAACTATCGAATAACAATGATGTTTTCAAAATTAGATAGTGTCCATCCATTAATGAGAATTTTTGTTCAAGATCAAGGCATGCGAAAAAAATAACCACAGGCATATGTTTGATATTCCGAGGATTATTTTTTGAGCATAACGCAGAGATTGGACAAAAAGACCATTTATGGATGGACAATAGATAGCCGTCTGCCTCAGACATAAAGACAGACGGCTATCATGACCGTGCATGATCCCACCCGCTCATAAAAGAAATGTTTTGTCCCAGTATAGGGTTGGATTGATCTCATACCACGACAAGCCGGTTATCAGAGATTTTTGGGGGCAAGGGCTCATCATCCCGAAGATGACAAAGATGTCAATGATGTCATGAAGATCACAATCTATAGCCGCCTCTTTGAAAAAAATTTCCATTAGTCCCGTTTCAAAGACATAATTGTCCGCATGTTTCATGGTTGTCTGCAATAATTTAGTCGAACCATCGATATTTTTCTGAGTCACTTCTCCTAAAGTCTTTCTGACAGCAGCATCACAAGATGGTTTTCCGGTATCACAGATGGTGTTTACAACAGACTTGACAACAGGCGGAATAAAATAGCGCCCCTCATCTCTGAAATCAAGGATTTTGTCTTCCCATGAAGGGCCACTCCGGGATTTGACCGGGATCAGGATCCGCTCTTCAAAGGCCAAAAGCATCAAATCCTTTTTTTGACTCTCCTTGATGTCGATCTCTCGGTATCGGATCGTTTCTTTATACAGGTTATCCTTCAAAAGCTCTGCCAGTAAAAAAGCATCGCTTTTAGAAAAAAAACTCAACAATACATTCAATAAGTTGTTTTTTCTCATGGCCGTACAAGATACATGGGACCTTTGAAAAATGTTCAATTTTGCTCAAGGTTAAGGAAGACGAAAATTTTAACCACAGATATACATTGAGTATTTCGAGGATTAAAATTTGAATCTGACGCAAAGATTGGGCAAAAGGGGATGATTTTCAAAGGTCTCAAAGGTTTAAAGTTCTGCATATACACTAGGGTTGAATTCATAAAGAGGAGACCTTGATTTTGCCACCTGGCTGATGGCCGCCAGCTTGGGACTGATGATGCCGGCGCCTTTTAATATGGCGATCATGGCACCTGTCTTATCCTTCAATCCGTTTTGGATGCAAAGAGCACCGATCCTGGCGCCGTTAATCGTGTTGTGAACGGTATTTTTTTTAATGGAGAGAATCAGATCCGGCATTTTTTTCCATTCCGGCTCGCCCATACATTGAAACAGATCAAGGATCGCTGAAATACTGTCCCATCTTCCAGCTTCTATCCCCTTTTTCACGAGTTTTTTTGAAATATTGGGCATTTCATAGAATTCCTCGGGCTCTGCCGACAAAATCCGGGAATCCCATTCCGAACACTTAGATGATCGAACAGGGATAACGAGTTTCCATTCCCAAAGCGTCAAGAGCGCTTCATCCATGCTGCCACAAGCTGATGACGCCAGCTCCTGATAATTAATCCTCTCGTAAAGAGAAACGCGGAAAAGGATATGCGCCAAATCCGAAACAGGAATATCTCCGGCCATGAAAGATTTTAACGCTTTTTCTAAATTCTCCATTTAGCACCAAAACAAAACGCGATATTCTGTGTAAAAGTCAAGAGGATAAATAGATTAGAATCTATCTCAAAAATAAGATTAGGGTTCAGGGCAAGGCGCGAAACGGTTAAAAAGCGGAGCATACACGTAGTATGTGAGCATTTTGAACCGTTTCGCAACACAGCCATGGGCACTTAGATTTATTTTGAGATAGGTTCTAGTCATCTTGATCAAGCCACCCCAAGGCCTCCTCCATTTCGCGAAATATCTTGAGTTGGGTCGGGAAATCCTCAATTTCATAGAATGTCCCCAGTATTCTTGAAAGACCATATTGAAGATCAGACGATGCCACAACCGCTGTTTTACCGGCTTTACGTTCTTCAAAACGATGTGCATACTGGCCGACAATCGCTGCAACTGTCTCCATGTCTGAAGATTTGAGATTTGTTAATTTAGCGCTTCGTGCATCCCACAATGCATTTAACATCAGTTCATGAGCTTCCCAGAAGGATTTTATCGTACTCTGAATTTCACCTAAGGTCAGTTCTTCGGTCAGGGTATAAATGATCAGTTCTTTTGTTTTGTCAACTTGTGATGTTATCGGCATCGTTTTATTTCCTGTATGAATTTAACCCTTGAAATTTATTGTCGTTTATGTCGTTATATCACAAATATATTAACCAGAGACCAATCGATTTGCAAGAAGAAATTATTCTTACCTAAATTGAGCGATCGTAGAGGTTGCCGCAGATACAAGAAAGATTTCGTTCCCCTATAGTCAACGATGCGGGACGGCATCTGACACAGTAGATGCGGTAATCCTCCTGAGGCGGATAAAGATCGGCAATCCCGAAAGGTTTCAAATTTTAAAAGTATAAATATAGATAATCCATTAAAAAATAATAGATATTTTATCCTCTTTTAAAATTTGAAACGCTCAGTTTAGGTTTGGTTAAAATACATTCACACTTATGAGAAAGGACAATGAAAAAAAACAAACAAACCTGTTCCTGGCCAAAAGGAGATCCGCTTCTTACAAAATATCATGATACAGAATGGGGAGTTCCGCTGCATAATGATAAAAAACTCTTTGAGTTTCTAATCCTTGAGGGATTTCAGGCAGGATTAAGCTGGCTGACAGTTTTAAAAAAAAGAGAAAATTTCCGGAAGGCATTCGATACCTTCGATTTCAAGAAAGTTGCAACGTATGATCAGCTAAAAATAAACTCTTTGCTAAAGGACAGCGGAATTATCAGAAACAAATTAAAGATTGAAAGTGCGATTACAAATGCAAAAGCATTTATTGACGTCAGAAAAGAATTCGGGACCTTTAATAAATACATATGGAACTTTACCGGCAACAAGCCGGTCCGCAATGAATTCGAATCTCTTAAAGAAATTCCCGCAAAAACAGAACTGTCCGATCTTATCAGCAAAGATCTAAAAAAGAGAGGCTTTAAGTTTGTCGGCTCGACAATTGTATATGCGCATATGCAGGCAACCGGTATGGTGAATGATCACGTTAAAAGTTGCTTCAGGTATAAAGAGATTATCGATAAGTACGGATAGCTCATGTTAAGCCTCTTTGCATTCCACCGGTGATTGGGTGGATACCCAATTAAGCTACCTTAAGATTATCATTAATATTGTATCAGATTCAGACATTTAACGGTTGACCGCTTTCATAGATGCCTCGGGGTAGCGCAAACCTTTAGCGGCGCCTAACGGTGCGGCATGATCGATTTGCGCCAGATCTTCTTTGCTGAGTCGTACTTTCAGGGCTTTGAGATTGTCTTCCAAATACTCGCTGTGCCTGGTGCCGACGATCGGCACGATGTCTTCCCCCCGTGCCAGCAGCCAGGCCAGGGAAAGCTGGGCCAAAGTACACTGTTTGGCGGATGCGACCTCTTCGAGCTGCCGGATAATGTCAAGATTGTGCTCGATATTGTCCCCCTGAAAACGGGGAGAGTTGCGTCGCCAATCGCCTTCTTCCAAATCTTCGATTGTTTTGATCCGGCCGGTTAAAAAACCGCGTCCCAACGGGCTGTAGGGCACAAATCCGATTCCCAGTTCGCGGCAGGTGGCTAAAATCTCTACCTCGACGTCACGAGTCCACAACGAATATTCGGTTTGCAAGGCGCTGATCGGATACACGGAATAGGCACGCCGGATCGTCTGAGGAGCAGCCTCCGATAAACCGATAAATCGCACCTTGCCTTGCTTGACCAGATCCGCCATAGCACCGACGGTTTCTTCGATGGGCGTATCGGGATCGACCCGGTGCTGATAGTACAGGTCGATGACATCCACGCCAAGGCGTTTCAAACTCGCATCACACGCCTCTTTAACGTAGGAGGGTTTTCCCTTGACTCCCTTGAAACTTCCGTCCAAACCGCGCACATTGCCGAATTTAGTCGCCAGCACCACCTTGTCCCGGCGATCTTTGATAGCACGACCCACCAATTCTTCATTGTGACCTATGCCGTACATGTCGGCCGTATCAAGAAAATTAATTCCCCAATCCAGCGCCTGGTGAATGGTGCGTATCGATTGTTCTTCGTTGGTCGAACCATAAAATTCGGACATCCCCATACATCCCAATCCAATGGCCGAAACCGTCGGGCCTTGTTTACCCAATTTTCTAAAGTTCATGATATGCCTCCTTTTTCAAAACGGTTGCGGGAATACCGAAAGACCCTATCTTTTTGACTCCTCGCCTCAATCAGCCGCCGCTTTGGCGGTCGGCTGCATTGATCTGTTGGAACCCAAACTGGCACGAAGGAATGTAAATCATGTTCCAAACTTTTCAGTGGAGAAATGTCAGGATTAGCCTTTGAACGAATCGGAATAAACATTGCCAAAATTACACCGGCAAGCGTCGCATGAACGCCTGACTTTAGACTGGTATAAAACTTAATGAGAGAACGTAAACCCACCATAAAATCCCGGGCCAGCGCCCTCCATGCGTCGCCCAACGATAAATTCACCGGCTTTTAACACTGGTAAGGCTTGGCAGATTGGCGACACTTGAATTGAAGTCTTCCTTTATAAATACCAATAATCCGGCGTGTTAAACGTCAGGTGGAACGGTTGGTTAAATTATTTATTTTTAATATTCTCTTGTTTCTATTAATTCGTAGTGTGTTGATTCTTGGTCCCATCGCTTGAGTACCTTTTGGGCGACATCAGGAACATAGCATCTTTTATAATCTTCACCCTGAAAATCAATAACATTCTGTAAAGATTCAAACGTCATGATAGTTACAAACTCAACTTCAGTTTCTAATTCAATTCTTAACACTTCAATTTTTTTGTATCCAGGGATTTTCTTTGCTTCAATGCTTGGTAGAACTTCTTTATTGAGAATATTCTGATAGTAGTCTGCATTTTCTTTGGTTGTCCATCCATGCCAAATTCTTTTGATCGCCATGATATATTTCCTTTTGAAAATTTAACGCCGCGCCTGACCAGCGGGTCGTTAGGCGGACATTAACCAGCCCGTGAACCATTTGGTACCGGTATTTCAGGCACTGCAAGACAAGGAGTAATTTTGTCAGCATAACCGATATCGAAGAGCATTCCTTGAGAGACCTCTCCAGCCATTTTCTTTTCCGGTAGATTCAGTACAAAGAGAGCTTGTTTTCCCTCAATTTCTCTCGGGGCTTTTCGCTCCTGTTTTATTCCTGCAATGATTGATCGAGTGTGATCACCAAAATCAACCGTTAACTTCATTAATTTGTTTGAGTTTGCCACATCTGACACTGAGGTTATAGTTCCGACTCGAATATCAATTTTTTCAAAATCTTCAAATAGGATCGTTTCTTTAATCGGAAATGGTTTCATTTGTACATCCTCGAATTCATTTACGCCTAAGGCCGGAATTGAGTTGCGCCGAGAATATCCCTATGATCATGCAACACCTTCTAAATACAGATAAAAATTAGAATGCTTTAAAATTGTGAGATATCAGGCGTCAGCTCGAATGACTTGTTCTGCCTTATAGATCGAGTTGGGTGGTGATGGCCTTGCCGATACCCTCCATCTCAGTGTAAGAAATAGACCCGGCTGAATTGATTAGGCGCTTTTTGCTTACCGTGGTAATCTGATCTGCCATCGCTTTAGCCTTTTTACCACGAAACGTTACATATGCTTCACTAGGGTAAAGTTTATCAACGTTACTTGTTATGGGAACGACTTGAACTCTATTCAGATAGTGATTGGCAGCATCATTGCTTACGATGACGGCTGGTCTTTGTTTGCGAATTTCGCCTCCGATGGAAGAATCGAAATTAATCCACCATACTTCACCTCTCTTCATCACCCAAATCTCCAATCGTGCTCTCGGCCCACTCAAGGGCTTCAGATTCTCTGGTTTGATCAGCAGCCATCTCTTTATACGCAGCATACATATCTTTTTTTACAACATGAGGCCGAACTAAATCTTCAATAAAACGGCTGATTTTTCGTGGTCCTATGACTGTTCGCAAGCCTTCATAAACCT
>Ga0210064_1000687_pt1 | contig 15743 bp, 17 predicted proteins | sample Muzzi_CordC_D2_FD_185531 | JGI IMG/M metagenome (GOLD analysis project Ga0210064, IMG submission 185531) | Wetland microbial communities from San Francisco Bay, California, USA, that impact long-term carbon sequestration - Muzzi_CordC_D2 (SPAdes) | ecosystem: Environmental > Aquatic > Marine >...
CCGCCGGTCGAGAAGCACGGCCATATCTGGCAGGAACAGATCAATACCATGGACAAGGCACGGGATGTCGACAGCCTGCTGCAGGATTCCGCTGCGGCACAGCGCGAGGCGATCGATTCCCAGGCCCGGTAAAGGATCGCCGGGCTTAGGGGTGCTGCCCGCAACAGTGGGCGGCACGACAGTGTATTCACCGGCTGCGGCGATTCTTGTCGGAAAACGAATATGACGAGAATAATGACAATAACCAGCGGGCTCGCACAGGTCGGCAAGACCCATCTGGCGGTCAACCTCGCACTGGAACTGGCGCGGCGCGGCCGGCGGGTCGCGGTCTATCATGAGCTGCAGACCGCCCGGTCCGTCGATGACGTGCTTGCCCTGCCGCATGCCATCACGTCACGGCGCCGGGCTACGGACGCGCAGGAGGTGAATGATTTTATTCGCCGCCCCTATCTCGGCATCGATATTCTTTCCTGTCGCCTGCCGCTGCGCGGCTGGGCCTGCGGCGAGGCTTCGCGGCTGGCGGCCTGCCTCGATAGCCTGCAGGCGCAGCAGGAATTCGATGACCAGTTCATCGACACCTCGGGCATGGACCCGCACAGCCTGGTTGCCTGCTGCCGCGCGTCCGCCAGCGTCATCCTGGTCGTGACGCCGGATGCCCATTCCCAGGCGGAGGCCTTTGCCCTGTTGAAGGTGCTGGTGCTCAATGGCTATGCCGGCGAACTCTGGCTGCTGGTGAATCGCGCGCCTGATGCGGAGACTGCGCAGGATATACAGCGGCGTTTCAACACCCAGGTGCATGCGCATCTCGGCGGGGAGATACCCCTGCTGGGCAGCGTGCCCGAGGATGCCGGGGTCGGACAGGCACAGGATTTCCTGCAGGCTTACAGCGCGATATTTCCGGATTGCGACGCGGCTGCGGCCATCGTCGGTCTGGCCGTTGTTCTGCCGCCGGAACCGGCCGCTGATTCCGCGCACGGCGTTCTCAGGCGCTTCTGGGAACGCTTCATCGAGATCATGCAGGAACCTTTGCATCTGGCGGGGAATGCCCTGTTGCAGGAAGAACCTGTTATGGCAACAGGACAGCCGCACACCGCTGCGGCGGGTGCCGCACCGATGGATGTAAATCTGTTCTCGCATGCCGGCGAACTGGCGGACCTCCCTATCGTGCTGGAGCGGGCCGCCGAATCCCTGCAGGCGGCGGCAGCGACGTTGGGCGCTTTCGTGGCCCGGCTGGACGACTCCGGCAGTGTCCCGGGGGAGACGCCGGCGACACAACTGGAGAGCAGCCGGTTGCCGGCCGTGGTGGCACAGCTGCTCGCGATACTGGCCACCGATGCGGCACATACCCCGGTGGAGTTGTGGCTGGATACCACGAATGTCGCCGGGACTGACGGTGACTGGCTGCAGCCGGGACGCTACCTGAAATACACCCTGCGGATGGCGCTGCCGGATGGTGCCGCAGAGACGCGATTGCGCACCCTGCTGGAGGCTATCCCGGTGCAGCCCGCGCCGGGCGGGGTGGAAGGCACCCTGCAGGAGATCCTGACACCGCAGCATGATGCCTGCCTCGATGTGTTCATCAGTCCAGATGACGGGGTCCGCATCCAGGCCTGGCTGCCGGTTTCCACGACTGCGCTGCCCGCGACCGGTGTGCCGGTGGCGGGTGTGGTGCCCGCAGACAAGCGCCTGCACTAGACCGTGTGCTGGTGCCGCTGCGGCATCTGCTGTATCCGGGCAATGTCAGCTGGACCGAGGAAGGACACCGCTTTGCCTGGCACATGATGCTGCGCGAGAAGAGCGGCAGCGCGGATTTCACGGTAATCGACCCGGCAAGCGGCCGCGTCTGGTGCATTAAGCTGACGGATTACCTGACCCCGCGCCAGATCTGCAAGATGGCGACGCGCCCAGACATGCTGCTGCAGTTCGCCCATTATCTCGCACGAATCTGGGAGACTGAAAAGAACCTGCCGCGCGTCGAGGTGCCGTGAAGACTGCCATTTCGCTGAATGGCCGGCCACCGGCAACGATACTGGATCCGGACAGGGACCTTGCCGCCGTGCCGCGTGGCCTACGCCACGCGGACTGGATTCTGCCGCTAACCGAGCCCTTGCCGGCGACCACCTTCAGAAAACTGCTTGACTGATACCCCGCCGGGGACAAGCAGGGGTGTTGTTTCTATTGGCATCAGCAATAGCCACGGAAGTGCACGGGAAAAATACGAAACCGTAACTCACAATGTCGGTGTCTTCCGTGTAATTCCATGGGTGTTTGTCAGGGTTGCAGGGCTTCTCCAGGTGACGATCTGTCAGTGCCCAAAAAACGGACATGAAGTGACTGCGCCTGCGCTCACTGGAAACACCTGGCAACGCGCGCAGTCCCGGGCAGTGCAGGCCCGACACCTGCGCCGATCAGAACAGCGGGTAGTACAGGCGGCTGTAGATTGCGGGGCGTGGCGGCTGGCGGAAGGACTCCGCCAGCCGCATACCCGGTTTGACTATTCCTTGATTTCGATCTTGGCCGAGCCCTTCAGATCCTCGACGTGCCGCTGTAGTTGCTGGTTGGCAAGCAGCATCTTCAGGCGGTCCTTGACGTCCTCGAACGGCGGCGGGGTGCTTTCGCGGGTATCGTCCAGGATGATAACATGCCAGCCGAACTGGGTCTGCACCGGCTCCTTGGTGTACTCGCCCTTGTTGAGTTTTGCCGCGGCCTCGGAGAATGGCGCCACCATCTGACCGGCACCGAACCAGCCCAGCTTGCCGCCGCTGCTGCCTGAAGGTCCGGTGGATTTTTCCTTGGCCAGTTCGGAGAAGTCCGCGCCCGCGTCGAGTTGCGCGATGACGGCCTTGGCGTCATCCTCGTTTTCCAGCAGGATGTGACGGGCATTGTATTCCTTGCCCGGCTTGCCTATCTGGGCATCGTACAGCTCCTGCGCGGCTTCATCGCTGACGGGATTATTGCTCATGAAGTCCTTGATGGCAGCCCCTGCCAGCGCAGTACGTTCCTGCTGGTCCAGCGCGGCGACGACCATCGGCAGCGCATTGAGTCCCTTGCTGACGCTCTCCTGGCGCATCAGTTCCAGGGCAATCAGTTCGTTCAGTGCGTCTTCCTGGCTGGCGTCTTCCGGATGGGTGCTCTGGTTCCTGCGCATCGCGGTATAGACATCCAGCACGGACTGGGTCAGTGGCGTGCCGTTGACGGTGGCGAGGACAACGCCTTCGACAACCGGTGAGGCAACCGCCGGAGCGGTGGCATCCGTCTGTCCGGCGGAGGGCAGCTTGTCGCAGCCGGTAACCAGGGCCAGCGCGGCGAGTAACGGTAAAGCGTGACGATAATTCATAAGGTGTTACCTTTCAGGGTTTGTGGATTGAAATTCTCCAGGCGTCGCGGCCTGGATGCTGAGAGCATGGATGTCGCGCTGCATCATATCACCGAGGGCATCATAGACCAGTCGATGCCGCTGGATGAGGGACTTGTCCTGAAACGCGGCGGCGACTATGTGCAGGATGAAATGGCCGCCGCCGCTGGCAGCGCCTGCGTGTCCGGCATGTTTGGCACTTTCGTCGATAATGTCCAGTGAGTCGGGCTGCAGCGTCTCTGTCAGGCGGGTGCGGATCCGGTCGATGCGGTCGCTGGACATTTCAGGGGAGTACCTTCCTGAAGGGTTTGACGGTGACCCGTGCATACACCCCGGCGGCGACGTAGGGGTCGGCATCCGCCCATGCCTGCGCATCTTCCAGCGCGGCAAACTCCGCGACCACCAGGCTGCCGCTGAAGCCGGCCGCGCCGGGATCGGGGCTGTCTATGGCCGGATGTGGACCGGCAAGTACCAGGCGTCCGGCTTCCTGCAGCTGTTCGAGTCTGGCGAGGTGGGCGGGGCGCGCCTGCAGCCGGTCGGCCAGGCTGCCTTCGCGGTCCTCGCTGATAACGGCATACAGCACTATTCGCCGCCCTCGGCGGATTCCATGTAGCGGCTGAGATAGAACGCCTGGGCGAATACGAACACCAGCGTCAATCCCATCATGCCGAACAGTTTGAAATTCACCCAGGTGTCTTCGCTGAAGTTGTAGGCGACGTACAGGTTGAGCAGTCCCATGAACACGAAGAACAGCGTCCATGCCCAGTTGAGTCGCGACCAGACCGGTGACGGTGCTGAGATGGCGTGTCCCATCATGCGTTCCACCAGGGTGCGTTCGCCGATGAACTGACTGCCGAGAAAGGAAATGCCGAACAGCCAGTTGACGACGGTCGGCTTCCACTTGATGAACACCGGGTCGCGCAGGGCGAGAGTGAGGCCGCCAAACAGGACCAGGATACCCAGCGTAATCAGGTGCATCTTTTCGAACTTGCGGTGTTTCAACCAGTATGCCCCGGTTTGCACGAAGGCGGCACCGATGGCCACGGCAGTTGCCACGTAGATGTCGTACAGTTTGTACGCCAGGAAAAACAGCAGGATCGGGAAAAGGTCAAAAAGAAACTTCATCGTAAATTCATGTTGTGATAGGGGAAGCCAGCCGATTCAGTGGCTTGCCGGTGTCGCATCATAATCTTTTTGGCAGGTGGTTGAAAGTATTGTGGGGTTAGAAAAGGTGTCAGGAACCTTTTCGATACTACTGTGGCTGATTTTCCGTCCTGTGCTTGAAAAGGTTCCTGACACCTTAATTTCAAACAGTCTTCCTCTTTGGTCACGGGATCCACGGAAAAGTTTCAACCGGGTGTTATTTCTTTCTGTATTTTTCCGTGGATTCCGTGACCATGATGCCTAGTGCAGCGCACGGTTAACCGTCCACTGGCGATGGAATTTCTCCATCACCCTGCGCACAGGTTCCGGGTAATTCAGCGCGTCCATCTGTTGCATGCCCTCGGTGAAAAAGCGCGCGGCATCCTCCGGGAGTTTGCCGGTGAGCACGGCAAAGGCCTGCTCCATGAGTTCGGGATTGTGGCTGCGCGTGGCGATAATGCTCTGGTTCAGCAGCAGCACCCGCCAGGGACGCCCCGGGTTCACCTTTTCCAGGTCCTGGCTGATCAGCGGGGAGACCGCCGTCACGATGCGGCTGATGACATGGCTGAGGTCTTCCAGGCTGGCCGGGTCCCGCAGATTGTTGGCCAGCAGCGCCAGCGCGTCCACCACCGGTTCCAGGGTGTCGATGCGGCCCCCGTGATCGGCGACCCACAGGGCGATGTTGATCGACACCATGGCGAGCGCCTCCTGTCGGTCGTCCAGACCGGATTTCGCAGCCAGCGTCGCCAGTGCCTCCTGCAGTCGCAGGGCGTATTCCCCGATCTCGGTGATATCGGCACTGTCGCTCATCCGGTCTGACTGCGCATCGGACTCGATGCGTGCCATCACGTTCAGCAATTGCCTGAATGCCTCTACCAGCGTGGAGGGATCGTTCATGCCCTTTGCAGTCGGTGAGCCCGCAGCGGCGGCCTCGATACAGGCCGGCAACAGTGAATCCAGCAGGGACTGCAAGTCCGCACGCCTGCCTGTCGGGATTTGCATGGAAATCTGCTCCGGAAAATACGGGCGGATATGGTACCGCTTTCGTGGCAGGCCCGCGAGCGGTGAAACCCCGGTGACTGTGGGTGTAAGGCCCCCCGGACGGCCGGCTTCTGTAGAATAGCCGGTATGTCCCGACGTTATGACCTGCACTGCCACTCGCTGGCTTCCGACGGCACCCTCTCTCCGGCAGAGCTGGTGGCAGCCGCGCATGCCGCGGCGGTGGATGTGCTGGCGCTGACCGATCACGACACTACGGCGGGGATCGCTGCGGCAGCGGCCTGCGCGCGGCCGCTGGGTATGCAGCTTGTCCCGGGCGTGGAGATCTCGGTCAGCTGGAGCTCGCAGACCGTTCACGTGCTTGCTCTGGGAATCGACCCGGACTGCCGGCGCCTGCAGGCAGGGCTGGCGGAACTGCGCGCCTTTCGCGACTGGCGTGCCGAGGAGATCGGGCGTCGGCTGGCCCGGGCCGGCATCGGCGGCTGTTACGAAGGCGCGCGAAAACTGGCGCAAGGCAGTATCGTGAGCCGAACCCATTTCGCACACCATCTCGTTGCCGTGGGTCACGCCGCCTCGGTGCGGGATGTCTTCAAGCGCTTTCTGGTCAACAACAAGCCCGGCCATGTGCCCGGGCAGTGGGCCGACCTGGAAGCGGTCATGTCCTGGATTGCCGCGGCGGGCGGAATGGCTGTTATTGCTCACCCGGCCCGTTACAATATGACGGCCAGCAAGCTGCGCCGCCTGGTCGGTGAATTCCGGGAGTGTGGCGGTATCGGCATGGAGGTCGTATCCGGCAGCCACACGCGCGACAATATCATTGCCATGGCGGCACTGAGTCGCAATGAGGGTATGCTGGCTTCCTGCGGTTCGGATTATCATGGTCCGGAAAATCCCTGGGTCAGACTCGGGGAGCTGGCGGAACTGCCTGCCGGCTGCCGCCCGGTATGGGAGAGCGAGCACTGGCTGAATCCTGCAGGCTGCAGGCAACATATCACCAACCACGCGTGAGGGAGTTAACTAAAGAAGCAGGTTGATTCGGGAGAACATCGTTCGCCGTATCCAGTAGCCGGATAGCCAACGCGACAGCAAATGCATCCCTTGCCTGAACCTTTCAATTTGTGTTGCACTCATGAGCCAGTATTTCCAGATCCATCCGGTCAGCCCGCAGCCGCGCCTGATATACCAGGCCGTGGAGATTCTCCGCAACGACGGCCTGATCGTGTATCCGACCGACTCCAGCTATGCACTGGGCTGCAATGTGGGTGACAAGCGCGGCATGGAACGGATTCGCCGCATTCGCGCGCTTGACAGCCGCCACAATTTCACGCTGGTGTGCCGCGACCTCTCGGAGATCGCGACCTACGCCAAGGTGGACAACGGTTCCTACCGCCTGCTGAAGTCACTGACACCGGGCCCGTATACCTTTGTCCTGAGGGCGACCCATGAGGTCCCGCGGCGGCTGCAGAATCCAAAGCGCAAGACCATCGGTATCCGGGTTCCCAACCACCCGATCGCCCAGGCGTTGCTGGCGGAACTGGGTGAACCGCTGATGAGTTCCTCACTGATCCTCCCGGGAAGGGATATGCCGGAGACCGATGCGCAGGATATCCGCGATCGGCTTGAACACGAGGTGGACCTGGTCATCGATGGCGGGAATTGCGGTGTCGAGCCGACCACGGTGATAGACATGAGTGATGTGGTGCCTGCGCTGCTGCGGCAGGGCTGCGGCAGTGTCGAGGAGTATCTCTAGTGAACCTCTGATTAATTTATCGCGTCATTGCGAGCGCGATGTACAGGGATCTACAAGTGCCGCGGGAGGCATGGAGAATGTGAGACAGGGCAGCGGTCGAGAGACCGGCCTGGGCCATGCCGGGAGCGGCCGGAGAAGCAATCTCGTAATCAGTGAATCAACTACTTACAGATTGCTTCGTCACTTTGTTCCTCGGTAACTGCTCCATGCGTCGCCTAAAGCGCCTGCTGTTGGTACTCTACCTTCTACATCCATGTGGTCGTCGCAATGAGAATTAATCAGAAATTCCCTAGCATGCAATCAACGGCCACAGGGTTATAATCCGCCGATGCTTGATCTCAGTCTGGTGCAGAAAATTGCAGTATGGGTCGTCCCGGTACTGCTGGCGATCACGGTTCACGAGGTTGCACACGGCTGGGTGGCGAGCCTGCTGGGCGACAAGACCGCCTTCATGCTGGGCCGGCTGACACTGAATCCGCTGAAGCACGTCGATCCTATGGGCACTATCCTGATACCCGGGATGCTGCTGCTTCTGCAGGCCGGTTTTATCTTCGGCTACGCGAAACCCGTGCCCGTCACCTGGCAGAACCTGCACAATCCCAAGCGGGACATGGCGCTGGTCGCGGCGGCCGGGCCGGCTGCGAATCTGGTCATGGCCATCGGCTGGGCGCTGCTGATACGTGTCGGGCTGCTGCTGGGAGAGCAGGGGCTGGCACTGATCTACATGGGTGTTGCCGGAATCTCCATCAACACCATCCTGATGGTGCTCAACCTGCTGCCGCTGCCGCCGCTGGACGGCGGGCGTGTCCTCACCGGTCTGCTGCCGGGGCCATGGGCATACCGCCTCAGCCGCATCGAGCCGTACGGATTTTTCATCCTGATCGCGTTACTGGTCACGGGCCTGCTGGGCCTGATACTGTGGCCGCTAATCAGCATCGTCATGACGCTGGTGGTACCGGTGTCCGGCCTCTCGCCGCAAAAATTCCAGTTGCTGCTGCTGGTCCTGATGGGTAGATAGGAGATCGTTTTGGGTAGCGTAAAGACTCACAGCAGGGTCCTTTCCGGTATGCGGCCGACAGGGCTGCTGCATCTCGGCCACTACCATGGCGTGCTCAAGAACTGGGTGGTGCTGCAGCAGGAATTCGACTGCTTTTTTTTCGTGGCGGACTGGCACGCGCTGACGACGCATTACGAGGAGTCGCATATTATCGCCGACAGCGTCTGGGACATGGTGATCGACTGGCTTGCCGCCGGCGTCAACCCGGGCAAGGCCAACCTGTTTATTCAGTCGCAGGTCCCGGAACACGCGGAACTGCACCTGCTGCTCTCCATGGTCACGCCACTGGGCTGGCTGGAACGGGTGCCGAGTTTCAAGGACCAGCAGGAAAAGCTGCGGGAACGCGACCTTGCTACCTACGGGTTTCTCGGCTATCCGCTGCTGCAGAGCGCCGATATCCTGATCTATGGCGCCGACAAGGTTCCGGTGGGGGAAGACCAAGTGGCACATGTCGAGCTGACCCGGGAGGTGGCGCGCCGCTTCAACCATATCTATGGACGTGAACCCGGCTTCGAGGCAGCCGCCGAGACTGCCATCAAAAAGATGGGCAAGAAAAACGCACGCCTGTTCCGGGAGTTGCTAAAGCGCTACCAGGAACAGGGAGACCACGAGGCCGTGCCCGTGGCGCAGGCCCTGCTGGCGGAACAGCAGAACCTCGCCCTGAAGGACCGCGAACGCCTGTTGGGCTACCTGGAAGGCAGCGGTCGCATGATCCTGCGGGAGCCGGAGGCGCTGTTGACCCCGGCCTCGAAGATGCCGGGGCTCGACGGGCAGAAAATGTCCAAGTCCTACAACAACACAATCAGCCTGCGCGAAAGCCCCGCTGCCGTGAGTGAGAAGCTGCGCACCATGCCGACCGACCCGGCGCGGGTGCGGCGCACCGACCCCGGCAACCCGGATATCTGTCCTGTGTGGCAGCTGCACGAGGTGTATTCCGGCACTGACGTGAAGGACTGGGTACGCAGCGGCTGTACCTCAGCCGGTATTGGCTGCCTGGATTGCAAGCAGCCAATTATCGACAGCATACTGGCGGAACTCGAACCGCTGCAGGCACGCGCCCGTGAATTCGAACAGAACCCGGGCCGGATCCGTACCATCCTGCGCGAGGGGACCGAGGCGGCGCGGGAAGTCGCGCGGGGGACGCTGGAAGAAGTCCGCAGGGTCATGGGCCTGGGCTACACCTGAACCACCCGCAAAAATCCAGTGAAACCGGGACATCCCGTAGAAAATAGGTTAGTATCGCCCGGACGATGCAGGTCGTCCCTCGGATACGACGCGGTCATCACGTACCAGGGAGTTACATGAGCGAAAACCAGAGTTGCGAAGTCACGCCGGATATCCAGCACCAGGAAGAACTCCCCCTCGCCGTCGTTCATGGCAGGGCCCTCGAATCACTCCCCAAAGATCTCTACATTCCGCCGCAGGCGCTGGAGGTTATCCTCGAGGCCTTTGAGGGTCCGCTGGACCTGCTGCTGTACCTGATCCGCAAGGAAAACCTCGATATCGTCGACATCCCCATCGCCGATGTGACCCGTCAGTATGTTGAATACATCGAGCTGATGCAGGAGATGCAGCTGGAGCTGGCGGGCGAGTACCTGGTGATGTCCGCGCTGCTGGCGGAGATCAAGTCCCGCATGCTGCTGCCGCGGCCGCCCTCGGCCGAGGAGGGCGAGGAAGATGATCCGCGTGCCGAGCTGATACGCCGGCTGCAGGAATACGAACGCTACAAGCAGGCCGCCGAGGATGTCGACGCCCTGTCACGACTGGGCCGGGATGTCTTCCAGACGCATGCCGCAGGTCCGGAACAGAAGATTGTCAGGTTGCCGCCGGAGGTGGACCTGAAAGACCTGGTCGCGGCCTTCCGGCAGGTCATGCAGCGGGCTTCCATGTACGCGCATCATCACGTGCAAATGGAATCCCTGTCGGTACGCGAGCGCATGTCCAGCATCCTCGGCAAGGTGAACTCGACCGGTTTTACCGCATTCACCGACCTGTTCACGGTTGCCGAGGGGCGTATGGGCGTGGTGGTCTCTTTCCTCGCAGTGCTGGAACTGGTGAAGGAGTCACTCATCGAACTGACGCAATCGGAGCCCTTCGCCCCGATTCATGTAAAAGCCGCGACGCGCATCGAGGATGCCCAGGTGTCCTTGCCGGAAGAGCCGCTGGCGGAACAGGCGAGTGCCTGAGCAAGGATATCTCAATGGATACAGAACAACTGAAAATGGTCATCGAGGCGATCCTGCTGGCTGCGGGACGCCCCCTGACGCTCGACCAGCTGCTGGCTATGTTCGAGGAGAATGAAAAGCCGGAACGCAACCAGGTGCGCGAGGCCGTAGCGGCGTTGCAGGCGGACTATGCCGGTCGCGGCATCGACCTTGTCGAGGTTGGCAGCGGCTACCGGATACAGGTACGCACCGGCATGCAGCCCTGGGTCTCCCGGCTGTGGGAGGAGAAACCGGCGCGTTACACGCGTGCCCTGCTGGAGACCCTGGCGCTGATCGCCTACCGCCAGCCGATCACGCGCGGCGAGATCGAGGAAGTCCGCGGCGTCAGTGTCAGCAGCAACATTATCAAGACCCTGCAGGAACGCGAGTGGATTCATGTTGTCGGTCATCGCGAAGTGCCCGGCCGCCCCGCCATGTACGGGACGACCCGGCATTTCCTGGATTATTTCAGCCTGAAGACGCTGGATGAGCTGCCATCGCTGGCGGAGTTGCGCGACCTGAACGAGATCGTGCGGGAACTGGAACTCGATCTGTCGGATATCCCCGGCCTGCATCTGGTGGACGACTCCGGCGATGCGGAAGAACCGGCGGAAGCGGCTGCAGACGATACCGAGGAATCGCGGCCGCATGCAGAAGCGGCTGCCGGCGAGTCCGGCGCCACCATTCACTAGCTACACTCACATGCGACAGCCTGCAGCGGCGGTGTCCGTCCGCGGTCTTCACTACCTTATGTTTATCATTCCTGCCCATTTATGCGCCGCGCTTCCGAGTACCCCGGCTGCCGTGACCGGCACCCCGCAATCTGCCGGTACGTGCCTGTCGCATCAGGCCGCCTGCAGCGGCGCACCCTGGTAGCCATTCCCATGGCAGAGCGCCTGCAGAAATTCCTGGCACAGGCCGGCTACGGCTCACGTCGCGAGATCGAGAACTGGATCCGTGATGGCCGCATCAGCGTTAACGACAAGCCTGCCGAGCTGGGTGTCAGCGTCACCGAGGCCGACCGCATCCGGATCGATGGCCGGCTGATCGCTGCCGCAAGTCCGGTGTCGCGTCTGCCACGAACCATGGCCTACCACAAGCAGGCAGGCGAGCTGACCACCCGCAAGGATGCCGAGGGCCGCCCGACCGTCTTTGACAACCTGCCGAAGATCCGCAGCGGACGCTGGATCAGCGTCGGCCGGCTGGACTTCAATACCGCCGGCCTGCTGCTGGTCACCACCGACGGCGAGCTGGCCCATCGCCTGATGCATCCATCGTGGCAGATCGAAAGAGAATACGCGGTACGCATCCTGGGGGAGGTGGAGGAAGCCGTTCTGCAACGTCTGCAGGAGGGGGTCATGCTGGATGATGGCATGGCTGCGTTTGCCTCGATCAAGGATGCCGGCGGGCAGGGAATCAATCACTGGTATCACGTGATCGTCAGGGAAGGACGCAACCGCGAGGTGCGGCGCTTGTGGGAGTCCCAGGGGTTGCAGGTCAGTCGCCTGATCCGGATCCGCTTCGGTCCGGTCGAACTGCCGCGCAGCCTGCGCGCCGGTCGCTTCCAGGACCTGACGCCGCAGGAGCTGGCTGCCCTGTATGCGGCCGTGAAGCTGCCCGTGCCGGAGGCGCCGCCGCGGCGGCGCAGGGCGGAGGCCAGGCACGGCCGGCGCCGACACTAGGGAACCGCTGATTAATTCACGTGTCTCGTCACTTTGTTCCTCGATAATTGCTCCTGCATTATCTACCTCCTCGGCAACTGCGTCCTGCGTCGCCTGAGGCGCCTACTTTTGGTACTCAACCTCCTGCATCCATGCGGTCGTGCATGGCCCAGGCCAGTCTCTCGACCGGTTTCCGGTCTTACCTTCTCCCTGCAGTCGTCGCAATGACGAAGTAATCAGAGGTCCCTTAGCCTTGCTGAAAATCGATCGTCGCAGACTGTCGCCGCTGTTTGCCAGGCTGTTGCGGACCTGGGGACCCCAGCACTGGTGGCCCGGCGAAACGCCCTTTGAAGTGATGGTGGGTGCGGTGCTGACACAGAACACCGCCTGGACCAATGTCGAGAAGGCAATCGCGAACCTGGTGGCGCGCGACTGGCTCGACGCCGACAGGATCGCCTGCTTGCGGCGCCGGGATCTGGCGCAGTGCCTGAAACCGTCCGGTTATTTCAACATCAAGGCGCAACGCCTGCAGGCATTCTGCCGCTGGTACCGGCAGGCGGGCGGCTACCCGGCGCTCGCAGCGCTGCCAACGGCGGAACTGCGCGAGGCGCTGCTGGCAGTCAGGGGCGTCGGGCCGGAGACTGCCGATGACATGCTGCTGTATGCCTTTGACCGGCCGGTTTTCGTGGTCGATGCCTATACCCGCCGGCTGTTTTCCCGCCTTGGCCTGTGCAGCGGCGACGAACCTTACGAGCAGTTGCGCAGTGCCGTCGAGACGGCAATGGGTGCCGACGTCCATGCGTTCAACGAGCTGCATGCCCTGATCGTCCGCCACGCAAAGGAAGTCTGCAGGGTGCGGCCATGTTGCGCCGACTGCGTGCTTGCCGGGCGTTGTCCCGCGGCGCATATCCTGCCTGACTGATTCCCCTCCGGGCTGCGCGGTATTCGCTGTCATCCCGCTTGTCTCTGCTAAGCTGATCCTGTCAGTCAACAACCCGGACACAACGGTGATGCTCATGCTGCGCAAGATTACCTGTCACCTGCCGGCCATACCCTTCCTGCTGTTCCTGTGCACGGTACAGGCGGAACCGCAGCCACAGCCGGCAGCCCTGGAGGCCGGTTTGGTCAACCCCGGTTACGTGGAAAAACCGGACTGGTTCGTCAACTCGTTTCTGGATATCCGTGAAGATGTCAGCGACGCGGCTGCCGCGGGCAAGCGCGTGCTGCTGTACTTCTACCAGGACGGCTGTCCCTACTGCAAGAAGTTGCTGGATACCAATCTGGCCCTCAAGGATACCGAGACCCGGATGCGCGAGCATTTCGCGGTAATCGCCATCAACATGTGGGGCGATCGTGAGGTCACCGGTTTTGAAGGCGAGATGACCACCGAGAAGGCCTTCGCGAAGTCGCTGCGGGTGATGTTCACACCGACCCTGCTGTTTCTCGACGAGGCGGGCAACGTGGTGCTGCGGGTGAACGGCTACTTTCCGCCGCACAAGTTCAATGCGGCCCTGGATTACGCCGCCAGCCATGACGGCAGGGACCCGGATTTCAGGACCTGGTATGCCGCGGCGGCCCCTGTGCCTGCCAGCGGGGTGCTGCACCGGGATCCCGGCTGGCTGTCTCCGGATGCGAACCTGGCCGCGCGGGCGGGCGGGCGGCCCCTGCTGGTGATGTTCGAGCAACAGGAATGCGCACCCTGCGATGAACTGCACCTGGATATCTTAAAACGCCCGGAAAGCCGCGAGCAGCTGGCGCGGTTTGATGTCGTGCTGCTAGACATGTGGTCACAGGACCCGGTGACCCGGCCGGACGGCAAGACCAGCAGTGTTGCTGCATGGGCAAGGGAGCTGGGCCTGCAGTATGCCCCGACGCTGGTTTTCTTTGACGCGACCGGTGCGGAGGTCTTCCGAACAGAGGCCTGGCTCAGGTCCTTTCATATCCAGTCCGCGATGGATTATGTGGCGTCGGGGGGATATCTTGAACAGCCCGAGTTCCAGCGCTTCATCGCCGCCCGTGCCGATGCCCTGGAAGCGCAGGGCATTCATGTGGATCTGCTGGACTGAATGATGGATATGGTGGTCAGGAGACTGCTGTAACACCCCCTTTTATCATTGTAGGGGCGCCGTCCTTCGGCGCGATTGTTTAGGACATCGCGGTCGAGAGACCTCCTACAGCAGGTCGGCGGTGCTGAGTTGCTGCCCGGTGATACCCTTGCTGTCGGGGCCGAGCAGGAACAGGAACGGCATGGCGACCTCCGCCGCTGCCGGCAGTGAGTCGCGGTCTTCATACGGGTAGGCCAGGCGTCGCAGTGCGGTGCGCACCGGACCGGGGTCCAGGCTGTTGACCCGGATGGGCGTATTCGCTTCGAACTCATCCGCCAGGATCTGCATGAATCCCTCGGTTGCTGCCTTGGAAACGGCATAGGCGCCCCAGTAGGCCTTGCCGTGGCGGCCGACAGCGTCGGCGGTGAAGACGATCGAGGCATCCCGGCTTTGCTGCAGCAGGCCCAGACAGGCCATGGTCAGTAGATAGGGTGCGTTGAGATTGACCTGCAGTGTCTCGAACCAGAGTTCATGCTCGAAGTTGGCGAATGGCACCAGGGCGCCGAGGTAGGCCGCGTTGTGCACCAGTCCGTCCAGGTGCCGGAATTCGGTAGCAACCGTGTCGGCCAGCGCCGTGTAGTCGTCCGGTGTTGCACCCTTCAGGTCCATCGGATACAGGGCAGGTTCGGGATGGCCGGCGGCCGTGATTTCGTCATAGGCCAGCTCCAGGGCACGTACATCGCGGTCCAGCAGGATGACGCTGGCGCCGTGGGCGGCACAGGCATCGGTGACGGCACGGCCGATGCCATTGGCAGCGCCGGTGATCAGGATGACCCGGTCCTGCAGCAGTCCGGGGGCAGGTTGCCAGTCATGCAGGGAGTCGGGTGTCGGATTCATGCGGGCGAATTATACCCGGGTTTGCGTGCCGTTGGCCGCTTAAATGATTGTCCCCTGCGGTCTTGTCTGCGGGTTGGCATCCCCCTGCAGAGGATCGTGCTGACCATGAAAGCACGCGAACCAGTCCACTCATAATGCCGGTGTCCTGCGTTTGGTTCCGTGGCTGTTCAGCAGGGTTTCGGTCAGCGTCACCGGGGTCCCGGACCGATTGGCAACAGCCTTGCCGCGGTCTGAGTTGAATGCCCTCCCGCTGCTGTGATGGCCGGGTAGTTTGCCATCAGCCATACCGCTGGCAACATCAGCCTTCCGCGAGGAGACCGGTTGCAAGGGGGAGGCATCGACGGTAACCAACTGCAGTCGTAGCGGTTGTGGCACAATAGCCGGACCGGAGAAAACAGGCTGGACCATGCTCAAGAATATACCCCTGTTCGCGGACCTGGATGATGTCGAGATGGAATTCCTCTCGCGCCGAGCCGTGACGCGGCATTATCCACGCAACACCATCCTGATGACGGAGGGGGATTACAGCGATTCCCTTTACTGCATCCTGTCCGGCCGGGTGAAGGTCTACCTGAACGATGACGAGGGCAAGGAGGTGATCCTGAATGTCCAGGGACCCGGCGAGTATTTCG
>Ga0210064_1000688_pt1 | contig 15730 bp, 11 predicted proteins | sample Muzzi_CordC_D2_FD_185531 | JGI IMG/M metagenome (GOLD analysis project Ga0210064, IMG submission 185531) | Wetland microbial communities from San Francisco Bay, California, USA, that impact long-term carbon sequestration - Muzzi_CordC_D2 (SPAdes) | ecosystem: Environmental > Aquatic > Marine >...
GGATACGGTATCTCAACACCTTGTTCATCAAAAGCTGATTTAATTTTGTCGGTAACATGGGAAATGGTATCCATGCGCTTTCTGGCATCATCAATCCATACCCTGAGCTGCAGATCCACCGACGATTCTCCGAAGTTTCTCACAACAACTCTTGGATCCGGTGTTTTTGAAATCCAGTCCACGGATTTTGCTACATTTATGATTAAGTCCTTTGCTTTTTCAATATTCGCATCATATGCGACGCCTACGTTAATACGAACTCTGATTTTTGTTGAAATAATGGTGTAGTTGACGATATCTCGCTTCATGATTTCATTATTGGGAATAATGATCACAATATTATCCGTCGTCTTGATTTTAGTAGCCCTCAGACCGATATCGATGACATCTCCCCAGGAAGCACTTCCTGCCGGTGCACTCCACACTTCGATTCGGTCCCCCACTTCAAAAGGTCGATCGATAATCAGCAGCACACCGGCAATAAGGTTGGACAAGGTGTCTTTGGCGGCAAAACCGATAGCAATACCGGCCACACCAGCACCTGCAATAAACGGCATGACATTGATACCCAAAACATCCAACGCCAGAATAACGGCAGTTGCATAAATAATCGCCCCTGAAAATTTATTGAGAAGGTCGAAAATAATGTTATCGACCTTGGTTGTTGTTTTGTCGATGATATTTTTTTCAAAATATTCCAGTGAAATCAAAAGACCATTTTTTGCCGGAGTTGCCAGGAATATGATCACAACTGCCTGAAAGATTTTTTCCAAAAGCAACACATCGAAAAGTCTGATGAGATAGGTTCCGGTGACAAGTATCAGACCATAAAAAAGCGCCTGTCGGACAACGCTGAAAATCTGAATGTTGATTTTAAGCAAATTGTTTTTTTGGGTCTTTTTTTCAAAAGAAACCAGAATGCGTTTTAAAATTATCCAGATGATAACGGTGCCGACAATAGCCGCCAGCGTCTTGAATGCCAGATGAATGTATACCGCCTTGATACCGGATGTCTTGGATATTTTCTCCAGAAAAACAAAAAAATGTCCCATAATTTCCTCATCTAAAAAAGTTTATTTCGGCCCGCTGCTCCAAAAGCTTTTAGAACCTATCTCAAAAATAAGATTAGGATTCAGGGCAAGGCGCGAAACGGTGAAAAAGCGGAGCATACACGTAGTATGTGAGCATTTTGAACCGTTTTGCAACACAGCCATGGGCACTTAGATTGTTTTTGAGATAGGTTCTATCCATATTCGGATGTAATACTTAAGTTAAATACTAAATCATTCGAAATTTTACGAATTCATCAAATATGACACTTTGTATTTATCCGTCAAGCCTCCTTTTTATTGAATCACAGAGCAGATTGCATGGAAGAGGAATTAACAATTGAAAAAATACCTGTGCAGGGCAAATTCATTTGATCTCAGTGTAGCGAAGTGACGGTGTGTTTCTCTTGAGAACCGAATGCGATCACCCTGAACATCTATGGACTTTCTAATTCCTTTTTATCTATATCCGGCTTAAAGTCTTTAGCTTTTTTCATGGCCTCTTCAAGTCGGGCTTTTAGCTTGGCTGCCTTGCGAAATGCCTTTTCTGCCTCCTTATTTGCCTGCTCTGCCTCTGCTCTCAATTCTAATAATCGGTCTTTTTCTTCTTCCGAAATCGGCTTGCTCTCCAGTTCGACCAGCTTTGCTCTGGCGGATTCTGCGATCTCTCGAGTTTTGGCTGCTTCCTTTTCGGCTTCATCGGCTATTTTCTCGGCATCGTCAAGCGCATCCATCGCAACTGCCATTTCACCGGCTGTCCCCTCTTCAGGTTCGGCATCCAGTGCAATATCCTCGGCTGCCAAAACAAAAGCTGTGATTGGCAGCCGAGACAAAAGCGTTTCTATGGGCCCGTCAATCGAACAGGTAATTTTATCACCTTGAAGCCGAAACGGCAAAAAGACCGCAGCAGCATCCGCTGAATATTCTGAAAGCTTATCTATATCAGCATTTGTGACAATTATCGGTTCAGCCTCGATTCTCGCTTCTTCAAGATTGTTTTTCAAATCCCGTAAATTTTCCGGCGTATCCGCGTTATACCCGGCAGCCAGTACACGAATTTTGGCTGTGTCCCAGGGTTCGCTGCGAGTGATTAAATACCCGAGCAACAGCATCAGACGACTGCTGGCATCATTTAACCACCACACGTCAATCCGCCGGTCCTCACCGGGAATCTTCTCGAGTTGGTTCCATTTATCTTCATCGGCATCCAGAACCACAATATTTCGCCCCAGACGATACGCCGCTTTCAAATTTCGTCCAAGATTGATTTTTCTTTGGTCGTTTGTGATTTCCGATTCAGGGTCCAGCCAGTTCAGCAGGATGGTGTTGGCTTTCAGCGGTCCGACACCGGTGGACTGAATCAAAGTGTTTAAGGCAATGTCGAGATCCGGAGCAAAAACCACAAGCGGAAACGCCGCAAAACCATGGGCGGCCATATCCGAACGGAGTTCCGATTCGCTTTCCTCCTGGAGTTTCAGCATCTTGACCCCTTCTCCTTCTAATATTTTAACAACGGTTGTCAACCCGCTTTTTCCCTCGATCCATGAGGCAAAGCGCAGCAGCCCGGGACGCCGCTCAGCATACTTGGAAAAAGCGAGGATCTGGGGACGCCAGTCGCGATCATGTTCCGGTTCGACATACGCATTTAATAGATTCTCTCTGGCACGCTGCAAATAGTAGGATCGACGACTGTCGGCCCATCTCGCCGGACCGCTTGTTCGTTTGAGATACTGATAGATGGCAAACAATATGGAAACGGCAATCAGTCCCACCTTATAATCAATAGCCAGCATCACCAGAAGACAGGCCAGAAAACCCAAGAGGCTGAGACGCATGTCAAACCATTTGAACTTCGGACGAAAAGAGGGGCTGGCGGTCCGGGCTTCGTAAAAGGTTGCGTAATTGAGCAGACCATAGGAAATAAGAAAAAACATGGATACGACACGAGCGATGAGATTCAGTTGCCCTAGACCAATGGTTCCAAGAGCGATGGCTGCCGACAACAGCACCGCACGCCGTGGATTATCTAAAGGGCCGTCCCCTTTGGCAAACGGCAGCAGAATGGGAAATATCCGATCTTTGGCAAGAGACTGAAAGATCCTCGGTGCCCCCAAAAAAGAGGCCATTGCCGATGATAATGTGGCGGCCACGACGCCGGCATCAATCAGAAAGTTAAAACGTGCCACCCGTTTCATTGCGTTGTAATCCTGGATCAATATCTCCTTGGGAAGAACACCGGCAAACAAAATAGCAGCACCAAAATAAACGAGGATCGAGATGCCCACCGCCATAAAAGTTCCCATCGGCAAACTCCTCCCGGGGTCCTTCAGATCTCCTGACATGCTAACGCCCTGGGTAAAACCTGTCACCGCCGGAAAAAAGATGGCAAACAACACCCATATATCGAGGCTTTCGGCTGGAGGTTTCCAGTTTTCTACCATTGTCGAAAGCTCCCAGCGTGGAATACCGCCAATAAAAAAAGACAACAGCGCACCCACTAAAAGCACCATAACGACATACTGGAAACGGGTCGCCCAGTCGGCACCCAGCCAGGCAAAGATAAACAATAAAGACATGGCTAACACCGCGATAATTCTGGGATTGGCAAATATATTTTCTGGTAGCAGCACCGTCATGGCTTCACCGAATCCAATACAGTAAAAAGCGATGGACACCGATTGCGCTAAAAACAGAACCAAACCAATGGCGCCGCCGAATTCCGAGCCAAGGGTCCTTGAAATCAAGTAATAATCACCGCCCCCCTTGACTTTAATATTGGTGGCAATTGCTGACAAAGATATACTCGTCAGAACCGAAATGGCATTGGCGATGGCGATAATGATCAAAGCACGTCCCAAGCCGGCGCCCCCCACCACATAGCCTAAGCGTAAAAACAGAATGATGCCCAGGATGGTTAGAATGCTGGGCGTAAAAACACCGGAAAAGGTTCCCAGTTTACCTTCATTTTTATTTTTTTCGGTATTGGTGCCGCTGGTTTTCATATGTTTTCCAGCCTGATGAAAGTCAATGTTTGGACGTGTTGCAACCCTGAAGTCATTATCTAAGATTTTGCAACAGCCCGTCTATTTTTGTTTCTGTAGGATGCGTCGGGTTACCAGGGGTGAAAGGACATAAAGAAACATATACGTTAACGCTACATATCCCAAATAGGGTGTAAATATGGAAATAATCAGCAATATCATATTCAGGCGACCAAACCAAAAATGCTTGTCCATAAAACGGCCGAGATGCAGATAGCGAATGGGATAAAAATTCATTAAAATCGCTGTAAAAATCATTAAACCGAAGCAGAAAACACCCCAGTGGCGAGCCCATTCTGAAGATCCTGCAACAGCCTGGTTGAACATAATCAATGGGGCGGCGACCAGTAATGCTGCTGCCGGCGTCGGCATGCCTTTAAAAAATCCGGGAACCGGGGTGCGGTCAAAGGTAAAGTAAACCAGCCGGGCAACCCCCATAAGTGCATAGAGTAATGCAATCCATTCAATGGGAAGTTGCCGGATCACGGGATCAGATGTATCTGTGAAAGATAAATAAAATATCCAGGCCGGAACCATACAGAAACTGACGGCATCGGCAATGTCATCAAGAATGCCGCCAAAGCTGAGCCGAGGTGTCCGTTCCTGTTCGGGAAGAGGTTCTGTCAGTCCCAGTTTTCGTGCCAGGGCACCGTCGAGTTTGTCGAAAATGGCAGCGCCGATCAAACAAAGATAGGCCTCACGAAAACGATCCTGATACGCAAAAAGGACGGCCAAAAGTCCCATCATTGCGTTCATGATGGTTAATGTATTTGGGAAAAAAGACAAAATGTTCCGCCGTAATCGTTCATCCTCATCACAGATTTCGTCTAAGAAATAGGTCCCGTATTTCCGACAATATGCAGCGATAGATCCAAAATTGATGATCAAGAAGATGATCTCGATTAAAAACAAAACACGCAAGGGTAGATTCCCCACCCAGGAAATCCAGGTGTAAATCTTGAAATCCGGCCCCCCGGTTACGAAAAAAGCATGCGCGTACAAGAGCGTACCGATGGGAGCCGCCACAATGGTTCTGAGCCGTGTAAACTCTTTTACTTCCGGTTCCGGTCCTGTGCGCATGGCAAAAAAACGCATAAAATAAGCAAAATTATCTCGGATCAAAACCGTTACACAAAGTATTAATACAAAAATGCTGTGCAGCAATTCAGCCTTGGTGCCGGCAACCGAGGTAAAAAGAAGACGCCACATGGCACCCACCGCCACCAGAGGAAAAATGATCGAATAGACAATCTTGTCCATGACCCGGTCGGCAAGATGCGCCAATGTGGAGTGCAACTGAAAACGGGTAGCCAGCCACCCGTCAATCAGATCAAAGCACATTGAAATAAAAAGCAGCATCACCCCCACAGTGTAGAGCATCGGGTTGCGGGTCCACATGACCGCAAAGGCGCAAAGCATTCCACCAAAAACAAGTGGCGGCCTGCCGTAAACCAGCAGTGCTGAAAACTTTCTCTGAAAATTGAGTTTTGCCGACATGTTTTCTCTTTTCTCTTGATATTTAAGGACATTCGAAGATTAATAAACACCTTTGCTACATCGTTATATTATTCTTCACCTCTCGTTCAGTCAACCCAATAAATGGAATGGGTGCTCCCTCATTAAAATTGACATTTAAAAATTTTGGGCTATACTTGTAAAAAACGACCAACATCGGTTGAAACCACTCACCCAAAAGCCGCTTTAATGTTGAACAACCTTAATTCCAAGTGGTGTAAAAATGTATTCTAAGTTGACGTCGCTTTTTAGAGCCTTGCTTTACTTCAGCGTTATTTTCTGGGTACTATTATCCGTTAATTCTTTCGCCAATCCCGTTACAAAGGGGGGAAGTCCTAAAGAATCTGTTCCACTCCAGACCGCCCAGCCAGACAAAAACAAGATCGATTCTCCTCCGGTTCATTCTGAAAACAACGGCACCCCCACAATTAAAGAAAAAGCCGTGGACAAAGCCGGTGAAAGAATTGGACAGCAAATCGATAAATTCAGCCGTTCGGCTTCTTTAAAAATCGGCAAGTGGATCGAAGTTGAAATTTTCGCCGGAATCACCTGGCTCAAACTGCTCTTTTGTCTATTGTTGACCTTTCTGGTGGTCATGGTGGATCGTCTGATTCGATGGCTGATCAATTCAACCATTCGAAAAATGCCGGCCGAAGAAAAGACTGTCTCATGGCGAAAGCATTTTCTTGAGGCGCTTACCCGGCCGCTTTCCCTTTTTATCTGGTCTTATGGTATCTATGGCGCCCTTTCACCCCTGTATATCCATTTTGTAGCATCTGACGGAAGCAATCTCGTTCACAGCGTGGCGCAAAAGGCGGCTGATATCGGCGGGATCATCGCCCTTTTCTGGTTCATTCTCCTTTTAATCGGGATTTTGGACGTGTACCTAAATAAATGGGCGGCCGCTACCGAAAGCACCATTGACGACATGCTGGTTCCCATTGTCGGCAAAACGCTTCGTCTGTTCATTATTGTTATCGCTGGCATTATTATTATTCAAAATCTCACCGGACTGAAAATCGGTCCCCTGCTTGCCTCTTTGGGCATCGGCGGTCTGGCCGTGGCGTTAGCTGCCAAGGATTCCATCGCCAACTTCTTCGGAACGCTCACCATCCTTTTCGACAAGCCGTTTCAGGTGGGCCAGAGGATCACCATTGACAAATATGACGGGACCGTTGAAAACGTCGGCTTCAGGAGTACCCAGATACGAACACTTACCGGTCATTTGGTGACTATTCCCAATGAAAAATTGGTGAACTCTTCTGTGGAAAACATCGGCGAACGGCCCCATATCCGGTGGTTAACCAATATCGGGATCACCTATGATACTCCCCCTGATAAGGTGGAAAAAGCCGTTCAAATCATCAGGGAAATTCTTGAAAACCATGAAGGAATGCAGGAAGATTTTCCGCCACGAGTGTTTTTTAACGGTTTCAACGACTGGAGTCTCAATATCATGGTGGTTGTCTGGTATCATCCGCCCAATTACTGGGATTATCAAGCATGGCAGCAAAATACCTGTCTCGAGATCATGCGCCGTTTTGAAACCGAAGATGTCGATTTCGCGTTTCCATCCCGAACCCTCTATATGGCCAACGACGACAAACGCCAGCTTAAACTGATGATGATAAAAGGTGAGGAATCCTGATCTTTTTATAACGGAAAAGGAATTAAGTAATGCCGAGATTTATTAAAAAACAACTTAGGAAGGCAGGGGCTTCTCCGGGAACGCTGATTCATATTGGCGAACAAAAGGTGGATGAAACCCGGATCACCCTTATTGACTATGATGAGGAACATCTCCAAGAAAAAGTGCTCGACGGCATTGAAGAGGCGTTTCCACTTAAAAATTTACCCACGGTGACCTGGATCAACATCGACGGCTTGCATCAATTAGACATCATCGAAAAAGTCGGCCAGCATTTTAATATCCATCCGCTGGTTTTAGAAGATATTGTAAATACCGGCCAGAGACCTAAAACCGAGGAATTTGAAGATCTTATTTTTGTCGTTTTAAAAATGCTGCATTACAAAGAAAACTTAGAAAAAATCACCTCTGAGCAGTTCAGCCTGGTTTTAGGACCCAATTTTCTGATTTCTTTCCAGGAAATCCAGGGCGATGTTTTCAAGATCGTCAGAGAAAGAATCCGCAAGCCCAAAACCCGAATTCGCAAAGCAGGATGCGATTATCTGGCCTATGCTCTGATCGATGCCATCGTGGATCACTACTTTTTAATCCTTGAAAAGTTGGGTGAAAACATTGAGGCTCTTGAAGAGGATTTGCTTGAAAATCCCAGCCCCGAGACTCTGCAAACCCTTCACGAGATGAAACGAGAGATGATATATCTGCGCAAGCAAATCTGGCCGATACGGGAATTGATCAACAGCCTGGTGAAAGGGGAATCTTCCCTGATCAATGAATCCACCAGTTTATTTTTCAGGGATATTTACGATCATACGATTCAGATCATCGACACCATTGAGTCGTATCGGGATATTCTATCCGGCATGTTGGATATTTATCTTTCCACTTTGAGCAATAAAATGAACGAAGTCATGAAGGTGTTGACGATTATTGCGACCATTTTCATTCCCATCACATTTGTCGCCGGGATTTACGGCATGAACTTTAAGTTTATGCCGGAACTCGAATGGCGCTGGGGGTATGCGATGGTTTGGGCCATCATTGTCGTCGCTGCAGGGATCATGATCGGATTCTTCAAAAAAAAGCAATGGCTGTGAGCCATTGCACGACCCTTCACATCAGTGGTCAATGAACGTTTTTTACAAAAGGAGGTAATCCATGTCCGGAATTAAATCGGAACAGACACCCAAAAGGCGCAAAGTAACCTTCTCCCTGACGTCTTCCGACGCCAAAGAGGTGATACTCATGGGAGATTTCAACCAGTGGAATCCAAAAGTCCATCCCATGAAAAAAAACAAAAACGGGGGGTGGGAAAAGATGACCTTCCTATTACCCGGAACATATGAATATCGCTTTATGGTGGATGGGCAATGGAAAAATGATCCCGATAACAATCAAACGCGCACCAACCAATTCGGCACGAAAAATAATTTTATTGTCGTTCCGTCGACATAAGCGTTCTGTCCTTGATGATTCAATGGTTAAAACGGCAATTTCGATGGCTCTCCGGGTAGATCTTCAATGACTCCTTTTAAGCCGAACAATCAAGAGCCACTTTTAAATTCAGGCCGTTCAAACACTTAACCCACGATCTATCACCCGAAAACAGCATGACTTCTTTCTGTTATTTAAAGGAATTCAACCAATGAATCCTGATACAGTTGAATTTCCAAATCTCCCTGAACGCTTGAGCGGACTTGGAGAACTGGCGGACAATCTCTGGTGGAGCTGGCATCCCGCGGCAAGAATGCTCTTTAAAATGCTTGACCGCCAGGCATGGAAAGAGAGCGGACACAACCCCGACAAGATGCTCAGAGAAATGCCGGCTGAAATTATTGGGGCAGCCGCTGCCAACGACGATTATTTGAGAAATTATGATGTGGTATTTTCCCGGTTTCACCAATATCTATCGGACAAATCGTGCCGGTTTTTGAACAACTTTCCTTGTGCGCCGAACACCTTTGCCGTCGCTTATTTTAGCGCCGAATACGGTCTTCATCGTTCTTTGCCGTTTTACGCCGGCGGTCTGGGATTTTTAGCCGGAGATCACATCAAGGAATGCAGCGACCTGGGTATCCCCCTGGTGGCCGTCGGTTTCATGTATCCCCAGGGGTATCTCCATCAACACATTCGCGAAGACGGCTGGCAGGAAAATATTCATGAGCCCATCAACAGAGACGCCGCACCGATTTCAAGGGTGCTTGATAATGAGGACCGGCAGCTTGTGGTTCGGGTTCCCTTTATCGATCCGCCAATCCATGTGGGCGTTTGGAAAGTAAACGTCGGACGAATATCCCTGTATCTGCTGGATACGGATATCGAGAACAACGATCCCTGGAACCGCGGCATTTCGGCCCGTCTTTACATCGGGGACATCGAGCAGCGACTGCGTCAGGAAATCGTTCTGGGTATCGGCGGCGCCGAAGTTTTGGAAATTCTGGGAATCAAACATCACTTGATGCATCTTAACGAAGGGCATGCCGCTTTTGCACTTTTGGAACGAATCCGAGACCGGATTCAGGAAGGGATGCCTTATCCCCAGGCCATAGAACAGGTGAGAAATACTACCGTTTTTACCACGCACACGCCGGTCCCGGCCGGTCATGATGTCATTCCGTTTCACCTGATGGAAAAATATTTTCATGCCTACTGGCCGGCCCTTGATTTAGATCGTGACTCCTTTCTTCAACTGGGGATCCACCCTGAACAACCCCAGGCAGGCTTTAACCTGACGGCCTTTGCCCTCAGGATGTCGGCCTATCGAAACGGTGTCAGCAAACGGCATGGAGAAGTGTCCAGGCAGATGTGGCAAAGTCTCTGGCCGGGCGCATCCGAGTCCGATGTTCCTGTGGACCATATCACCAACGGGGTCCATGTTCCCACCTGGATTGAGCCTCGGATGAAACGTCTTTTCGATGTCCATTTGGGCCCTGATTGGCTGGCGGATCATGACAATCCACTTGTCTGGGAACTGATCGACAACATCCCGGATGAAGCGCTGTGGAGAACACATTACTGGTTAAAAGTCAAACTCATCGATGCCGTCCGGGAGCGATCACGCCTTCGCTGGGCCGGAGATCGCGTCAGCCCGTCCATCGTGATTGCCGGTGGAACACTGCTCGATCCGTCGGTGTTAACCCTTGGTTTTGCGCGGCGTTTTGCCACCTACAAACGGGCTGACCTGCTTTTTTATGATATGGAGCGCCTGAAAAAACTTCTCAACGACCGCTGGCGGCCCATCCAGATTATCTTTGCCGGCAAAGCACATCCCGCCGACGATCCCGGCAAGCAGATTATTCAAAGGGTGTTTAATGCCGCGCGTGATCCGGAAACCGGAGGGCGCATCGCCTTTGTGGAAGACTACGGGGAACAATTGGCGCAATACATGGTTCACGGCGTAGATGTGTGGCTGAACAATCCGTTGCCTCCCAAGGAAGCCAGCGGAACCAGCGGCATGAAAGCAGCCTTGAACGGCGTGCCCCAGCTAAGCATCATGGACGGTTGGTGGATAGAAGGCTTTAGCGGAAAGAATGGCTGGGCCTTCAGTCACAAAGAAGTCGACGGCAACCGGGATTCTGCGGATGCCGCCGAACTCTACCGCATCATTGAAGAAGAAGTGATTCCAATATATTATAACGTATCGGATGACGGTGTTCCTTTGAACTGGGTTAACGTCATGAAAAATTCCATTAAGAGTAATGCAGCAAAATTTTCGGCTCGGCGAATGGTCAAAGAATATATCGAGAAATTTTATGCCAAAGGCCTTTAAAGCCTCCTATGACATCAGAATGAAGGCTAACCCGATAAGCAAGGAGAATCGAAAATGAGAAAAAATTTTATTTTGCTGGCGCATGTAATGATTATGAGTATAATTTTTGGGGTAACGGCTTCTGCCGGGGAACCGCCAAAACCTTTCGGTCTGACCATCGGAAATACAACTTACGCACAAACCCTTGAAACGCTTCAACAGCGGAAATGGAACTATCAGGAATACGAAAAAAAACAGCTAAAACTGATGGACAAAAAGGATCCTGCCTGCGGTAAAAACACCTTTTTGTTCGCAAACCCCAAAGATATCGAAGGTGTTAAAAACATAATGATATTTTTTGACGGCAACTCGGTATTGGATGCCTTGATTGTTGATTTGGAACCAAAATTTTTCTATATTATTTGGGAGGAGTTGGATAAAAAGTACGATTTTGTGAATAAACACCTCGAAGGTGATTATTTTACATCCGACTTTCCGCGGGTATTGTGGCAAAAGGAAAAAGTTTACATTGAGTTGCAAAAAGTTAGCTCCCATCATGTTCGGTTGGTCTATGTCGAAAAATTGCTTTATGAAAACTATAAAGACTTTCTCCAAAAAACTTACGAGCCGTACCGACGTAAAAAATCAAGAAAAAGCTGGATGGATGATCTATAGTCCGAAATTAGACGATGTTTTGAAATTTATGATGATGTTTTTATCCAATTTTAAAAGGAATTGGGAATGACACCTAAACGTATCGCTCTGATTATCATTGCTATTTTGTTTGCCGTTTTTATCCTGCAAAACGCCCAGGTGGTGGAAGTTCGATTTTTATTCTGGGGCACCGAGGCGTCCCGGGCCATTGTATTGATAGTCACCTTCTTCCTCGGTCTTGTTTCCGGATGGCTGTCCGGCTGGAAACAAAAAAAGCCTGCGGAGAAAGAAACGACACACAAAGCCTAGCCGGCCAGGCCAATTATCCGTTTTTCAGTTATCATCGAATGATCTGAAAAGCTATATATGAGACATACAACATCAGGGATACAACGCCTTCCCATCGGTCGATGGATCGCTTTTGGCCAGTGAACATGAATGTGAACAGTAACAGACTCGCCAGAATCACCACACCAATGTCGATGTTGCTTCTGCTGTGGAATGGAATCGGTTTTATGATCCCACTGACGCCCAAAACAAAAAAAATATTGAAAATATTTGAACCGACGACGTTGCCTACGGCAATATCCGGTTTTCCTTTATAAGCAGCGACCGCGGAAGTGGCCAGTTCCGGGAGGGAAGTGCCAACCGCTACAATGGTCAAACCCACCACGGACTGGCTGATCCCTAATTTAAAAGCCAGGTTCACCGCTCCTTCAACAATCCAGTCACCGCCGAAACACAGACCCGTCAGACCCGATACCACCAGTAAAACCGATTTCGCCAATCCATGTTCTTTCGACGGCACTTGGGTCTCGATTCCTTCAATCTCTTTTGCAATGGAAACTGAATAATAAAGAAATATGATAAAAAAGGAGAGAAGAACCAGTCCGTCGATTCGTGTTAAAACGGAAATGCCATTTTTATCAATAAGTTGATCGTTTGCCATCAGGCCCAATACGATGGCCGCCAAAAGACTGAAAGGAATTTCTTTCCACACCGTACCTTTTGTGACGGATAACGGACAAATGATGGAAGATACACCGAGTATCAGCAAAATGTTGGCGATATTGCTTCCCAAAATATTTCCGATGGCGATTTCGGAATTGCCCTTTAGGCTCGAAATGATATTTACAAACAGCTCAGGTGTAGAGGTTCCGAATGCAACGACAGTCAGTCCGATGACCAGTTCGGAAACCCTGAACCGTCGGGCGATGGACGATGAGCCGTCCACCAGGAAATCCGCGCCTTTAATAATGATGGCAAATCCAACAATAAATTTGAAATATGGCAGCATGTGAGTTGAAAGTTCCGATTGATGTTTACATTCGTTATATATCGAGGAGTCGGGGGAGTTTTTCTAAATAGTCGCTCCATGGATAATCTTTTTAAACCGCGTGAACGCGTGGTAAGGGCTTGTAAAGAAAGAACAGGAACCCATCTTAAAAAAATCAATAGGTTTGCCATACAATCTTCAATTTCTTTTAAAGATACGATTTTATCATTCAGGCGGACTTTCGTAATCGGAAATTACTCTTTTACGATTGCATCGGGGTCGCTTTGGTCTTTTACAAGACGAAACTCCAGGGGCTTTTGAGTGTCCAGGTGAACATCCCTCTGGGGAAATGCAATGACGATCCCCGCCTCACGAAACAGTTCGTCGATATGGAAACGGATATCACTTTCAATGATGCGCCGATCCATGATGCGGTTCATGCTGATCCAGAAATAAAGATCGAATATCAGGGAATTGTCCCCAAAATCGTTAAAAAGCACAAAAGGTTTAGGCGCCTTCTTTACCCTTGTATGTTCGTCGGCGACCTGAAGCATAAGGCGCTCTACTTCACGAACCGGAGACCCGTAAATAACCCCTACGGTCACCTGCGCCCTCACCTCTTTGTCTGAAAGGGTCCAGTTAATGATATTTTTCTCTAAGAAACTGCTGTTGGGCACTAAGATTTGGACATTGCCGCCGGTGCGAATTCGCGTACAGCGCGCGCCGATCTCCTCCACCATGGCGAACATCCCTTCGATTTCAACCAGGTCCCCGATTTTTATCGGTTGTTCCGCCATAACGATAAAACCGCTGATGAAATTATTGATCAGGTTCTGGGCCCCGAAACCAACGCCGATGGCAACGGCACCACCTAAGAATGTGAACAGCGTCAAAGGCATGTTGACCACGCGCAGGGCAAAGAGAATGATCAAGAATACGACAAAATAATTGATAATCTTCTCAACGGCCGCCGTCGTGGTTTCCTTCATGTGGACACGCGCTAAAAGACGTCGAACCCAAAAAAGAAAGATTCTTTTGACAAATATAAACCCGATAATCAGGATGATCAGGGCCATGACCAGTTTCTTAACCGTCACCCCGTGTTCATCAATAACCCACAATTCCAGATCCCAGATGTTTTTTACCTTGCCGGTCAACGTGCTTAGTTTTTTCCACAAATCAACGTGTTCGCGTTTATGGGTAATCTCATCCAAAAGCCGCTGGTTCAAACGTAAGGTGGCTTGCAGCATCGACAAATATTCGACACCGCCTCTTTCCAACGTCCTTAGGGCACCCAATCTATTTTCCAGCTCGCGTTGTAAATCTTTCGAAGACCCTTGATCGGACAGTTGTTTTTCCAGGGATGTAATTTGGGGCTGAAGACTGTTTTGATAGCTTTCCTGAAGTCGCACGGCGCGTTCAATTTTTACTTTGCCGGCTTCAAGTTCTTGTTTCCAGGCGTCTATTTTTTCTTGATCCACCCCGCCTTTGACAAGCGCGTAACGATTTCTCCACACCTGTTCCTGTTGATTGAGCAGGTTCAACATGTCCTCTGTCTGTTCCAGGAGCTGCTGGGAGGCTTCCCGCTCGGCGTCAGCAGCCTCTAATCTGGCCTTGGCCACAGCAATATCGGTCTTTTTTCTGGCATTCGCGAGTCTTTCCTGGGCCTGAAGCCAGGCGGTCTCCACCTTCATCTGTCCACGGAGCTGATCCTTCTGTCGCTTTTGAAGGTCATCCCTGTTGCGATTGATGGCTTCGATCTGTTTTTCCAGGTCGGTGCTGTCAAAATGCAAGTTTTTGCGGACCCAAACGAGGTTCTGCTGTGTAACATCCGCATTTTGTTCGGCAAGTCGAACTTCGATGGAAAGATTTTGCCTGGTTGTCCGTTGCAAATCGAAAATCGTCTGAGCAGTCTCCAGTTTCAATCGGGCCTGTTCTAGTTCCCACTTCAGTTTTCCAGTCACCTCCCCGGGTTCCATTGCTCCCAGCTTTTCTTTGGATTTTCGCAGATCCTGCCCGCTGTCATCCAGCTTGGCTCTGGCGTCCTCCAAAGCCTTCTCGGCCAGGCGGATCCCCAAAATGGCGGTTTCCTTCTTATGGTCGTCGGTAATCAACTTATCGAGAATGGTGTCATAAAAACTCAAGGAATACGGTGGATTTTTAGAAAGGGTTACCGGTGACTGAGTCTGCTCTTTTTCTTTTAAAAGGGCTTCTTCTTTTTCCAGGATCTTCTTTTTTTTCAAGGCTGTTAAGAGTCGCTGATAGACGCTGTTTAATTCCCGGAGCTGTACTGTTCGTTCCTGTAACTGGGGCAGGGTTATTCCCAATTGCTGTGCTGTTTGTTGATTTTCCGATGCTTCAGCGGTAACCACACTCTTTTTGACACCGTTGAGTTTAAGCTCGATGTCGGCGATATCGATCTCAGGAGATGGCTTCTGATGGTTCACCGCCGAAGTGCTTTGCTTGTTTTCCAGCAGTTTGGGGGCCGCGGCCCAGGACATTGAAATCAGACCGAACCAAACAATTATGGAATATAAACATAAACGTTTTTTTAGATTAAAATGTATTATCATTTTTTCCACTCAGCCTTTTAACATTCAAAAATGTATTGACATAGATTCAACATGATTTCTTCTATTCAACATATTCGCCTAAAAAATAGTAATTATGACACCTTTAAATTATCCGTCAAGCATCCTTTGTACAAAAACGCTGAATTTTACCTCAACATTCGTTAATTAAACATTTTCCTCAATTTACCTAAAAAAAAAGAATGTTTCTCAAAAATAGCTCTCCCTTATA
>Ga0210064_1000689_pt1 | contig 15713 bp, 10 predicted proteins | sample Muzzi_CordC_D2_FD_185531 | JGI IMG/M metagenome (GOLD analysis project Ga0210064, IMG submission 185531) | Wetland microbial communities from San Francisco Bay, California, USA, that impact long-term carbon sequestration - Muzzi_CordC_D2 (SPAdes) | ecosystem: Environmental > Aquatic > Marine >...
CCTGATTATCTCTGAAACTCAGCTGTCAGGCGAAGGCCGATGGAATGGCGGCTGCGGGGCCTGCCAAACCGGGACACGCTGTGAATACGTCCCTGTAAGCTCGCCGCCAGCATCCCTGCTGTCGACGGTCCCGGTTTGGCAGGCCCCACACCGTCCAGCAATGCTTCCGGGTGGGTTGGTGGGGCCAGGGCGGCAAGACCGTCTGTCGCAGGGATGCGGCAGTCGAGCTACAGGGAGGTATTTATGACGTGTCTTGACGTCCTGGCTTCCAGCACGCCCTTCTCCACCATGGCTGAGTTTCAGAGATAATCAGGAAAAATCATGTGCCATCGACAAGCAGGCACATGCCTGACTTCGCATGCTATTGTACGTAGATATACTTATAGTATTGCCATTAAATAGTATTGTAGAGTAAATTCAATGCTGTAATCAGAAGATAGTGGCAGCGAAGCTCTATCTGATAATTTCCTGGGCAGCGTCGGATGTCCCGGTCGTACGAAACCATGGGTGACTGGTGAAAATGCCGGTTTTTTTGGAGGAGAAAATATACCAGTCTTGTAGGGGAGAAAATAAGAATACATCATGACGGTATGGTGCTGCGTGCCCGAGTGACTATCCCTCTGCTTGTCAACGGGCCCAGTCGTGAATATGGCTGGTTTTCCGGATGCTGGCCTTGATGCATTTTCTGTGTTCGTAGACAACATCCTTCCGGATTAGTCTCGATAATTTCCCCTTCACTTCAGGCTGGAATGCCATGGCAGGCGTACCAATGCCGGAAGTTAGCCTGAATTTGTTCCGGATTACCGGGCCTCGTAGCGCATAATGATTGGACCGGAATGAATAACAATTATATCTAATTTCAATGTGGTAATTTTTTTACAGAACAAAACCAGGTACAGGCGGGAGATTGCAGAATGAGCATACGTCGGGTAAATATTGCTGTTGCACTCGTGTTGTTTGTTATTTTCGGATTCACCGGATGTGGCGGCGGAGGTGGTGGCGGGGGCAACGGTGGTGGTGCAGGCGGTGCAGGAGGAATCGCGCCCAGCGCAACCTTCAGGGGGGCAGTCGGCGGCACCACGATTCTGGCCCTGGATGATAATGACAATATTATATCAATTGACGATACCGCTGGTCGTCAGGCGGATATCGACACCGATAACGACGGCATCCCGGATGCCTTTTCATTCCAGCTTGCAGACCTGCCTCTCGGTCAGGACATTCGCCTCTACCTGATAACCGGCGGTGTGATCTACCCGGTGTTTTTTGATACCGACGGGGACGGGCTATCCGATACGAACGTACTTTCATTCACATTGATAGCCACGATAGACCTGGGATTCCTTGATACAGATATTCCGGGAGAAGAAGGCAAAGCCGTGCCGCGGGAAAATCTCCTGGGGAATAACAGTGTGGCATCGGGAGGGCCGGACACCATAATACCGGCGGGGATCAATACACCGCCAATCACCGGCCTTGCACTCGCCGGGTTGATAGACAAGGGTCTCAATGCCTTGCTGGACGGGTGGTTCCTTGGCGCCAGGGCCTATTTCGAGGAGGCCGTCAATCAGGCAGGCAGCGGGATTTCCAATGATGCGGATACTGCTCGTTTTCTGTATGCCGTGACCCGGGTTATTGCCAAGGGCTTCGAAACCCTCTCGGATGGTGATTCCAGCGACATGAACCGGGTGGGTGATATCCTGGACAAACTTGGAATAAGGAACGATATCAAGCGCGCGAACTGGCATTTCATTGGCAAGCCGGATTCCCTGCCGTCCGATTCCCCGGATGGCAACGAATACCAGGACTTTCTGTACGCTGTCGTTCGACCGGAGATAATCGCTGCGATCGGGAACCTGGACGACATATCACAACAGTTCAATCTGGTCTGGCCTGAGTCTCCGGTCGGGGGTGGCCCGGTTGAAAGTGACTTTGGGGATGTGCTAATCCTGCGCGGTGTTTTCAAGTCCCTGCTGGCCGCTATTGCCACCCAGAGGGCCTATGATCTGGATGCCGATATTGACGAGATCAGCAACAGCAACCATGACCTGGTCGTTACAAATGATATAACGATCGAGGACTTTCTCTTGAACAACAGCAACTTTATGAGCCTTGCCGATACCGCCAAGCTCACGGAGGCCAGGAATTACCTGACAGCCAGCGCCCTGGATGACTTTGATCTGGCAATTGATACAATCCTTGCCGAAACAGATCCACAGGACGATGACCTGATCACGCTCGAATCCCAGCTCAAGCGGAATCTGCTTTCTGATCCTGCGGGGGCAGAGGCAAAGGTGAAGATCGCCCAGGCCAGGGATTCGATTCTTAACGGCGCAACTACCGTAGGTAAAACCATGCTTGACCTGCAGCACTTCTTCGATGTCGGTGTGGATTTCAGGAATCCAGCGCCCGGCGGGCTACTGCCTCCATTCAGTGGTAATAGAGCCGCAGGCCCGTTTCCAGACCCGACGTTTGACGGGGTGGTACTGTTACCGGACCTTAATGAGGATCTTTGTCCAGCGGATGGTGTTCCCGATATCCTCCAGCCAGACAAATACATTCTTTGCCAATGACGATGCCCCGGCCTTCACTAATCAAGGCCAGACGGTGACCATTGACCTTGCCTGCAATAACACCGGTGCCGGCCTCGATGCCGGCTTCACAGTCATCCCTCCGGGCCTGGCCTGGCACAGGCACGATTGTGGTCGATAAAGCTGGCAGCCATGACCATGCCCGCGAAGGCTCCCGGCACCTGGCCGACGGCTTTACCCGAACCATCGGAATACCGGCAGCGAGGTTTCCAGCATCATTTTCGTGACGGCCCTCATTAACCGGGACTTTCCATATCCGCGGGCAAGACACCATCATCGGGGCATCGGCTTTTTCAATGACTGTCTCTTTTTCAAGTGAAGCACGTGTGTCACTGGGTTTGATCGCAGCCTGGATTGCTGTCTTCGGATGTGGTTATCTGGCGGTTACCAACAAATATAATCTGGCCAATACTCAACCGGCACATACGGCAAGGCAGCTTCATCAGGAGATTACCGAATTCAGCTACCGGGAATACGGTGCGCACGGCCTGATTACCCGGCTGGAGGCCGATACTCTCTCCGTTATTCCACGGCGGTTTCTGTTTTTCAACATCAAATCGTTAAACGAGGTTCATTTAACGAATGCGCGAATAGAAACCCACCTGTATGAGAATGTTTCCTCAGATCATGAATTGGTTCCATTGGCCACCGACCTGTTCATACCCGGTGAAACTGGTAAAAAAGAAAGCCATCCGCGAAGGGAGTTTGGTCTGATCACAAGAAGTGTCGCAAAAGGGATTGTTGTGAAAATCTTCCGGGCGGACTCCCTTGCGCTTGTGCTCAGGGCAGCAAGCGCCTATATCGAAAGGGAAAAGAGAAAACCGGGATTTCTGAATGCAACCCTGGAAGATGAGAGTTCTACCCGGCGGATTATAGCTGATAAAATTATCTGGAACGCAAAAGACAAGGTATTCCTGGTGCCTGGACACTATGTTGCGCAAACTGCCAGCGGGCGAGCCAGCGGAAAGGGGATAAGGATTGACCTCGATTTTGGCGTGACAAAATTGTGATATTGGTCTGATTGCTGGCCTCCCCTGGCCGTATCTGTTCACAATTGATCCGGATTGACATACCTTGGCACAGGCAGGTTTTTGCGCATGCCCCGGGTGATGCCGAATCTATAGTATAGCTGTAGCCAGCTTGCCGGCTGGACCGAATGAATCGACAGGCGTGAGCAAGCCATTGAGCATGATCATCACACGCTACATTATCCGCGAAATTACTACACCTTTTCTGATTGGTTCTACACTGCTGCTGGTGATCTATGCGGGATACACAACTTCTGCATTTCTCGCTGATGCAGCGAGCAATGTGCTGCAACCCGGAATCATTGCGTACCTCATCTTCCTGAATACGATTCCGGGGCTCGGTGTGATATTGCCGACCGCGCTTTACTTTTCTGTGGTTTTTGGTCTTGGGCGTCTCTACCGGGACTCTGAGATGGTTTCCATGATGGCGGCCGGAATCAGTGAATTGCGGGTGCTGGTGACCGTGTTCTATCTTGCGCTGGTTGTTGCGCTGATCGCCGGGTTTGTATCCACTGTCGCGCGCCCGTGGGCCTTTCATATGAGTTATTTGCTCGAGGCAAGGGCAATGGCCGAGCTGGATATCGAAAAATTGCAGGCCGGCCGCTTTATCGATCTGAAGCACAGCAATTATATTTTATATGCCGGGGAGATTGACCGCGTTAACAAGCGCCTGCGGGATGTTTACTTGCGGACTGACCATGACGAGGGTGTAACCCGCGTTATTCTTGCAGAGACACTTTACCTCCCCGTGACCGAAAAAAGTGTGGCCCGTCCTGTAGAATTCGAGAACGGTTACGCCTACTTGCTGGATCGCCGCGGCCATAAAGACAGCATACTTCACTTCGGAATGCTCAGGCTCCACCTTGAGGGGGGGGTGCTTCCGGTAGGCCATAAGCGCAAGGCGGAAAAAACATTTGACCTTGCCGAGTCCGGCAAACCCGCGGAGATCGCCGAGTTCCAGTGGCGTCTTGCGATTCCACTCACCACGATTATACTGGCCCTGCTGGGGGTTCCCCTGAGCCGTATGCTGCCGCAACAGGGTCGGTATTCCAGGATCATTCTCGCCATCGTTGTCTATGCATTGCTTTTCAACCTTTCCGGTGTTGCCCGGACCTGGGTCGAACAGGACCGGGTGGCCGCGATTCCAGGCATCTGGTGGGTCCATGTACTGTCTGTGATCCTGCTGATTATTCTTATCGTCCGACCTCTCTGGACCATTCGTTCACCGGGTCGGTAGGCGGAAGTGCAGTGATGCGGATTCTGGATCGCTATATTGCTGTCACCCTGTTGAAGGGATACGGGGTTGTCCTGCTTGTCCTGATAACAATATTCAGTTTCCTTGCCCTGGTTATGGAGCTGGAAGATGTCGGGGATGGTAACTATCAGGTAATTGACGCATTATTCTATAGCGTACTGACGCTACCCCAGCGCATCCTTGACCTGGCACCGGTCACTGTACTGCTGGGTGGTCTGCTGGGACTTGGGGGCCTTGCCAGAGGTGGCGAACTGGTAGCAATACGGGCGTCAGGTGTTTCATTCAGCGGGTTTATCTGGTCTGTTCTCAGACTTGTGCTCATCCTTGTTATTGGTCTGGCATTATTCACCCAGTTTATCGTGCCCCCACTGACACAACTGGCAGAGGTGCAACGCAACAATGCCACCAGGGCGCACCCGGACCTGGTGAGAGGTAATAGTTTCTGGGCACCTGACAAGCAACAATTATTACATGTACACAGAATGTGGAAAGGCCGGGTTCCGGCCCGGATTGAGTTGTATGAATTTGACCTGCAGGGAAAACTAAACACCTTTGTTTATGCCGAGCGGGCAGATGTGCAGGATTCAGGCGAATGGCAGTTGATAAATGTGCACCGGAAAATCATCACGGACAACGCGGTGGTAAGACAGAACCGCGCAAGCATGAGGTGGAAATCATTTCTCAAGAATGGCCAGCTTGAGATGTTGCAACTGCCGGTAAGAAGTCTCTCACCCGGCAGCCTCTACCAGTACCTTCTGTATTTGAAGGATACCAGGCAGGCATCCAATCATATCGAACTCATTTTCTGGCAGAAAGTGTTCCTGCCACTCAGCGTTGGCGCCATGGCGCTTCTCGCCGTGTCCTTCGGGTTTGGATCTCCACGAAGCCCAGAACTTGGCAAGCGGCTCTTTCTGGGTGCCGGTGTCGGGATACTTTTTTATTTACTGAGCCAGATCGCTGCCAACCTGGGTTTGCTTTTCGGGCTCAGTCCGCTACTCATTGCAGCAGTACCGCCACTGGCGGTGACGGGTATTAGCTGCTATTTGCTACGGCGCGTAATGTTTTAGATGAAAAAAACAATACAACTTATTGTATTTATAATATAAAAACACAGTATGATCGCCCGGATCTTTGGTCGTCGTTACTGAATATGCTTGCAGGGTTTTTGCCGTCTGACGGATTATTCAATCACCGCCGGGGATGCGATATGGACGCTGCAACGAGCATGGCCCCTTGATCAATGGCCGGATCAGAAGCCGGATTCACGAATTAACACAGCCAGAAGTGACTGGACAGCCCGGGAAAGAAGTGATCGATTATGACCCTGTATGCGAAGTGTGCCGTACTGGATGGTGTCGGGCGTGGAGATTGGCGTTACCGGCATGAAACGCACCTTGTAGACAGCGTTTCGAAAAATGAAAGATGCGTCGCCATCGTTGCCGCCACCTAACTGGCCATCGTAGTTTGATGCCATTCCAGGATCGTTCAGGACTTTTGTGCGTGAAGTCTCGATCTCCGTGATTGTTACCTCGATCGGTTCCAGGCTTGTATTGTTGAAATAAAAACGGGCTCTTTGCCCGTTGGACATTTGCTGTACGTCAGTTTCAGCGAGATAGGCAACCCCGCGTGCCGGGCTGTCAACCAGGATACTGAGAAGTTTCGTGGACTCATTAATCCAGAGACCTGGGACAACATCATCCGCCAGAAAACGGATCACACCGGTTTCAGGAGACTTGACGGTAAGCAGGTCTATTTCCTCATTTATACCGCTGACCCTGGTTATCAGCTCCGAGATTTTCTCCTCCAGCACGAGTGCCTCATCCAGTCCTTGTTCGTCGATGGTTAGTTGTTCTCGTTTTGCATTCGCTATATCAAGTTCATAAGTTGTTTTTTTCAGATCATTTTCAAGGTGCGGGGATTTCAAGCTGAAGAGCCTGTCATGCTGATGGACCCGACTGCCTTTTGACGCATGGATTGTCTCCAGTATGCCGGGCCGAGTCGGGTAAATATCGATAATCTCCTCGGCGCCGATATATGCCGGAGCCATGACGGGGCTGGCAACCGGGAATATCAGGAGCGCGATACCCAGTACCACGATGGTGAGACTGGCAATGAGTCGCGCATTTATCCTGATTTGTTCCCGCACTGTAAACCAGGTATGAAGTTCCCGGTAAACGGGACGTACGATGAACCAGTACATTTCTCCCACCATGAGTACAATACCGGCTACCTTGAAAACCAGTACATAAACAATCAGTGCAATCGCCAGAAAAACAAAAAAACGGTATGTCCAGGCCAGATAGGCATAAATGACCAGTGTGGTACGGAGCCCGGACCCCAGAATCTCGGGGGGTGGTGCATTCAAACCCAGCAGGAGATTTCGCAGATGCCAGCGTGCGAGTGAGAATGCACGATCCTGCAGGTTCGGGATGTTCAGTATATCTACAAGTACGTGGTAGCCATCGAACTTGAGAAGGGGGTTTGCATTGATCGCGAGTGTTGATATCCATGAGGTGGTAGCAACAACAAACAGGGCGCCACGCATAACGCCTTCAGGACAGAAGCTCCATGCCAATGTAGCCAGCGCGGAAAAACAGGTTTCTGCAATTATACCGCTGGCACTTATGGCTATCCGTTGCCGGTGGCTGCGAAGTTTCCAGGCTTCGGTAGCATCGGTATACAAGACCGGCCATAACACCAGGAAGGCAACACCCATGGTTGAAACAGAAAGGCCATGGCGCCTGGCGGTGAGCGCGTGAGCGAGTTCGTGGAATATCTTGGATACAAGTAGGGTGGCGAAAATCACCGTGACAGCAGTCTTTGCAGTCAGGTACTGGTAGGAAGTAATAAAAACGTCCCATTGCCGGGTTACCAGATAGAGACCCAGAAGACCGGTAGCGACGACCACTGAAAGAAAAGTACGGGTAAACAGGAAACCTGTGCGCTTCGAAAGGACATCAAGCAGTCGGTCCGGATGCAGCAGAGGTATGCGGAAAAAGAGGTAACGGCGAAGAAAAAGATTAAAGAGTGCAAGGAGTGAAACGGCTCGCTCACCGGTTTCTTTCGGGATATTCGCTCTGTATTCTATTACCAGCTCGTGTTTCCTGAGAAACTGTGCGACCCGTGTAATGTCATCGTGATTGATGGTAAGTGGGGTTTCCGAATTTACGGCGCTAATGATCCGGTCAGCGCGGCCAGCCTCCCAGCGCATGAGGATTTCCATCTCCAGCCACCCCAGCTGGTAATACCGGTTCTTGAGCGGATCGTAGAGATTCCATGTTGGTGCACCGGAGCCGGAATCCGAATAACGGTAGAGCGAGAGGTCCTCGCGAATCCGGGGCAGTGTATCATTGAGCGGCGAGTCACCCGGGAATGGACCGTCCAGCACTTGTGATGATATCTCTGGCAAGGTACTACCCCTGTTACATCCCAATCACTCTGCGAACGGCGGAGATGGGGCGGCGAAACAGGTAATAGCCCATACTGACAGTCTCCCCATGGATTTTCGCCGTACCACGCAGGCCAAGCCTGGGCAGGGTATCAGGGTCCTCGAATTCCGCCTTGATGGGAAAGCCCAGGATTCCGTCCACATTCACTGCCGGCGTATAGCTGGTCTCGGTAAGTTTGGCGGATAGCGCGGCCAGGGGATCAATATTCAGAAACAGTTTTACGGCTGCACCTGTCTGCAGGTTGATTGCATCATCCGTGGGGACCCATGCCTGCAACTGGACTTTGCCGGGATCCGCCAACTCCAGGATTTTCTGCCCGGTAGCGACCTGTTGCCCGATCCAGTCATTGGGGTCATTAAAGATTGCAACACCTGATTGTCTGGCATGAACCACAGATCGTTGCAAAAGCTCCTCCGTGAAATTCAGCTCGGTCCTCCGCAATTCGATCCTGGTTCGCAGTAAATCAATCTCGGCTTTCTGCTTGCTGTCATTGAACGCCAGTTGTCTGGTCCGGTTATATTCGGCTTCAGATACTTTAAGGGAACGTTGCGCTATATCACGCTGGTTGCGCAGTGACGTATCGTCAAACGTGAACAAAACCTGTCCCCTGGTAACTGTTTCATTGGGGCTGACAAGGAATGCCTTAATGACGCCATCCAGCGGGGCGGAAACGGCAACGGGTGAGATCGGGATGACCTCGGCAGGCGCCAGTACGCTTTGTCTTACGGGTACAAAGAGCAAAACGGCCGCCACACACAGCATGGTCAGGGTTGCCGCGTTGCGTTTAAGATGCCGGTTTAACCAGAAGGGCCGTTTGACGGGGACTCGATGGGAGCATGACCAGGCATGGCGACAAGTTTCCAGTAATGGTGCAAGTATAAACAGTTCGCCCGGTGACCATGGGGTATCGCGCATGAACAGCAGTCCACCATGCAACAGATTCTTCGGGTCATCGAGTGAATACCATACACCGAATTCATGGTGTTTATGGGTTGTTGTTGCGTGATGGTCTGTGGGTGGCCGGGTGAGTCTGACCGGTACAGGCTTATCAGTGCCAGTTGCTACCGTTTTCCCGAGTTCGGTTATTTGATCGACAAGCCAGCGGATATAAGGCGAGTGCTTGTCGAAACTGGATACCCCGGAGATAGATTGAATCCTGGCCCGCTCACCCGGCCTGCCTGTCCAGAATACGGCCTGGTGATAAGGCACCAGCCGGTGAGGTGTATTGACCATCTGGAAATTGAGGGAGGTAGGGTCATGGACATTACGGATATCACGCTCCAGTTGTATCAGGGTAGCCAGGATCGTCATCGGCTCTCCGTTCGTCGTGTGAGCGGATTTCTCTTCACCTGCCAGGGAACGATTTTGATTCACTGTTCCGCGCCATCCTGCATGCCGGGAAATGTAATCAGCCCGCTCATCCCGGACAGAAGATCCGGGTTATCCTGTATGAATTCCCCAATAATCTCGATGGAGTGGCTGGCGGGGTCGATTTGCGGCGCGAGTGCCCTTACGGTTGCCTCATATGTTCTCTGTGTTTCTTCTATATAGATAGTGAAGCGGGTATTCCGCTTCAGCCATGTCAGCCACATGGAGGGTACATAGGTGTGTATCTCCAGTTCGGATGTATCCAATATGGTCATGAGTGGCTGGTTCTGGGCCACTGTCTCGAACGGGCTTACCTCAAGTGCGGCAACGTGACCGGAAAAAGGGGCCCGCAGTGTGCAGTGACTGAATTGTGTACGGGCTATGGCAAGGTCCGCTTCAGCGATTTTCAATTCGGCTTCTGCTTCAGCCAGATCCACATCGCTTATGGAACCAAGTTGCTGGAGTTCAAGACCCGAGCCGTGCATCTGGCGCACAGCAATAAGTTTTGCGTTTGCCTTCTTCTTCTGGGCAGTTTGAATCTCGCAATCAAATCTGACCAGCACCTGATTCTGCTCGAAGTGGTCACCCTGGTGTACCGAAATTGTGTTAATACGGCCTGCCATCGGGCTGGACAGGGTAGTTTCTGATTTTGGTGCAATGAGTGCCCTGAGTCCGTCCAGCAGCACATCATCGTGCTGGCCAGGCGTGTCCGGGGAACCGGCATCTGCAGCCGCTGAGGGCTGTGGTTGAGACAAGCCCAGGCAACAGCATATCAACAGGAAGCTGAAGCGATACACGATGGACGGAAGATTGTAGGGCAATCAGTTAATTAACCAGGGTTTGTTAAAAAATATTGCCAGCTTGTGACGCTGGATTCAACAGCCTTCGAGAGTGCCTTCAAGTCGGCATCTGGCAGGTTTCCCGGGAGCAGATCCATACCGATACTTGTAATCAATCTTGTCTCGGCGTTTTTGAGCTCGGCATGGCTTATATCGCGGCGGAGTCGTGCTGCAAGTTCAGCCGCCCGGATACGTATGACCTCGAGTTCATATTGTCTTGCCGCACGCTGCTGGGCCAGTGTATTTTTTAGCAACAGCGATTCAACCTCGGTCTGGTCCTGATCCAGGCGGAAGCTTTTTAGTGCCAGGTGATAACGTTGATAGGATAGATGAACCTGCGTCAGGACAGCCAGGTAGGTGGCGAGGCGTTTTGCCTCGTGCAGATTATATCCTGCTTCCGCATATTTTATCTGGGTCGGTCCGCTGAGAATGTTGAACATGTTCCAGGAGAGCCGCAGGGCGAGTTCTGTCCAGTTGTTGTTATATAAAAAATCGTTCGTGTCGTGAAACCGGCCCAGATCGACCTCAATGCCCGGCAGCATGCGGGTGTAAGCTTTCTTGATTTCCAGGGAGGCAATCTCGGTCTGATAATGCTCTTCCCTGACTTCAGGCCGTTTTACCAGGGCAAGATTTTCCAGCTCTGTGATTGACTTGGTGATGCGTTTATCCTGGGCAACTCCGTCCTGCTGCAGGGGGATCTTCAACTCATAGTCTGTTCCGGGAGCTATATTCATCAGCCCGGATAGCTCGGTACGGGCAGTTGACAGTTCTTCGCGCATGCTCCACAAGCGGCGGATAAGGGTCAGGAGCGACTTCTGGTATTCCAGTGTTTTTTCGGGGGCATCCAGTCGTCGTTCGAGTATCTCCCTGGATTGACTCAGCGTTGTTTCAGCCTGTTTTATAAGATCGTCCATTTCCGGTAGCAGTTGCTGCGCGATGGCGGCACGCCTGAAGGCAGACTGAACGTCCTGGATGATATTCTGCAATGCCTTGCGTCTTTGCTCCTCGAGTATCAGCAGCCGGTCTGCCTGTTGCTTGCTGTTCAAATAAGTGATGCCGAAGTCAATCAGGTTCCATGCCATACTCAAATCAGCGGTATAAAACTGCTTTTCCTGTGATGTCGACGGTTCGAGAGACTCGGTTCCTGTCAATAGTGACTGGCTGCTGGCCCCGGAGTAATTGTTGCGCCAATGGTAGCCTGCGGCCACAGTAAGATCAGGCAGTTGCTCATAGCGGAGCAGGTCGAGTTCTCCCTGGGCAAGCGCGTGCTCCAGAAGTTTGATGCGGTGGTCCAGGTTGTAACGGATAGCTCTTGCAATCGCGTCGTACAGGCTGACAGGATCTGATATCGGTTCCTGATTCTGGAAGAGCAGTGCTGTATCGGCTGTTGCACGCTCGGACAGCGTCTGATCATCAAGCGGTGTTGGTGTTACAGAACAGCCGGCGACTACCACGGCTATGGCAGTGGCCAGTGCCCTCTTGAAAAAGCGTGTGGTCATGACAACTCCAGGATTTGTTGTTAATTCCTATTGGCAAACGCCTTCATTACGCAGGTTCTCCAGGATGCGTGTTGCTGCATCCTGACTGATACCAAGTGTAATGGCGGTGGTCAGGGTTTGATCGATCGCGGACTGAGGGGCGTGCTCCAGTCCCCGTAGTGCAGCTTCCAGGGCAATGGCGATATTCAGCCCGGCCTCAACTGCTGACTGCACGAGTTGCGGTGCACTCTCCGGGTACAGGTAGCAGCTGAGCGTGAGGAGCTGGGCAGTTTGATCAACCGGCATGCATTCTGTAAAACCGTATACTGTGTCGGAAAGGTCGTCGGGTTGGTACTCCGGGACATGGCCTTCGATCGCGGCGGTCAGCAGCAAATTGCCTGCAGGCACCTGGCTGCAGAGTGAGGCGGCCAGTTGTTTGGTATCCTGTTGCCCGGACACGAGTCGTTGTGCCAGATGGGCAGGGTCCAGTGGTGGTCTCTGGATTGTGTCTTTCCTGGGTTGTGGCATGGCAGGGGATAATTGGCCGCGTTCCCCGGCCTCGAGTAACAGGCGTGTGGCTTTATCAGTTGTCTCGATAAAGCCGGCACCGAAATCAATAATGGCCTGGATTTTCCCTGTGTCGTCGATGATGATCTGTAATACGGTTCCCCTGATACCAAAATTCGCAAGCGAGCTTTTGTACTGGACATTTGCAGGTTGCTGTTTCCCGATTGCTCCGGTGATTGCACGCAAACTGCCCTTGATCACCTCGGTAACGGCGCGATTATTAGCCGGCGTTTCAGGCAGAAAGCGATACGCCTCCAGTTTAACCTCGGTGTTCGCTGCTACCTGCAGCATGGATCGGTCAGGGAACACGATCTGGGCTATTCCATTGTCGCCGGTCTGCACGGTTTCACCTGGCTGGACGCGGCTATTGCGCCGCAGCAGGCGCGGTACGCCGGTATCATCGGTTGCGGTGACGGTTCCCTGCAGGAACAGAACACGGCCACGGTCATCGGCAAGTGCTCCGGGTGACTGGGACAGACAGAACACGAGCAGGGCAAGGGCAGTGACCCAGCGACTCGGGAACATTGCAGTCCATATGCGATACTCCATGTATTCCATATGGTTAGCGACCACAGCTGAGAAACTGGGTGGCCTCCCTGAGGGTCTGGAGAATGACCTGTTGCTCGGCATTGTAGGTTTCCCGCATCTGGCTCAGCTCTGCTGACAATCCGCCCGGTTCGGGCAAACCAGGGGCGTCAGTTGCCTGCGGTGGGCCGGCGGCGGGCGGCGGCATCAGGTCACCGGGATCGGCCCCTGAAAGAATGGCCAGTTGCATGGCGGCCACGTCAATGGAGGATGTGTTCTGCGATACGGAGAGGTCCTCGGTTGCCACATCGAACGCTGTTGCTGAATCACTGTCCTGGAAATCCTGTATCACTTCGCTGACCGACAGAGCATCGTCTTGTATATAAGTTTCGAAGGCGGAAGTGGTGGATGATTCTGTGCTGCCGGCAATGGTCCCGAATCCCTGGGTGTCAATCTGGGTCGTGTCGTTAACTCTGAATGTTGTCTGGAGTGAGGTTACCAGGTGTTCCAGGTCGATGTTGAAAGTCTTTTCAAGCTGGAGGCCGGTGGAATCCGTGACACTGACCACGATGTTGTAGCTGTCTATCCCGTCTGTCAGGATGCGTTCTGCATCGGCGACAACGAGACTACCCAATGCAAACCGGCCATCGGCATCCTCGCTGAGCGTATAGTTATGACTGTCGTTTTCATCCGGGTCGATAACGGTAAATTCACCCAGCGAAACGCCATTGCTGATGCCGCCGGTTACTTCAATGATAGTGACATCGCCGTTGGTACGTGTTTCCACAGCAGGATCTGATGGGGAAAATACGATATCTCTGGGTGCATCAGCGACGGGACTGACATCGAAGGCGATGGCTACCGGTGCCAGCCGGTTCTGACTGTTATCCACCAGGGTATAGGTAAACTCGTCGCTACCGGCATAGTCCGGATCGGGGGTATATTCGAATGAACCATCCGGATTGTAGACGAGATTGCCATGGTCAGGATTGTCCAGCATTTCAACCTGCCATTCCCCGAGCAGGGGCTGACTGAGCAGTCCCACAGTGCTGTTAATTGCCAGCGTATCGTCTTCGGCCAGTTGAAATCCCTTGTCTACCGCTACACTGGTTGTGTCCGATGAAACAGGACCAGCGTCCGTATAGGCGGTTGCTGTAACCTGGTAGGTTCCGTAGTGTGAATAGCTATGCGCGGCCTCATCAGGCGTCCCTGTAATGGTTTCCGGCACGCTTCCATCGCCCCAGTCTACGACCCATTCCGTAATTGAGTCAGCTGTATTCCCCGTTGCCGACAGGGTTACAGTAGATGTATCCCCTTCATTAGCACTGGGGCCCGGGTTCACCTCGACGGTGACCGGGGTAATGGTGATATTGACCGTGACCACCGGTGTTGTGCCACCATTGCCATCGTCAGCCGTGATCTGGAAGCTGTCCTGTAAGCCAGCACTCCCGTCGTGGAAGTAGGCAATAACGCCATCAGTGCCATCTGTCTGGTTCTCCGGTACTGTGTCACCCTGGTTGATGACGATGGGCGTAGACGGGTCGCTATTCGGCAGGATTGCCAGGAAGCCGAACTGTGGTGCGGTATCCAGTGTGATATTGAGCAAATCTCCATCCGGATCGACGATATCGATCATGGTGCTATCAATGATTACCCAGCCACTATTATCGACGCTAACCCCCGTATTGCTGGAAATGTATGGCGCATCATTGACCGGGTTGATGGTGATATTCACCGTGGCGGTGTTGGAGACCGCACCACTCAGGTCCTTGATGGTATAAGTGAACGAATCGTTGAGGGTTTCGGAGCCATCGTGGGTGTAGTCCACGGTGCCGTCGGCATTGACGGTGAGCGAGCCGAAGGTCGGTCCGCTGACAATGCTGATCGAGGCGGGATCCAGGCCGTCGTCGGCGTCGGTATCGTTACTGGCCAGATCGATGGTCACCGTCTGGCCCTCGTCGACCACGGCCGGGTCATCAGTGGCGACGGGGGGAATGTTTTCCGCCGGGTTGATGGTGATCGTCACGGTGGCCGGGTTGGAGGTGGCTCCGCTGGCATCGTCAATGGTGTAGGTGACACTGTCGCTGAAGTTCCCGGACCCGTCGTGGGTATAGTCGACGGTGCCATCGCCGTTGATTACCAGTGAACCGAAGCTGGGTCCGCCAGTAATGACGATTGAGTTAAGATCGAGCCCGTCGTCAGCGTCGGTGTCGTTACCGGCGAGATCGATGGTCACCGTCTGACCCTCGTCGACGATGGCGGGTCCGTCATCATTGGCGACGGGGACGTCATTGACCGGGGTGACGGTGATGCTCACCGTGGCGGTGTTGGACTCCGCACCGCTCAGGTCCTTGATGGTATAAGTGAACGAATCGTTGAGGGTTTCGGAGCCATCGTGGGTGTAGTCCACGGTGCCATCGTCGTTGATTACCAGTGAACCGAAGCCGGGGCCGCCGGTGATGCTGATCGAGGCGGGATCCAGGCCATCATCGGCATCGCTGTCGTTGCCGGCCAGATCGATGGTCACCGTCTGACCCTCGTCGACGATGGCCGGGTCATCAGTGGCAACGGGGACGTCATTGACCGGGTTGACAGTGATGCTCACCGTGGCGG